>Ga0307509_10000366_pt1 | contig 76123 bp, 92 predicted proteins | sample 10_EM_MG_FD_202245 | JGI IMG/M metagenome (GOLD analysis project Ga0307509, IMG submission 202245) | Populus trichocarpa ectomycorrhiza microbial communities from riparian zone in the Pacific Northwest, United States - 10_EM | ecosystem: Host-associated > Plants > Roots > Unclassified | place...
CCCTTAAAATGGGAACTTTTTTTCCATATTTTTGGACCTATATAGCGAAGCCCTAACATTCAAAGTAGCTTAGCCACGTAACACTTTTTTTTCAGCCTCGTGCAGGTCTTGATCCGCACGAACCATAGCGGAAGGGAAACTGGAGAGGGTTTATGAGAGCCAACGTATCTTCCTCCCTTATCTGGGCCATTCATTTATTTCATCACTGCAGTCGTCTCCGGCTATACCTCTCAAATATACACAGGTCATTCAAGTGTTACCATGCATCGTAGTTTGAACAGTTTCGAAGTCTGTGATAATATAAGCGGGATTTAGAGTGGCGGAACCCTAACTTACTAACCAACTTGCCAATATACAGAAGGTAAGCATCCAGAAATCTTGGCGTTTCCCGGACTGAAACCGTGCCAAGATTTCAGGCTACCCTTTGGAGCGTGTTAAATTATCTCTTAATATGGGCCCTCGGCAGATATGCGGTTTTATGCATCCTCATCCCCAAGAGAAAGAAGTAAGATGGCGAGTGCTGCGTGGTGACACTGTTGTACTGTACCAGTATGTACATTCCCTCATTGTCTTGACTTAGATGTTATGTGCTGCATATTCTGGCTGCATATGATATTATCGTACTGTATCATATAGCTCAGCTCGCTCTTAATTAACAGAGAGCAGTTCTGAAGTCTAGCGACCTGCCAAACTTTCTATATCTTTCTCGCCCACCTACCTGCTTACCACATTCACCCACTCTCATCCGTGAACCCCTTGATTGTTTCACGAGCCCTGGGCATTTACTTCCTCTAGTAGTAAGTATCAAGTACTAGTAAACTCCCCCCACCCCCAAACCTCCTCCTTGAGCACCAAAAGTTAATAAAATATCCGCAGAGAAAAATGTGGGTTTGCCCCCTACTTTTACAGAGGCTCCTGTCCTCCACTCCAAGATCAATCCCAACTCTAGCGGTCTTGGAATCTGTATATAGGAATCTACTTAATCTGGGGTGTCTTCAATCCTAGCCAATATGCTCTTGAATAACTTGATCTTCCGCTACAGCTCGCGGGACCCAAACTACGGCTTTAGCTTCGCCTTCTTCCTTACCCTAACGTCAGACTCGTAAAGCAAGCTACCAGATTGTCGGAAGTATTGCTTCAATGTGATGTGCGGTACAGATATGTTCGGCCAGTGGCCAGGCTACGGTACTTGGGATGTGGGTACGAGGAAGTAACTAGAGTCATATTGATGTATGTTGATACTGCGGATTGCTATAAAGTACCGCAGTCTCGGGCGCGTCTATAGGAAAGCAAGAAAGCAAGCAAGCAAGCAAGCAAGAATCAATCTCTCTCTCTCTCTCATTTTTCAAGTCCCATTACTTTACACTGCATCTCCGGCCTTTTCTGCGCGACCTCCGACACAGATAAACACTACCAGGCCAACGCTCTGGCAGTGGTCCTCCTGCTTGCAGCAATGGCGATGCTTTGACAGCGCTGGAGGTAGTGGAGCGCATGCGGCCGAAGACCAAAAGGAGGGAAGAAGGTCGTAGTTGGCTTGGGGACTTTTTAAGATTGTGTCTATTGGCGGGGTTCATTGTGTATCTGAACTACTGGTGGTTCGGAGGTGTCTATGACATCAAGTTCGTTTGCGCCCGGCACACCCACTTCTTTACGAAGCCAGTGAGGATCCTTGGCGGGTTCCGGCTCATTGGGCAGATATGGAACCCCTCTTGATAGTGTTGTTTATCGCGATATTGATCACCGGTCTGCGCTGGGGGAACAAAGAAGCATAGACACACAGCTTTGAATCGCCAGAAAGTGCGGGAGCCTGAAGGCGGCTCTTACCCCTGCCAGTTGGGCAAGGAGTATTGGGCTCCCCACCTCCAACTCCCCCACCCGCTACCGGTATCAGCTCTGCATCATCGATCTCCAACCATAGGGGGGGGGGAGGGGTGAAGAAGAATAGGAGGGTTCTATTCGCTACTTGGGCTCTCGGCTTTGAAGCGCTATTCATTATCCTATTTGTTGAGCTTATGTTGGCGTATTCGGGGAATCTAGGTCAGATTAGTTGGGTTAATGATGATGCACAATTAATCCCTCTACTGATTGGGTGTGGGGAAATGGCATTGGTGCTTTGGAGATTGTATAAACAGAGGGTTAAGATTTGTTCTTTTGAACTATGGTACTGGGGAATAAGTGGACCAACTGTGTCCTTCACATCATAAATTATCACTCGCTAGCCGACATCGTAGAATCTCGAAGAATTGAACTATGTGCTATATGGTAAAAAATTCCCTGCCTCAGAAAAATAAAAAAATAGTGGCAAAAAAGAGCTGCTTGCCTCAGCCCCTCCGAGAGACCTGGAAAATCTAAAAAACACGGACCTTACCAGAGGAGACAACTCAAAAGACATACATATAGTTCAATTATTTGAGATTATACAGTAGCTTGCATACCAGCGGTAGAAGAAACCACCTTTTTCACTGCAGACACGACGGGAGTGACGGCTTTCATATCCGGCTAGTGCGATGCCGGTGCCACTTCCACCGCATATGAATCGCTCCCAACCACCACTTGTCCCACCTTCCACGCAACATATCCACGGAACAGCAATCCGCATGCCGACCCGGAGACCTGTCTTGCAACCTTGCACAACTTCAGTCGGTGGCTCAGGCAGCTCATACAACTCTGCAATAGGCCGAACTAAGGCTGCGAAGCCAGCAGCGGAGGACGCAAGTCCAGCAACAGTAGGGAAGCTGTCCTCTGAGACGGCGTGAACTCAGTACCCGCTCAGCTTAGGCAGGGACAGGTTGGCGTCCACGAGGTTCTTTCTCAAAATTTTGAGTTTGCAGAAGCAGGTGGTTTGCCCGGCCCCGAGATGTCCTGAGGTTCACCATTTAGCTAAAGGGAAATTCTCGGTGAAGGTGCTGTTGCAGGCTGCATTTGTGTGGGTCCTTAAGTCGCCATGGGAGACTGGAGTTGGTGGGGAGATTGAGCTTTGTGTCGCGGTTGCCTCATTTCCTATTTAAGAATATGTTAGATAGCGGGTCGTTCGATTTTAGGGTTATAGGAGCAAGGAATGGGGGAGAGGAAGATCTGGCGGGGATGAAGCTGAGGCGGGGGATGGAGGTAAAAACACACTTGACGACACTAATGTTGACAGGGGCGGCAGCGTCACTCCAAGAGGTTAAGTCCCAAACCCTCAAAGCTTCCCCATCAAGCTTTGTTATCTGGAGAAACCTCCCCTCTCACTTGAGCGGAAACGTTTTTGTTTCAATCCCTCACTCTTCCCACAAACCCCACCAAAAATGCCCAGCTTAGAAAATCTTAACCTCTCCGCCGCGGCTACTGGAACAGACGCATGTCAAGTAGCTCACTCCCCCCGTTCAACATGGCTGTCCTCGACGAAACCCTTAACCTCCTGCGACTCTTTGAAAATGGGCTAGATGCTCCCCGCTGGACATCATGAGGCCTCTAATTTAAAGCTCAGTGTCGACTAGGAGTTCTCGAAAGTCCTCCGGGGGAACATGGAGGCGTTGAGTTCGGAGCGTAATCCACTGTATCAAGGCCTGTGAGTGGAAATTGGATATACCACTCGAAGGAGATGAGGGAATACTTGGTAAGCTCGTAGATATAGCCGAGAAAGTCTATTTTGACTCAGAAATCGGAGGACGAATTATATGCCAGTTCCCCAAACGCGCCCTAGGAAAAACGGCTATGATCTGGCAAGACTTATGAATTTCGCCTATGCATCTCCAGTCACTGCCAGGTCTGCATCTTGGGTCCTGATGGTGGCACCCCCTCCGACGACGATGAAACTTTCGCGATGATCTTCACCCGACATTTCCCAAACAATGCGGGCGGCCTCCATATCTGCTAATTGCACTGGAAGGAGGGGGCAGTGTTCTCAGCCGTCTGGGGGGACTGCCAAGAGCCCCAGACGGGACGGGGCGGCTAGCTGTAGTCCGTCCGGGGCGCTTTAAGGGCAGGACCGCCGTCTTTAGGCAGGACGGCGGGCCCTACAGGGTGAGACATGTTAGTGCAGGGCAGGGGGATGGACGGCAGGGGACGGCCGGGGACAGGTGAGGACGACCGGGGAGCGAGGATGGTCGGGGATGGGTGAGGACGGCGGGGGACGGCGGGGGACGGCACGAATGATGTCTCATGATACTATATGATTGGTTCGGAGGTGCATTATTTCAACTTCGGCTAGTACCGGAGGTCCAAGTGCTGGACTACAGTCCCCTATAGTCCGTTCGGTCCTAACCTTCCCGGGCGTAGTCCGTCCTAGTACCCCAAAAAAGACGGACTATGAGCCGTAGTCCGTCCCGTCCTACTCCGAAGACGGACGGACTGGACGACTGAGAACACTGGGAGGGGGGAAGATTGAGGCATGGTTTGGAGAGGGGATGATTGATCTGAGGCAGACACAGACAAGGATTTGCTTTGGAGGTTTGCTGGGGCTGAATGAAGATGGGGGAGGAGATGGAATTTTTGCTTTGGAATTTTTTGAGATCCGGCTAGTGAGATGCCGGTGCCACCTGCACTGCCATGAATCGCTCCCATCAACTGTTGTCCCACCTTCCATGTAACATATCCACCGAACCGCGGTCTGTAACCAGACTCCGACCCCTGTCTTGCGACCCGGGACAACTCCGTCCGTTACTCAGGCAGCTCATCCAAATCCGCAATAGACTGAACTAAGTCCGCGAGGCCAGCAGAGGTGAATGCAAGACCTGGTGCAGAAGAGAGCTGTCCTCGGAAATGGCATGAACACCATACTTGCTCAACATAGGCAAAAACAGACTGGTGTCCTTCTAGTTCTTTTTCAAAATTTTGGTTCGCGGAAGCACGAAGTTTGCCAGGCTCCGGAGACGTCCTGGGCTTCACCATTCAGCTGAAGGGAGTTCTCCATGATGCTGCTGCTACAGGCCGCAGTTATGTGCGTTCTTAGATCAACTTGAGAGAGAAGGATATTGGTGGAACGATTGAGCTTGGTGTCGCGCTTGCCCTAGTACCTATTTAGGAATATATTAGATAGGTGATCGTTTGATTTTAGGGTTATAGGAGGAAGAGGCGGGGAAGCGGAAGATCAGGCTGGGGTCGGGTGGAACTGAGTAGGGGATAGAGGGGGGAAAACTCACCTGGAGACATCAATGTTGAGGGGATGGTTGTGCCTGCAGAGTAGACCTTATTGGCAATAATTTCTTCTCGGAATGTCTTGATAAAACAGAAGAAAGCAAAATACCAGCTCACCCGGAAAATTGACGGTCTTTCAATCAGGAAGTGAAATAGCATCGCTAGGGCTGTTATAGGTAGCTCCCCAACAGCCCTGTTATTTCAGATCAACCTAAATTGTGCTGTTGCTAAATCATTTCCACAACACCACCTGCCAAGGCGACAGTTTTTATTTCAACCCTTCCCGTCCTTGTGATTACCGCACAACCTCACCACCATTATCCCCACTACCACCTGCGCCAACCCCATCATATCGCCCATATTCACCAAAGGGTTGAAACCTGTTATCACCAACAACGGGTATTGCGGAGAGCTCAGATGGCACTGGCACAAGCGTGGTCACCCAGCGCTCGTTCCCTGGAGAGCGTTTTTAAGGTTCTAAGCCACCATGATCACCCGTTTATCATGGTTGGAAAATATGCACTTACGTGGATGGGAGTTCCTGTGCATACGGGATATGTACATATTGCTTACCCCCTTATAATTTCCTGCTTCCTATTTACTGACATAACCGTGATAGATAATGGATATCCTTGTAAGAACGCCACAAGCGGCATCTATATGCCAGTCGTTAGCTCAAACCAAGGAATGGATGGAGGTCAACGATGCGAGCATTCCAGGGCTAGTTTCGTTGGCAGAACGCAAGGAGCAACGCTCTGTCGCTCGATTGAAGAGGCTGGATGATCACTGGTATATTAGCCTGTGCACGGAGGACACCTACAAGCTGATGGTTGACACCAAGAAGATCCAAGTGCCGCATCCCATTAGCCTGAACGCTGGGTTGGTGGAGTCGGAATTTCATCCCAATCCCACAGATCGGCAAGTCAGGCCCTTTCTTATTACCGATAAAAACATCAAATTTGTGTGGGCCGAGCCAGTCACCTTTCCCGTTTTCATACCAACCATTCCCGAATATTTGGACTCATGCCTAAGCTGTACTGGGGGCCGGAGCCACCTGGAGGATGAGTCATGTGGTATTCCTGAATGCGACCTAGACTATTTGTCAAGATATCTCGCCCTTGATTCGCCCCATCAGCAGGACATACTTCTCTCCAAGGTTCATCATGCCAAGTTGTTGGAAGATTATTTTATCAACCGTCAGCGGCGGCAAGAGGCAAGGATGAAAAAGGTCCTAGAGAGACGTAGGAAACGTTCTTGGCATCGCAACTCCGGGCCACAAGTACCTTTTGTGATGCTAGACTTGTGAGGTTACGTCCGACAGCGATCATATCACAATCTGGGACAGTTCTTGTTTTCATAAATCACAATTGTCAACCCTTCTGTGTGTTTCTGCGGCAGCCCGACTCGGTGGTAAGATTGGCAGATATTTCTTTTCTAGACTCGGGTGATTGGTGGAGGGGGTTTTTCATATTGTTACTCCTTTTCCCATGTTGTTACTTGCGGGCAGAATCCAGAGCAGTGACACAGAGGGGCTGAGTTATATTCATCATGTTGGGTGTGCACTAGCATTGTCGTCTTGATTCATGTTGCAAATAACACTAGGAAGACAAATCCGAAGCATAATTGATCTCTCATCCCCGCGTTTCACACAGAGCCCATTTTTGCTTAACAGCCGCAAATCAATTTTCCCACCTCTGTATCATAGTGTTCAAATACCTTGCTTCCGCCGCTGCCCTTACCATGAATCGCTCCCATCAACTGTTGTCCCACCTCCCATATAACATATCTACCAAACACTGATCTGTGACCAGGCTCTGACCCATGTCTTGCGACCCGGGACAACTCTATCAGTTACTCAGGCAGCTCATCCAAATTCGCAATGGACAGAAATAGGGCGGTGGGGCTGGCGGAGGTGAACATGGGACCTGTTGCGGATGTGGGTTCTCCTCGGAAAGCGATGAACACCATACTCGCTGAATATAGGCAAGGGTGGACTGGCGTCCTTCGAGTCCTTTCTCAAAGTTTTATGTTCGCGGAAGCGTGAAGTTTGCCAGGCTCCCGAGATCAGTGTTCCCAACGGGCCAGGCCACTCATAGGCCAGGCTATAGGCCATAGGCTAGGCCAGGCCAGGCCGCTCCGGAAATGGCCTAGGCCGATCTAGGCCGAATTCGAGCGGCCCGCGAAAGCCTATCAGGCCTGATAGGCGCCTAGGCTATATAGGCCAGGCCGGTCTATCAGACAATCGGTACTAAGCCTATACGGCCTATAGGCGGGCCCGGCCAGGCCAGGCTCAACCCTTACCAAGCCTACAGGCTCGGGCCAGGCCAGGCCCTAGAGAATTCCCATAGGCCAGGCCAGGCTTTGCTGCGGCCTGGCCTACCTGGCCCGTTGGGAACACTGCCCGAGATGTCCTGAGCTTCACCATTCAGCCAGAGGGAGTTCTCCATGATGCTGCTGCTACAGGCCGCAGTTATGTGCGTTCTTAGATCAACTTGGGAGAGAGGGACGTTCGTGGAAAGATTAAGCTTGGTGTTACGCTTGCCCCAGTACCTATTTAGGAATATATTAGATAGGTGATCGTTTGATTTTAGGGTTATAGGAGGAAGAGGTGGGGAAGCGGAAGATCAGGCTGGGGTCAGATGGAGTTGAGTAGGGGGTAGAGGGGGAAAGGCTCACCTGGAGACAGCAATGTTGAGAGGGCGGTTGTGCCTGCAGAGTCGACCTTATTGGCAATAATTTCTCCTTGGAATGTCTTGACAAAATAGAAGAAGAAAGAAAAATACCAACTCATGTGGAAAATTGACGGTCTTCTCGATCGGGGGCCGGACCCGGCGTTCAGCGGGTAGGGAGAGTTTCACTTCCTCAAAGATCTGGACACAGCGAAACCTTTCCTCTTTTAATGGCTTCACCCGCAAACATTGCTCAAGGGGCGTCTAGGCCTCGAACCTTTGGTCAAGAGCCCGCCCCTTGTAGAGTCTCGCCTTTTTTTGCTGCTTCTCATCGTATGCCTTTTGGATGCCCTCGATGACAAACATCCCAATTGTGTTGGCCATTGCGCCGGCGTTCTGTTTCAGGGTACCTAGACAAAATGTTAGGGCCAAGCTAACAACCATGGCCATGCGAAGCTCCCAAATAGGGGGTGACAAACCAATGATTGTTGATTTCATTGTGGATGATGGAGGTTTTACAGGAAACGAGAGGCAAAACCGATCTGAATTCCCCAATCCAATTTTGCCTCACAGTTCTTGATATCGCTCGATCTCGACATTTGCATAGTAATACTGAACGCAGCTCATAGTAATCAATGTTAGTATCACTGCAGAAGTAATGTGAGGGCGAGTGCGTGAATACATATTATTGAGGAGAGGAGCGCGAAGGTAAATGGAATTGGTAGGAGTGTTAAGAACCAGAGGAGTACCTTAGATTTGAAACAGATGGTCAAAGCCAGACGATAGGAGCGGTATTTGGGGGAAGTGAGGGATAGGAGAAATGAGGGAGATGAGAGGAACATGTTTTTTCTCTGAGTGGAAACCTTTTTCTCCTTCTGAGGGCAGGTTTGGCGAGATGGGTATGGGTTTCCTTGATTTCCTTGGTGAGAGCCAGGGATGGTGGACAGCGCGGGAGAGAACAATGGGAGGAAAGGGGGGTGTTTATTTGGTGGTCATGGAATGTCACTCGGAAAGGGGAAAATCGGAAAGACCTGCCAGTAGGATCCGGATAGCTCTGTTTCAAATTGCAAGACTTGGTCTACCGCGCATATTTTATTCCTACCGGCACCGTAAATTCGGGAAAAGCGGGATCACGAATTGGTCTAATAATTACATGTCCCTCCGGTTACCCAGGCCTTGAAGGTTTGATAGTGACCACCCCTATAAGAAGAAGTTTACTTCCCAGGGCATTGAAAGCAAGCGTTTCCCTTGACATAGAGACCTCTATATAGCCGCTTCTCCCCCCCCTTCTAGTTGGGTCCAAGGCTGAGTCAACGCTTTAAAAACTTCCTATTTAAAACCTCATCTTTTACACTAGTCGGATGAAATTTATTGTGCCGGGAGCAGCCGGTTATGGCTTCCGGCGGGTGGGATGGTGGGACGCCAGACATTGTTGGTAGTGGGAGGTTGGGCTCCTTTTGGTTGCGCTGGAATTTGAGAATTGGTGCGGGGAAAGCATCGCGGCGAGGAGTCTAGGCAGGAGCTATTCATGCTGCTTGGTGGTTTGGGCTTTGGCTTGGGGTTGGAGGGGTGGGAATTGCGGAAATTGAAGGACATGTTCTTACGGTTCCTCTTTCTGGTTATGGGTTGAACGATATCTGGTTGGTTGAGTAGCATGAGGACGAGGGGAACGTAGTTAGAATCCAAGAGGAGCTGCGCCAGGTACTCAAACCTGCGTACATGTGTTAAAAGGTCTCTGATTAGTTCATGGTTCTATACCCGCATGGAGAGCTAAACCTTACGAGAAATCCGAAACCATTCGGCATTCCCACAAAGATAGCACTGACGGCTTTGTTCGTGATTTCCCTAATCTTCAGAGGATGCGCCTTGTCCTACCTTCTCTTCCTATGGGCTTTACGCTCCGCATGTTCCTTTTCACTTTTTCCGCCCTCTCTCCCTCTCCCTCTCCCAAGACTTTGACGACAGTTCTGATCAGTCCTCGTTAATACCGTTTAGCCTCCCGTCTCCGTTTGAACTACCCACCCCCGGAACCGCCCTTCCAAAGATATTCCAAGAACTCCTGCTTGAGGACCCCGCATAGTCAACTCTCCCAACAGCTGGGTCAATAGTTACTGACCCTCCCTAGCCATTAGTCTCCCTATTTGCGCATTTAGCTGTTCCATGTGGTTCCCGACCAATTTGCAGACACCTTGATCACCTTCTTTATCTCCAAACAAAACTTGTTGGCTACTCAGAGGAGGCAGCGGTAGTGGCAGTTGCACAGGGTATACTGAGATTTGCCTATATGATCTTCAGCAGTACAATAACAAATGCTTGTAGCTGAGGCAATGCCGCTCTGTGCAGCAAATAGTGGTAAAAAATACCGGGAAATAAAAAACTGGCAAGGGTTTAGAGGTTGGGAAAAAATAAAACTCTTCTACTAAATCCAGCCGCTGCTCGTTCCACCCCTGGTTCCTTGTTTTTACTATACCTCTTTCCTCTCCTCCACAGTCTCCGGTCAGCATCCCATCCTCTTTCAATTTCAGAGATGGTTCTCGCTCATCCCACAAATGCTTCATTGCCAATGTAGATCTTACTCTCTCAGAAAATAAATCTCCAGCCTCCTGGACTCCACAACCACTACCTTCTGCTCGAGAAAGAGTGTCGCGGTCTTCCTTCCAGCAAAACTCCCCAGTAAACTACTTATCTACATTAGATGAGGGAGGAAGATGTCAGAAGGGAAGATTATTGTTTTTTTTGATAATTCTGTTTCTTCCTTCTTTTTCCTCCCACACTGCGGGGAGACTGTGGAGGCGACGGGGCAGGAGTAACAGTATGAACCGCATTTTTCAGGATGGATCCTGAATTTGTGCCACCACCCTTTCGCCCAAACACCAGATATTCGTTGCCGCCACTGGCAGTTCGGCCAGTCGTACTATTAATGGTGAAAGACCGCAGAACCGGGTCCCTAGCCAATTCAAAGGATAAGATAGGTTTTGGAGGATGGTAGGCTGGATATTCAGACACAATTTCTTGCCTGAACACATGATAATCTAAAGGCGATTCTGTGATTAGCCCATTGCCCACATCTGGGCCCAAACCAGCCATCCTGCGTGCATATGTCTTAACTGAGTTAACTCTCGCGAGATGTCCATTCGGCTGGCTAAAAACAAGTGACAGGGTTTGTTCTGCATGGGGCTAGACGTACTGCGGGTCTTATGAAGAAGATCAATGGGGATGGGAGACTACCTACTAGCCATAAAGCTGTTTAGATACTTTGATTCTATGATTAGAGGGGTTGTGGGACGGTGTGGGGACAGTGAGCGGGGGGATTGCATTGTATGTGCAAGGTTTGAGATGGCCCAGTAGTTGCATTTGTTGGTTTGTTGGTTTAGTTGTTTGGCGGTCTTGTTAACTTACCTGACGTCTGTGGTATAATCACTCTTGCTTGTTTATATTAAACGCTTTTTTTTTGGCCTGGTTCTCAGCTTTCCCAGGGTGTCATTCGCCTCATAAATTATCACTCGCGAGCAGATATGGTAGAATCTCGAAGAATTGAACTATGTGCTATATGGTAAAAAATTCCCTGCTTCAGAAAAAGAAAAAATAGTGGCAAAAAAAGAGCTGCTTGCCTCAGCCCCTCTAAGAGACATGGAAAAACGAAAACACACCAGACCTTACCAGAGGATGCAATTCCAAAGACATACATATAGTTCAATTATTTGAGATTATACAGTAGCTTGCATACCAGCGGTAGAAGAAACCGCCTTCTTCACAGCAGACACGACGGGAGTAACGGCTTTCATATCCGGCTAGTGCGATGCCGGTGCCACTTCCACCGCATATGAATCGCTCCCAACCACCACTTGTCCCACCTTCCACGCAACATATCCACGGAACAGCAATCCGCATGCCGACCCGGAGACCTGTCTTGCAACCTTGCACAACTCAGTCGGTGGCTCAGGCAGCTCATGCAACTCTGCAATAGGCCGAACTAAGGCTGCGAAGCCAGCAGCGGGGGACGCAAGTCCAGCAACAGTAGGGAAGCTGTCCTCTGAGACGGCGTGAACTCAGTACCCGCTCAGCTTAGGCAGGGACAGGTTGGCGTCCACGAGGTTCTTTCTCAAAATTTTGAGTTTGCAGAAGCAGGTGGTTTGCCCGGCCCTGAGATGTCCTGAGCTTCACCATTTAGCTAAAGGGAAATTCTCGGTGAGGGTGCTGTTGCAGGCTGCATTTGTGTGGGTCCTTAAGTCGCCATGGGAGACTGGAGTTGGTGGGGAGATTGAGCTCAAGCCCAAGTGTGCTGGGTTGGGAACAATGTATGACATCATGCTTAGTCAGCTTAACACGCCTCAGCTTTTGCGAGTCTCGTAAATATTGGGGATCCCTCGTTCTTTCCTTTCAACTTTTCTTTCACCCACCAACTCTTACTCCATCTATCAACTCTTATCTCTATAAACCAATTCTTATCCCCAAAGTTAATTTTTTAATCACGTAAATACCATTTTCGTCTTAAGGGGATAATACCCTACTTTCTAAAGGTGAGCATTAGCTTTTCAAAATCAAACTCCCGTACACTACTGTTGACTTAATCCTCATACCCCAACGTGTACCTGTGGCAGTGTTACTATGGCCAGTGAAAAGTACTATCCCTAGTGATCTTCGGCTGCATTGTACATTTTTACAAGAAACAACACTGCCACAGATATATGTTGGGGTATGAGAATTAAGTGAACAGTAGTATACTATTCCTAAAATACTGACAAAGCAAGACCATAGAAATGTTGGCGGCCTTAGTCTACTGTGAAGTTGGTGGTACAAATTCCGGGGGCGAGCGGGAAATGATTGTCGAATGCCTCACAAAGGAAATTGGATCCATCACACCGGTTCAAATGGGATTACCTAGCAGGCCGGACACAGTTTTTTCAAACGAAGGTGGTCATGGCATCCTCAATCGCCTGTCACGAATGGAGGACAACATGACACAACTACAAAACGAAGTCACAACTCTACGTCCGCTAGAGAAAAAAGTAACGAGCCTACAAAACGAAGTCACAACCTTACGTCCTCTTCGTAAAGAAGTAGCAAGCCTACGCTCATTTCGAAAAGAAGTTGAAAGCCTACGCCATCTTCGGAAAGAAGTTGAGAGTTTACGCCCTCTTCGAGCAGAAGTTGCAAGCCTACGCCCATTTCGGGAAGAAGTTGTCGCCCTACGCCCCCTTCGTGAAGAAGTGAAAATACTCTGTGAAGAACTCACAACACTTCGCCCCCTTCGTTTATCCGCAGGTGGCATCAGAAGTAGATTTTTTGCTACAACCCGGCTCCGGGCTGGAATGGGGGGTATTGGTGTTGAGGCATCAATTCGAGTAGGAAATGACATTGCACATGGTGGTGACGTGCGTACGGATATTTGTCTCTTGAAACATGGACAGATACAATTTCACCAAACATTTAAATACCTCTATGGTATAACTTGGGTGGAGGCGGACGACTTAATTGGTAAGCTAATTAATGTTTCTAAATTTCCTAAAATGCAATAATTTCTAACTAACTCCATATTCTATAGGCCATCCTCATCTCGTGTCGGCAATGAACAAACGCGCAAGTATCCTGCACGATTATTTGTCTTGGAGTAAACAATCCGAGTTCGAATTCTTGATAAAATGGACAAAGGCTGCCTCCCCTAGCGATCTTACCAGATTTGCTACAGACCGCCGAATGACTGCTCGCATCAAGTATGACAACTTGATGAGAGCCAAACAATAAGCGTCCCCGCTCCCATTTTGGAACACCGATGGTCCGGCTTCTCTTTTGCTATGGGCTTTTTTTTTTCTCTTTTGGCTCTTTTTGCTGTGGGCTCTTTTTGCTGTGGGCTTTTTTTGTTGTAGCGAGGTGGAGATCTTTCCCGTTCCGAAGACGCTGATGTTAGACTTTTGGATTGTTAGCTCTGGGATTCGCAGTAACAACCGAGATGGACTCATGATAGTTTGTTTCCCTCGGTGTCGTCGTCTAGGTAGAAGGGCTTTTCGGCGATAAAGTGGGGGGTGTATTCGTTCATTGCTCGCTTTTCCAGATTCCGCTTGGAGGACGACATTGCAGGCAAAGTAGCGGAAACAGAAGTTTATCGATGGTTCGTTGTTTGTGGAAACTAAAAATTTTCTGTTATGAACTTTTTCGCTGTGGTGGGCAGTGGTGGGCTTTTCGCTGTGGTGGGCTCTTCGTCGTGGTGGGCTTTTCGTTCTGGTGGGCTTTTCGTTCTGGCGGGCTTTTTTCTGCTATGAGCTTTTTAGTTGTACTACTGGTATTGCCTTGTAATAAATAAACTTCTGCGTTGTGGCAGGCTTCGGTCTTGTAATGGACTGGGCGAAGAAATTTACCTTCGTTCCTCCGTTTTTTCATGTCTACCGAGCCGCGCTCGAACCGTACAGCAACATAAGCACCTCTCACCTCCAACCTCCATCACCACCACCACCACCACCACCACCACAAAAAACAAAAACACAACAGTCGACTTTTTTGCAAAAAAAAAAAACCATGGGCTCCGTCGTCCTCCCGCACCTCAAAACCGGCTGGCACGTGGACCAGGCCATCATGTCTGAGGACGATCGACTCGTCGTGATCCGCTTCGGGCGTGACTGGGACCCGGACTGTATGCGCCAGGACGAGATACTCTACCGCATCGCCGACAAGGTCAAGAACTTTGCCGTCGTCTACCTCTGCGACATCGACGAGGTGCCCGACTTCAACAAGATGTACGAGCTCTACGACCCGCTCACCATCATGTTCTTCTTCCGCAACAAGCACATGATGTGTGACTTTGGCACGGGGAATAACAATAAGATGAATTGGGTGCTGGAGGATAAGCAGGAGCTAATCGATATTGTGAGTTTTCCCCTTACTTTTTGAAATGGGGGAGGGGAGGGGAGGGGAGGGGGATGCTGATGTTTTTTTTTCTTGTAGATCGAAACGATTTATAAGGGTGCGAGGAAGGGTCGTGGGTTGGTGGTTAGTCCTAAGGATTATAGTACTAGGTATCGGTACTAGGTTGTTCGCTGGGAGGGAGGGAGAGAGTGGGCTCGGGCGGGGCGGAATGGAACGGAATGGCATGGGTGGGGTATAGAACGGGTGGGAGTTCTTAATGTCAGTATGCAACGTTTTGTAACATGCTGCGCTTGTTTTTTGCCTCACTTTTATGAAATGATGATTTGTTAATCTTATTTTCACAGCAGTTTTTGTTTCACTGTTAGTGGCGGTGGCGATCCACGAGTGATTACGCTGCTGTGTTTCTGGGTTGATGCTATCATAGATAGGAGGTGATCGTAAAATCACCGATCTCTAAATCCCGGGCGATAGGTATCATAGATATCCTCCGACTCGAATACCGTCGTACACATCCCCAGTTGTGCATTAAGAGATTCCAGATATCACGCTTGTAAACTCCAAACTTACACCACACGCTCTTCCCCGCCGTTCCGTGATCCCGCGGGCACCACTGCTAACCCATAAAAGTGTGAACGGCATAATAGCCCATCAGCCACTCCACCCACATTCATATATAGTATCCACTTCTCATACCCATTCACTTGTTCCTTCAACCCAACATCTCCGAGCGCGCACCCACCTCAACCGCTAAGTTATAGCTAGCAGGGCATAACACATCATATCCCTCTCTTCCTCCCCAAACTCTACCCCCAAGGACTGTCACGATGCTTAGCGGGGGGATTCCAAGTTCTACCATCACACCGCGCTCAAGGAAGAAGCGTACGTTTGGGCTGGCGTGAAAACTAACTCTGTGAAAACCTTTTGATTCAGTTTCGGCTCGGGGGTGGCGGTGGTGGTAGGATACTTAACGCCGTGGAAACAAATTCATCACTTCTCACTCGATAGATTGTTAGATTTCGTGCTGCTACATATTGGATATATGATGTCTCCCTTTCTTTCTTTTCCTTTTTCCTCATAGCCTAAAAATCCCTAGGCTAGCCTGCTACTATAATAGCGGAGCACCCGAAAATGCTCTCAGTTTAGGGGGGCTATCGATACTAATTGGTTTGTCGGTCGGATAGGTATGATCGGTTTCGACCGAGTATCTTGACGGTATTTGTACTTGGGGTCTTTGGCAATCGAGGAATTTTGCACCGCGGTGCCAATTAGATGTTCCCTTCGAGGGCAAGACACATACTTGATCCTTTGCTATTACAGACTGACTTGTGTTATGTCGTAGTTAGAGGGCTTAGAATACTAACTAGATAGACTACTAAACTATACTATGGTGCTATGCGATCCCCACTACCACCGAACTGCGCCACACCGCACCTCAGAGATACAATAGCATGGATTTCTATCAAGTGTTTGGTCTACAGCACTCATTCATCCAACTCCTGTCTTACCTCGTATCATCCCATCTTGCTTCCCACCCTGCTATACATAGCAAGTAGGCAAGTAAATTGCACAAAAGAAAGGAGCACACTAACTTCGATGGGGGAAAATGGAAAAACCCCTCAACACAAGGAAGGAAGGGAAAAAAAGGAAGTACGAAACTGCTAGTAAACGCGAATATGAAAACGAAAATCAAGCTCTCACAACACAAAAACGCCCAAACCTAGATTCCGAAATCTGTCGTATCGAAGAGGGAAGGAAAATGAGAGGATAGGGGTTTTTTTTCGATTTTTTGATCATAGCGAAGTGAAATCAATGATAAGAACTTCTACTCCATCCATCAGATAGATAGATAGCATACTTGAAAAACAGTGGAATGTATGTCACTACTTTTTACAATGACATGAGCGAACTTTGCGCATATGCCATGGCCTTGATGGGGGGATGTTCGACAGCGTCAAAGACGTTGTGTTCTAGTTTGTAGTCCGATCCTATGTTGATGTAGGCACCCTTATTGCCGGAGGTGTCGACGTAGTTTGGTGCCGAGAAGACTGCGGTTGTTAGGACGTGTCTAGTTAGTTAAACTCGGGGTGCGTGAGGTTGCGTACCAGTGATACACCGTCCATCGTGCTCCACCTCATAACCTCCCATCCGGACCTCGTGACTTCTGATAATAGCGTCTAACCCATTGCGTTCACAGAAAGACTTGGTAATGTCTGGGCCAAATTGCTGACCAACACCACGCTTGCTAGGTCCGCGACCAGGATCAGGCTGTGGATCAGTCCATAGCATTTCCATCATTCTAAAAGCACCTAATCAGTAACCCAAGTCCCCAAACTTAAGTGGGAAAAGACCATACATTCCCTCTTGCCCAGGCTGCTTCTTCAAGTGACGGTTCAACTTTCGGATGTCGTCTAGATTGACCTTATCGTCGGAGAATAACCCTCCATGAAGGACCAGATACTTGGAGCCAACTAGGGTAGCCAGAGGTAGAGCGCTAAATGCTTCCGAGAACAACTTGAACGTGCGCTCATTGTACTTGGCTTTACACTCCCCTTCAAATCCGTAAACCCTGTTCATGTCATCCGTCTCATGATTACCACGATTTATGTAGAAATTATTGGGGAAGAGCCATTTGTAGGAGAACAAAAGGAAAGCAATCTCAGTGGACCAAGATCCCCGGTCAACAAAGTCGCCGTTAAACAGATATGCATGCGTCTCTGTTGGGAATCCATTACGACGGAAGATCTCCAAAAGATCGAAATATTGACCTATCACTCATCAGCGCGATCCAACGTAGTGCTGAAGAACCGAGGTACCATGAGTATCTCCACAAACGGTCATCTTATTGTCGTCCGGAATAGTGACTTCCGGCATGGTTGGCTCATCATAGAATATATCTTTTGCCTTGAGGATAATTTGGAATGCGTATTTCTTGTGAATCTTCTTGCCGTTCTTAAACCTCTCAATCATATCGTCGATAAACTCCTGTGTCATCTCCTTTTCGAGGCGAACGCCGTCGTACTCATTCTCAACCACTAATTGTTCAACGAGTTTAGAATCCTTCAATATAGGCTTTTGCGTTTCCTCTTCTGGGGTGGGAAGCAGGGGACAAGCTCTAACACACCCATAGAATCCAGATCTAAGCCCTCGGCAGCAGACGGCGGATCGCTCTGCTCGATAGCCTTCAGGAACTCAATCTTCCGAATAAGCTTCTCGCATTCGCTCATTTTGAGTCGAGCATCCTTGTCATTCGGAGCTAAGCACATCCAACACCTCCGAAGCAATCCGCCCCGAGAATATTAGCCCCCATCGAAAAAGACCGAAAAATCACTGGAGTTTCCTAGAACAGGTTCCCAGAGATCATAGTATAGAACCTTTTTTGCAAACAGTTTTGAAGTCCTTAAGAGCCTCCTTGTACTTCAACAGTGCCACGTTGGAGATTGCCCTTCGGTAGTAGGCCTTTGGAACCAAACAACCGTCAGCAACCAAACCATAACCACACTGTGGCCTTGCCCGTCTCCCTTTTGTTTTTCATAGGAGGTGATTTCCACAGACCTTAACGGATGCCGGGTCTATCTCAATCGCTTTCGCTGCATCCTCAATGGCGGACCCATACGATTCCATCCTGATATGTGCCTAGAGTAGAGCATGTCACGGATAAGCCCCCAGACGATAAGCTTTCTCAATGAGAAGGTTAGAATATATACTTGGGCCCTGTTTGAATAGAATAACGCTTGGTTCGGATCGAGCTCTATCGCTTGAGTGTAGAAGTCGACCGCGGTCTGGGATCACCATCGTCAGCCTGAACAAATCTCCCAAGCTCTGCTCGCTCCCCGCCAAACTAAGGAAGTGAAACCGAGCAAACGATCAAGATAGTTACCTTCCAATCTTTACTAGCTATCGCAGCATTCCCCTTGGCTTTCAACTCTAACGCCTCCGCTGAAGCACTCGCCATTTGTATAGCTTTCGGAAAATTCCGACAAAGATTCTATCGTAGAGGAATGTAAGGAATTCCGGTCTGATACGTACTCACGCTGGTGTAGGGACGGCAAAGTGGATATTTCCAAAGACGAGGGAGGAAAGAGGGATCTGGGGAAGAGATGGTGGAGAATGGTGGGATGGGAGATGGGTGAACACAGGGTCCTAATGGGACGGTGGGGGCAGAAATCCACAAGGAGGCTGAAGGTCAGGATCAGTCTGGATGGTTGTGGTTGTGGGTATTTTTTCTTTTCTTCACAGGAATGGCACTGATCACGTGATAGCACAAGCTTAAACTGGCACAGAGTCACAAGTGGTAGGCGCCAATGCTTGAGTGCTTACTTGGCGGTTCATAAAGTATCATATTCGGATGAATTAGTGGCAAGGCGTCCCAGTATACACCTAAGCGCCCGAATATTGACGCCAATTCATCCGGATACCTTATGAATCGCCAAGTAGGGGCTTGGATCCATAGAGATGCCGGGTGTAGCCTTCGTTGGGCGTAGAGTTGTCCGATAGAGGGGAGGGCTCGATTGTGCCGTGGCATTCGAGTGACTCATTCTAACTCAGCTGTAAAAAAAGGAAGCTATGATAGCTGCGAGTGATTCCCCATATATTATCACTCGTACTTTGGCTCCCATAGTCACTTCTAACCAGCAGAACCAGGTTGTAGCGAGAAAAAGCACGACGGCCACTTGTTCCTTGCCACTATGTGCTGTGGCTGGCTCGCTGCAGCCTCTCTTCGGGGGTTAGGGTCTGCTCTCCTTGGGCCTTGCCGAGTGTGGGGGGAGGTATCAGTGGGTCCCCTTCTAATATCATATTTGGGCAGGAGACTTGGCAGCTGTGACTAGTCTTATTGCTTGAGACTCATATCATCTGTGAGCGGGCCCAAGGCGTCACGAAGTGAGTAACGGATGGATAGTCTAACTTACGACACAGGAAAACTCGGTTTTGGTGGTATAATTCTAGCAGACCCCTCTATAACCCTAGAAGCACATAGCATAACAACTCAGTGACCATTACTAGAAGGAACTCGCCCAGGCACTGGGCTCCAGAGATATGATAGGAGAAAAATGAGAAGGGTGTCACGCGTGGGGTTACAGTACGGATTCTTGGTATCCGGGTGCCGTAGGATTTACGGAAAATGCTCGTAGGCCCGAAGCTTGAATCGAATTTCAAGCTAAAATACTGTGCTTGCAAGAGTTGACTAACCTTGTGACAGCCTAGGCTCGGACAGGGTTTCCTACCCCTTCGTAGTTTTAAATCGTTTCCCCCAGTGAGGTGGCAGGAGTCTTTTCTTCAGAGACCTTCTCTCTTCCAACAGTCACTACGTGAGATTGGGATAACTAGAACCTTTCTCGGTCTAGCTCCTGAAGATGTTCTGGATGTCTTTACCGAAGCAAAGGCTCATACTTTGTTCCTGGGCCATTAACTCTAAACATAGAGACAGCATCCAAGTTTCCCGCTGAATTCCTTTCTGAGTCCCTTGCCCGATGGCCCAGATAAGATTGATGGTTGCCTAGGACTCGTCTGATACTGTAGGGTGTGTCCTGGCACCTGGTCGGGCCAGGGCAAGTGGTGGGGCTGATCAAAAATCCGAGAGGGAAACTAGATTCGGGAAGAAAGAGGAGCGATTTCTGTGTTCGTTTTATGCGGCACATACATAGGCCTAAGAAGCCACTGTGGGATGTCTTTCGTCCTGGGAACAGTAGCAGTAAATTCTAGTCATGTTCGGTTCTGATGTAAGAATGCCCAGCGCGTAATGGGCTTTTATACTTTATTTTCTGTTTTAGGATCCAGTCGTTCAATTCCTTATGTGTGATAAAAACCTATCTCCAAGAAATCACCATCTCGAGCGGAAGCCTTTCTCCTGGTGATACCTGCCGGTATCTTCGGAACAACATGACAATGGCCAAATACGGCAGCAGTTCGCTATGGGTTAGGTTTGGTTGCTTCCGCGCCGCCAAGCCGTGATCTGAGCCTAAACCTTGCGTCTGAACAGGAACAGTAACTACCTTACCCCTGCACAATACGAGATCCAATCCGAAAAACCACCGTCTAACGACCTTCAAACCCATTCCCTGGCGCTCGGAAACACGTCCACCTAACGTTGCTATGGCCCCTTCAATAACAAGCAACAACGCTCCCACCCCAGATATCGGCTCTGCGTCAGAGGCTACAGCGGATGCTCAAACCATCTCCGCAGGTTAGATCCCACTCATCCATCAATCAATCTAGGAGTTGTGGTTTGTCCTAACGAACAACAGACGAAGTAGCCCTCTATGATCGCCAAATCCGACTATGGGGAATGGAGGCCCAGGCTAGGCATATCTTCTTCCCACCTTTCCTCCCCTCAGATCAGATCTGACAAACAGCGTAGAATGCGTAATGCCCACATCTTAGTAATAACCATAAAAGCCCTCTCCAACGAAGTTTCGAAGAACCTAGTTCTTGCTGGAATTGGCTCTTTAACGGTCTTGGACCCCGGAATTGTTACCGAGGAGGATCTGGGCGCGCAGTTCTTTATAAGTGGGGAGAGTGTTGGCTTGAATGTTTGGTGTTTTCTTTCCAGGGTATCCGGGAATGAGCTGATAGGAGTAGAGAGCGGAAGCGGCAGCACCGGCGTTACAGCGGTTGAACCCGCGTGTGACGGTCAACGTGGATACTTCGGACCCTAGGAGTAAAGACAGTGAGTTCTACGGCAAGTTTGACATCGTTATTTCGACGGAATTGGAGCTTGACTGTTTGGTATCCTATGCCCCTTGAACCCCCTCCCCCAGCTGGCATATCCTAACAGCCAAACTAAGCTGCATATAAACGACATCACTCGTGAGTGCAATCGTCCTTTCTATGCCGCCGCATCATACGGAATGTACGGGTATATCTTTGCGGACCTCATAAGGCACGACTTCATCATGTATGCGCCCCCTCCAAACCCCTTCTACCCCCAAATAACGTGTATCCCAGCGAGCGCGAGAAATCCAACATGAGAACCGAACTCAAACAAGAAACCAAAACCCGCTCCGTAACAGCCGTCCGTGAGAAGAAAGACTCCGGCAAAACAGTTGAATTCGTCACAAAACAGGAAGTTTACTCCCCCCTCCGCTCGGTAATCTCTAGCAAGGTAGACTCAACCTGGCGCCCACGCCGCCGCTGCATGGTCTCGAACGTCCTCCCAGGCGTGAAAGCCCTCTGGAAATTCCAGCAGGCCCACAACCGTCTGCCAGAAGCCAAACGCGAGGACTTCGCCGAGATGACGGGATTGATCATGGAGGCTAACCGTGATCTGGGCTTGCCCGACGATATCGTCAAGTCAAATTTTATTGGGCCGTTTGTGGAGAACGCTACCTCGGAGGTGGCGCCTGTCACTGCGGTCCTGGGGGGGATCCTAGCGCAGGATGTCATCAATGTTCTCGGGAAGAGGGAGCAGCCGTTGCAGAATTTCTTGGTGTTTGATGGGGATACGGCTGCTGCGCCAATCCTGGCGTTGCATCCAGAGGGGGAGGAGGATGGTGCTGCTTAGCTGATTATACGGGAATGAGGAGGTGGAGGGGAGGTGGGAGGGCCGGAATATACTCGGCGAATTCCCGGAAGTGAGAAATGGGGGGGGTGCGGAGCTAGCTCGAGATTTCCTAATTCTATCATATCATTAGACTTATCATCCGCTCTCAAACCAGCCAAACCACTCCCATATATCTATACACCCTAACCTTTATCAACCCATTCATCCATCTATCTTAACATGTATATCATACATTATCGTACTTAAGGTCTATCGCCCCCCGCCCATCAAAAAGGCGTTAACTCCATTCAGAAACGCTCTAGCAGGATTAACCCCCTCCCTAGCCGTGGTGATCCAAGCCAGCCTCCTCCGGATATATTTCTTATCAACCGCCCCCTTCTCACCGGACTTCCCGAATTCCCCCTCATCATCGTAATACATGCACAACAGCACTAGCGCAACACAAGCCGCTACGTGCTCTCCGCTATCGCAAGTGACAAGTATTTTCCCTGCGGGGTTGGTGATGGAGGAAGTAATTTCAGGCAAGAATTTTCTCAGGAGCTTTGCGCCGGGAGGGTTATTTGGGATGGGGTGGTGGGATGGTATGGGTTTGACACCATCTGTGGGGAGGAGTGGGATGGGGGATGTGCAGATTATATGGTCGAAGGTAGGTGTTAAAGGGAGGGTTGGTATAGCGGACGTTGGGGCAATGGATATGTTTGTTTGGCCAATTCTGGTGATTTTTGAACCACCCAGTGTGCTACTCGATGCTGGTGGGAGGTTCCTGATCACTTCTAGGAGGTCTTTTTCTGACGCGGACATTATTGTTGTGTGGTGGCGCCAGAATAAAGTTGGCGTTAGGCCTGATTCCTGCTTGCTATTAGCGATAGTCTTGGGGACATGCGTGTGGGAAGCAAGTACGGTAGCCCACCCCTCGTGGTCGTCTCCGGCACCTTGGATGTACTCTCCTTCCATACCCTCCCCGCGGGTCATTTTCGACGCAGTTAAGAGGATGACGGGAGTAAACTCTTCGAATTTGGGAGGCGACATGGGGAGTGTGGACACTGGGGATACCCATATTGGGCGGAGGGGTTTCGTGATGGTTCGTTTGTACTTTGTCAAATCTACCCCTAATTCCTACTACCCTCACAAATCATTAGTAGGACCATCTATCACACCGGAATCAGAATTCTACCAAAAAACTCTCCACAAACCCCGGCACCAATCGCTCAATCTGCGCTGCCTCGCTCTCCGAAACCATATTTTCGGAAACACACAACCCGCCAAACTCCCCACCAAACAAGCACCAATTCACCACCGCGATCCAGACCGGCACCGTCCTACTCAGCGCGTCCGGGAACCTTTTTCCCCGTCTCGTCGAGTCCACCAGGACAACACCACTGTGCCTCCCTACACACTCCAAAACATGCAAGTTCAACCTGCGCATACTGAATCCCCATTGCCCCGGGTGTCCATCCGTACTCTTGAAATACGCACTCGTATTACTACCCCTGCACTCTGGTGGGACGTACCAGTCACCCGCCCGGGCATTGGGTATGAGCGGGAGGGCGTAGGCGGCGGCGACCCGGAGGACGAATTGTGAGTCTGTGGTGATTGATGTGAGGCGGTTTCCTAGGCTGCGGGTTTGTGTGCGGAGGGAGTTTTTCAGGGAGGAGTGAGTTGGGTGGATCGTCGACAGGAGGTCCGGAGTCAGAGTGAAGGTGTGCTGAGTTGGGTCGTCAGGTTCTGAGCCGGAGGTGTCTTCGAGCCTGGTGGGGGGTGTTGGTCCTGTTTTTGTTGCTGTGAGTGGGGGGGTCATTTCGAGATGGGATGAGTTCGGAGGTATTGTGGGGAGGTCGGGCAGTTGCAGCGTTGGGTTTTCTTTTGAGAGGCTTAGCCAGGATAGGAAGGTGGGGCTCGGTGGGTTTGGTGGGGTTGAATATACCCCTCCTCCCCCAATGTCCCTCGTTCCACCCCATTCCAACGTGAGGGTCTTGTAAAGACATTCGAGTGGCTATACTAATCCTGTCGAATTTCCAGCTTGCACTAGAACGAGTCGTAGATTTCGCGTTTTAATTTCACCTCAACAACCCACCACGATAACTAGAAAAGAAAAGGAAAAAACCAGCGAGTACATTCTTTTATAAAACCAATAAATACTAGAATCAAACACAAAAGCCATCGCCGACTGATAGATGTAGAGTAGAAAAGTTTGATATACAGTCTAGGATCGGCTACTAGCCCCCACCCAGCAGCAAATCCCGCTAGAACATGAAATCAGTTCAAAAAGATCGTCGCAGAGAAAACTAGAAGCCCGTTTTACGCCTTTTCTAGAAGAAAAAAACACCATTACCACCCTCTCTTCGCGAGCTTCTGAGACTCTGGCAAAGCATCGACGGTGAGGCCCACCATTGCTTCGCCCAGGTCACAACTAACATCAGCCAAAACCTTAGGGTCGTTGTAATGAGTGACGGCTTGAACGATTGCCTTCGCCCTGACAGCCGCATTTCCACTTTTGAAGATTCCGCTGCCGACAAAAACACCATCACATCCCAATTGCATCATTAGTGCGGCATCAGCAGGGGTGGCGACACCTCCAGCAGCAAAGTTAACTACGGGGAGGCGGCCGAGTTTAGCAGTTTCCTTGAGGAGATCGAATGGCGCGCCGATTTCTTTTGCGTAAGCATAAAGTTCCTCTTCGGACATCGAGGCAGCCTTGCGAATCTCGGCAGTGACAGTGCGCATGTGCCTAACTGCCTCAACCACATCGCCAGTTCCTGCTTCACCCTTGGTACGGACTGAGAGCCATTAGTTATCCAGCCAAGTGAATTAGATGTTTAGGGTTCCTCACTCATAGCAGCGCCTTCACTGATTCTGCGAAGGGCCTCGCCGAGGTTCCTACATCCGCAGACGAAAGGAACCTTGAAGCCATGCTTGACAACATGGTGGGTATTATCGGCGGGGGTCAAAACTTCTGATTCGTCAATGTAATCCACGCCCAAAGCCTCCAGAATCTAAAAATTTGAATAAGTAAAACAGTCAACGAGTGTTGAAATTTCGGCGCACTCAAACACACCTGGCACTCGACAAAGTGACCAATCCTCGCTTTCGCCATGACAGGAATGGTGACAGCCTCCATAATCTCCTTGATAAGCTTGGGATCGGACATTCTAGCAACGCCACCTTGGGTTCTGATATCAGCGGGGACACGCTCGAGTGCCATGACGGCGCAGGCGCCAGCTTCCTCAGCAATTCTTGCCTGGTCGATTGTTAATAGTTGCAAAGAAAATGATATTATCAAGCATTGAATCACACCTGCGATGCATTCACAACATCCATAATAACACCTCCTTTGAGCATACGAGCAAGACCAGTCTTGACAGTAAAGTCAGTTGACGGAGCGCTACGCTCATGATTGCCATTAACAGGCAATGTGGTGGACATATTGGTTGGAAGCAAAATAAATATGAGACAAAAGGTTTATGAGTAGACTGTTGGTTTTTGCGAAGGCCGGTGGAGGAGGGGGAGGAAGGGGAGGAAGGAGCAAAAGAATGAGAAGGATGAAGAGAGTGTGTGGATGGGTGGAAAGGCGAGAGGGAGAAAATTATGAGTCGACTGCAAGCTTTATCTATAGCGCGGGGAGGCGTGCGAGGGGTGAAGAAAGAGGCAAGGCTCGACAGGGCAGAACTTGACAGGCACCTATGATAATCAAAAGAGGGAAAGATCAGTAGGGCAGAGTAAACATTGAAACTATTCCTTTCTTACCTCATTCTCTAGCTTTTTCTTGTTCCTTATCTTGATACATCATTGAGGAGGCCCTACATACACTCACGTTGGGGAGAGAAGGGGAGACGTGAGGAAAGAAGAAAAAAACCTCGTTGGCACAGTACAGCACTGCTACCCAAGAATCCCAGATAATTGAACTGTGTGCTGGGTAGTCCCAAATTTCCTTCTGTGGAGAAGGTGCGAAAGACACAACAAAAATGTGAGTTGTTCAGCCCCTCTGGGGGACATACCGGCGGAAACAGAAATGAAATTAGAAGAATTCTTGACCTTGCCAGTGAGACAGCTCGAACGACATACCGGTAGCACACTGTTCAGTTCTTTGAGGTTCTACCATATGAGATTGTTCTAAGAACCCAGAGCTCCTCTATCCACCCACCCTCAAACCCCCGGCTGCCCACAGGCTTCATATCCGGCCGCCAGCTCGTTGCAAAGCAAACGGTCAATTGATCAACTCTCCGGCTTTCCATAGTCAGATCTCTAGGCCCTAGATAGCGGCAGTTCCAGATCTCTAAAGCGGTCTTGCCCTTCCTCATCCTCATCGTTTTTTCACAATGTTTCCCTACATAGCCAACATCTAGGACAACGAGCACCGGCCTGCAAAGTTCTTTGAACTACGGTTTGGAACCACACAACTCAATAAAGATGAGCCAATAAATGGTGAGTGTTTACAATGCTGGGGGTTTGTTATAGAGAACTATTGAATGCTCGACACACTATTTGAATCCGGTAATCCCCCTAACGGGCACGTATCTCGCTCTCCTCCGCACGGCAAAATTATTTGGCTCATGATTAATTATTGCCCCTCCTTTACCCCTCTGGAAGGAAAAAAAATCCTCAGAAGAAAAAAAAGACAAAACAAAAATGCTCCCAATCCTTGGACCCGCCGTGTCATATGATAACCGAATGACATGGGTGATTGCTCGGCTTCACTTCTTACGTTATCGATTAGACCATCGGATTGGCTGACCGAATTATGGGGTCCTACAAATCTGCACTTTTCCTGGAGATTTTCCCCAATACGAGCCAGCGCTCGAGGTCAGTTGCATCGTTCCTCGCATCTCGTTTTTCCCTGCATTACATCGAATGCGTCTTTTCCCGAATTTAGGTTTAAAGTCAAATGGTTATTTACAGTATAAATCTCCTACTACTAAACAGTAGCCTTGTGCTGGTGCACCGCGCTATACGAGCACATCCCAATTTCTCTCGTGACCCTAGAGAGTGGAGATAGAGAGGAGGAAGAGAGAAGAAGCAAACAAAACGCCTCAAGATAAATAAAGATCCCCCACTAACATCTTAATATTTCCTTCATCAGCACGTGCAACAGATGCCTCCCGCACCACAAGCGATAGAATTCGTGCCCAAGCTTCCCCTACCAAGTCAACAAACATTCGTCTCAATTCCCCGCGTCTTTAGATTTCCCAACTTTCGGTCTACCCTTCAACCTTGGCTGCTGACGACGCCCACCATTCAGCAATTGCTGGTTTTTACTGAAACCCCCTAAAGTTTCCACAGCCTTGGCCGGCAAACTGATAAGTCTCCAGGTCAGCGAGAGCGGGACGACGATCGCAGCACAGGTCCACTCGAACAGGATCATCGAGAAGGTGGTGTGGTTTTGCCTAGCAGAGGCAGCTGCAGCAAGGGTAAGGACATCGTTTAGACGGCTGTCAATCTCAAGGATTCGATTCTCCGTTTGAGCGGAATGAACTGTCTCGCGTTTTTCGTAGCGGCGCACCGCTCCTGCGAGCCCGAATTAGCAATATGTTCCCCAGGGCAGACATCTGCTATCAGCAGGAAACCCAACTCGTCAAAGCGTCTAAATGAGAATCTCTATCCACAGCCTTGGTCGTCATTAATGTGAGATCTCGAACCTCAGCATTCAATTCCTCCAACCTTGTCGCCAACGCATCCACCCTAGTCATTGGCGGGTGGTGCACAACCGAATGAAGATATAAACTCCTGTTCCGAATCAACTTGACCACTTGGGCCGCGGGCCTGAGCTCCGCCGCAAGAACAAATATCGTGAGATTGAAATTTGACACAAGCCCCTCGCTCGGTCTAGACAACTGCGACCTGATAGCATGCAGCAACCACCCTCCAATGCATGGACCAACAAAGCAGGCCAGAAGAGCTAGCATCTCGTTCATCCGCAATTCCCAAGCAGCAGCAGCCCTCGACTCCTCTTCATGCGCAGATCGCGTCGCATCCGGTGCACCGCCATCCTTCGTGAGCTCCTCCGGTGTCGCCAGGGCGCCAAACGCATCTCGCTCGTACCGCAGCGCATGAGAGCTGTTGTACCACTCCCTATCATCACCATTTTTGTTAGCAACCTCTCTCCCCATCCCGGGATGGACCCAAATAGAACAAACCACGGAAATTTAACCAGCCAATGCAAAAACACCGCCACCAGGAAGATAAGGATAACATCCGTAATAAAGTAACTCCCATCAGTAAAGAGTATACCTCCAAGGGCAGGTAAGAGCGCAAACGCGAGCGGGACGTTATGCCAGGATGATGAGTCCGCATCCGTCGGTAATGGAACGAGCACTTTTGTAGCGTCCTGGAGATTATCTGGCAGTAACGAATTCCTCCGACTTATATTCTGCAACGGCGACTCTGGCGGCACATTCGTTGATGAAGACCTTGCAGGCCGCTTTCGCGGGGTACCGGCACTCGAGGCTCCACCGCTCATGTTGTTTCGTGGAGAGCGCAAACCATCTCCACCTCCTGGCACTCCTCTGGCTTCAGCTGCAGATCGATAAACAAGCGGACTCTGCGCTGCTGCTGCTGCCGTGGTAGTGGTACTTGAAGCTGAGAATCTAGATGTCATTTTTGAAGGTGAGGATGAGAGGAGATTAACAGAATGTTCATCGTCATCCTTTTTTCTCCCTCCTTCCCCCTTCCTTCTCCCCTTCACCCCCCTTGGTTCGGCTGCGTGCGTGTGGCAGCCGAAGGCAGAAAGGGAGGACAGAGGCTGAATGGTTGCACGTCACGCTTTTGGCAGCGGAGAATGTGTCTTTTTTCTCCTTCGTTCTTGGTGTGTGTGTGCTGCGTGCGTTTTGACTGGGTAGGTGTAGTGGATGGAGAGATAACATCCGGATTGAATCGTATGGATCGTGGCGACAGCTCCTCCCACCCTCCTTCCCCCTTCTTTCAACTGCCGCCGTGCTGTGTTGATGTACCATCTCATTCCTTTTTTCTCCCCTTTCCAACGTCGCACCGATCTCCATCTATGATACCCGCCGCACTAGAAAGGCATAATATCTAAACTTGGAGTATTATCATGAAATCGTAGCTAAAACTTCACAAGTCCCTCTGTGAACACTATCAAACACCAAAATTTCCGGCCCCCTCTCGAATTCGTGCTCGTGCTCGTGACCGCAAATTGTTTAAAATGCGGAGAATCCTTGCTAAACGGCTGGTTATGGCATGTAACAGTGTTGGATAGAGGCAGATCCGGGGGAAAGCGGCAGGGAAGAGTCTGAACGAGTCGTCATTTTGGCGTATGGTATGTTACTGTACCGGTAGTCGGTCATGTGGAGTTTACCGGGGGGGTGAATTTCCCGGGGAGGCGGGGTTGGCGGGGGGCTGGGGCTCGGGGGTAAGGCGGTAGCGTGATATTATGGCATGCTAGAGAGTGTGAGGGGGTGGAGTTTGAGGGTCTGAATAGGAATGAAGTATCCTGCCAGGATTCGAGTTGCGGTTTTGGAGGGGCCTTTGGTACATAGAAGATCGGGACACGAATCGGTAGGCCGCGCTAAGCGAAATCATAATGTAAATCACAATTCATCACTCGAGAACCTGCAGCTTTCCACCCGAGCTCATCTATATAGCACCTCATTGCAGGCATCATGCACCGAGAGTAGGTTCAGATAATAAGGCCATAATATGGACCGGTTACCATGAAACCCAGTGTCCGCACTACCAATTCACGAGTTGGTGGTAATGCCTTTCGGTCAAGATCATGATATTAAGAGCCTGTGCACGACTTCCTGATTAGAGACCCACATTACTCGAAGACCTGCCTCAGATAGACATCCACATTTCAGGGCTTATGTACGCAGGCCCCTAGGATAACCTCTATGTTGACACTTTTTCCGCCACGGATGCCCAACCGGAGTCGAATCCCTCCGTGCCCAATAAAGCCGCCATTCAAGAACGCATCATCTCCTGTCAGACATTCGAAGAATCATCGAATTATCGCCCAACCCTGACAGCCCAATGGCTAAAGGGAAGCGGTCGCTACTATCGTTTATGGGAGGATTTGAGAAATCGACCCCCAGTCAGAGGGGGGATATAGCAGACATCCAAAAGAAAAGAAAGGCAAGTCCTAGTAAACTACCCTTTTAAAATCTTAGCTTCCAGACGCTCTTCCCCTAAGCGCTCCTTTCGAGCCCATTCGCCCCCCCGCTGCCTGAGGGATGTCAGACAGCTGCTGAAATCCATTTTCGCTCCGAGGATACTTTAGCGGTGACCAAATACCACCATACTCTGAAGGGTCTATCTGGACAATCGTTCGAGTTACTGAATCCAGCTTCGGGAATATCAGGCCGTCATGAATTATGAACACAACTTAGGGCATCTATGAGAGGTTGGGAAGGCACAACACTTGTGCTCGTCATTGTGTCGGGATATGCAGAACCCCCAGGACAGGTATACTATGAATACCATTATTTTATCCCTGACCTTTGTACCACCCTTGGTTTCGGGTACTTCTTGAGGGGGACGATTACTTCAACTCGTGCCAAGGTTGCGGCGGTGCCCGCAACCTTGGCACGTGTAGATGTCTTCAGTCAGAGAGAAAAACGCCGTGTACCAGCCATTGAGCAAAAAGTGATCGGAAAAAAGTAGCTAGTGCAACACCACTTTCTTTCCGATCACTCACCCTCACACCCAAGTACTGGTGCTCGAGTAAAGCCCAGCCCCCCGAGTCCCAGTTGGGTAACCTTAGGTGGTAGGAAATAGGGTTTATGCCCTTCAGATCCCGTAGAACTTATCATAGACCAAATCAGTTGATCACAGAAAATCATCCATTATATCATACTCAAGCCTTCAAGCCAAAATGTATCACGGATGCCCCCGGATATCCAACGGCACAAACTCAATCTGAAACTTTCACATGATGATGATGTGGGATACCGGTGTTTGCTTACGTATGTCCGAAATTCATACCTCCAATCCCAGAAGCCTAATCTCACCGCTAGCTATAAGATACAAGGCAATTCTACCAGTTGGTGTGGGCAATCTATGAGTGGGAAAGGGGTGACACCGTGGGTATATATATAAAGGCTGACTTTCTCTCCAGGAAAACCCAACGAAAGAGTTGTCACCCTGATTGCTCCTTCCTTGTACCTTTATCGGCTGCTAGTACTACCTGTTTCACCAGCAGGTGAAATAGAGCGACGTCCTCCCCCCCCGTGCCCAGAAAAACCAATGCGGATCTGCAGATTCCCGGATCTCTAATATTTAGCGGTCCCTCCCGACTCTTCCTCTCGTCCACCTTACCCAATTATCTATCCCTAGATGGAGCAGCATATTCTCATACAGTAGGCATCAATTCCTAGAACGCATCCCAACCATCAATCTCATGTCAACGAGAAATTCGAGTGACGTCATATGATCACAGATGGGACAGGGTAATGCACGATGATGATGGCCTCATTCATTTTACTTATTTGCAACAAGAGCAAGAAACCAACGCACTAACACCCCATAGTCAACTACAGAAAGCAAACGGGACAACTAAAAGAAATCATTCGACACAAGAAAATAGTATGACGGGCTGTCACCGAGCAAAGAAAACCCAAACACACCAAAACAAAGGGGAAATAAATGCAAATGAATGAACTCCAGACTCGCAACCGGAATCCCGGACACCAAATAACCGACGGCGTGGAGGGCAAGAATAAAGGCAAACGTTAAACCCCAATACGAAACAAACTCAAAAGGAAAGATAAAAACACCTGGTATACCAAGACGAAAAATGTTTCAGACAACACCGTTAAGATGGAGACACCCCGCAAGGAGGGAAGAATAAAGATGGAAGCTCGACAAAAAATACAGTAGGTTAGGAAAATATGATGACTCCGGAGGGACAAAAGTTAACAGTGGATATGAACAGATAGCAAAGGGGTGATAAGGAGATAATCCAAGACTAAACCCCGCCTCGGCTCGCTCGATTTACTTTGCTGAAGGCGGACGAGGAAAGGTTGGCTCGAAAATGGGAATAAGCGCATAAAAAAGACTCCAGGCGGCGAGGATGAAACCACCGAATAACAATAAGAAACTCCTGGTGCGCCAAACACCATGTCATCGTTCAAAGTCAAAAAAACCCCCGACACCGAAGGAGAAAAAAGGAAACATAGCTTAAAAACGTGGAGCCTCCTAAATACAATTAGAGAAAAAAGAAAGCTACTTCGACCTCCCACCCTGTTGTCCGTCCTCAACACTAACACCGTTTTCCTGGACGGCTCCCAAGTCATGCTCATTCTCCAAAAAATCGGAATAGCTCACATTAATGTGTTGATGCTGGTGGATAGAACCAGACCTTATTGGGCCCGCCATTGCTGGGGTTTCAAATTGCTGCTCGCCTCGTTCATCCCCATCTGGGATATCATGAGAAGGCGGTGTTACCAGTTGTGACTGCTGATGTTGGTGCATGGGAGGCAGGGAGTGAGGTGGTAGTTGCTGATAAGAAGTTGCTGTCACGGGCGTTGAGGGATTACTCGCACTTTGAGGTGCGTGGCTTGGGTGTCCGCTATGAGATCCATGGGGTGAGTGCTGGGACTGGGTGTTAGGACTGTATTGTGAATACATCCCGTTTACAAGCGGTGTGTTAGACAGTTGAGAGGTCCATCCGGCATAGGATTGCGATTGTTGGGAAATATTCGGGCTGGGGTGATTCCGCCGAAGGGAAGAGTGTGGAGGGTTAGCTGCAGGATATCCATGAGACGTAGCAACGGAATTACGGTGCGGCGCAGGTTGCTGTTGTTGCGGGTTCACGAGGTAATGAGTGTAGCCTAATGACATCTGGTTTTGATCCAAATACTGCTCATCGTGAACAGGGGACGTCTGCGACACATATCCGTTTGTGCCGTAACCTAGCCCCGCTTGTGGATTTAGGGGTTGGACGTTGGACTGGCCTCTATTCCCACGGAAGGGATTCGACTGGATATGAGGTATGGAGCCTCCTGTGACAATGTCGGTGTTCAGCCTCGGCGGGGCTCGAAGACCTGACTCCCCATTGGTCATAATGGGCGAGAGTTGTGGCTGTCCTGGGCTTTGTGCACTCGACATCCTGCGGCCCATATTCCTTAACGCACCCGACGAACCAATGATTGGTGAAGAAGAGCCTCCGTTCATCTTTGGGGATGGCACTTTCTGATTTGGACTCTTGACAATCTTCTCAGAAGCCGCAACAAAGCATAACGTCCCAGGGGCTTTAGCAACGGTTAGCAAAGAGCTCTATACCTCGCATCCAGGCTTAAGGAAAGAATGGCTACCTAATCCACCAGAGCGATAACGCTCTTCCATCTTAGCTACGCGGTATATCTCTTCTAAAAGAGGAGCTTTCTCTGGCGGGATATGAGCTGTGGCCTCTGCAGTTGCAGCTTCCAACTTCGCAACTGGGACTTTGCGACAGCGCAGCATCGTCAAAAGCAACCGTAGGCGTTCTTCATACAACCGTAAGCATGTTAATAAGCATAAAATCGCAGATATTGGTCTTACCTGGTTTCATCAGGTGGTCAGGCTCCTTATGTCGTGCATTTGGTGGCCACCAGGAGGGCTTACTTTCCTCGCCTCGGTTGTATGGGAAGTTCGATTGCTTCTTTGGCTCTATAACCTTTATCCAGCATTTCGCGACAACCTTGCAAACGAGTTGCTGCATCTGGCGCAGTCGAGTTTCGAAAAAGGTATTAACTTCATCCTCGTTAGTAATATCCAACCCTTTATACTCTATCTCTTCGTGTAAAACGACATCGTTAGACTCGCCCGATGACGAATCGGCTCTTCGAACAGGCCTCTTAGCCGTCGATCTTCGTTTCTTGGCCGGTGTTGTCTGAAGTTCTGGTTGAACTGGTCGTTTACGATTAGCACCGTTGGCTCGAATGATTCGTCGTTGGTCTGCCGGGGGAGGCGGTAGTAGTATCCCAGAATCCCCATTCGCACGCATAGCCTTTGGAGAGCAAAGAGAGTCCGAATCATCTGGAGGGGTCGACTGCTGATGGATGGATGAGCCATCGTGGTTATCATCGTCACCCTCGGCATCGGCCCATTGCCCCCCATCGATATCCCCCTCGTTCCCATCGTCTTCGTCCTCCATGTCGCCGTCGATATCCACGCCATTCGAGTCGCGGTTCGGTGATTGATGATCTTTGTCATAATCGTTACGATGATGGCGCTGAACACCCTTCTTCATCGCTGCAGCAGCAGAAATTTGGGATGCTTGTTTGCGGACTTCGTCTGGCAGCCAGCGATTCAGATGCTCCTCAAAGGCTTCTGACCCAACCAGCTGGGAGTGCCCATTTGCATCAACCAGGAGGAGGGCGAACTGGCTTGAGCTTAGCTCGCTCTGCCTTTGCAGTTGCTTTATGATCGGCGAATGGGCCTGGATGGCAAGTATGAGCGGCAATTCACACTTATTTTTTGCAAAAGATCACGGAGAAATTTGAAAGATGGAGAGGAACTTTGAGGAAACAAATCATTTAAAATAAGGTAGAGAGCACAGAACTATGATGGATTCTGCAAAGGGTGGGATAGAGGCAGAAAAACAAGAAAGGGGAAAAGAAAACGACAGTAAGAACAGCAAAAAGCGTACCGACTGGGACTTTGTGCGGAATTGCATTGGTGTCTTGGGCTCCACGGGAGTTGATAATTGAAAGGGATCGTCCCTGGAAGGGATCCGAGTATGGCTCATTAACAATTTTCCTAGAATTTCTTATTCGCCGTTGGTTGTAGAGACTGCTTCTTCGTTTCCCAAGAAAAAAGAAAAATACCACCACAAATTAAGCAGCCCACCTCAATGACGGGATCGTGGCTAATCGCCAGTTCCGGGAAAAGAATAAGCTAAGCTTTTTGTTCCGATGAGCCCGAAGGCTTCTTTCCGCCCCCGCTCTTACTTCCTTTTTTGCTCCCGCGCAATCGTGGCCCGGTTTTCTTACACGGTGTATGCGATCGGATTCGATGCAATCAATTTTATTGATGGATCTGATGCTGCTACGTGTGCAGCGATGAACCCGTCGATCAGATCTGACCCGATCTTAATGGACCTGGGGTTTGGGCACACGATTCGATTGACGGACCAGCGAAAAAAGATTAGACCTGCAGCATAAGACCCAAAGGACAGATGTACAAAAAGCAAATTCGATGCCTATGTTCGAAAGCTTCTTTAATTGTTCAGTCGTTCGCTAAAGAGCATGAAGCGTTTTTGTCAGATCGCATTCGCAACAGAAATCCTGATGGAGAGAGGGGAGTCGCAGGGAGTTATTTTTCTAGATCTGATAACTGACGTGTTCCTTGTGAGCCACTGAAATCTTGAAGCGATCTCGATCGCTTGCTTCGCGGGAATGTCCCCCAGAAATGGGGACGAAAGGGCTCACGAGGATTTAAACAAACGACTAGGCAAGGTACGTACTAGGAGGGTAGGTACAAACAAGATCGACAATCTCCAACCAGACACTGAACGCAGAGACCATGAAATAGTCAAAGCGAACAAAAAAAATATTATTATTATAAGGGAAATCTGGGGTAAAAATAAAAAAAGACTGGGAAAGCGACGGGCGCTTTTCTTCTAGGTTGCAGGTGTGAAAAAAGAAGCCAGCAGATTGGCTGCTGATTATGGTGCGTAGTCGAGGGAACTGGCGGAATGAGCGAGCAAAGCAACAGCGTCGTCGTCAAGGGGTGGGGGGGGCGGTGAGGGGGGGGTGAGGTATGAAAAGGCGAAAACGGGGAAAAAGTCACTGTGCTCAGGTTTAGTCTAGATTGTCGAAGCTCACTTTCTAACAACAAGCAACAATCAGCCAGCAGCCAGCAAAGTAGCCAGCAATGGACCAGCGTGTTGAGCAGGCAAGAGGAAGGGACTGAGCAGGCCGGCGTTTCGAGGGAGGGGCAAGCGAGGCAGGTAGGCAAGCGCAGCAGGAGCGAGGGCAACGCAACAAAGATATGCCAAAGTGATATGTGATAACTAACGAAGAACCTGTGAGGGGATATATAGAAGACGGCGTCGATGTGAGATGGAATGATTTGCGTTCAGAGTGTGGGAGTTTTGAGGCCGGGGGCGAGTCGGCAGCGTCGCACAACCAGCAGGGAAGACGGTCCACAATGCTGAAAGGAGGTCCGAGCGTATCGTCGTATCGGATTCTCAGCTCCTGCGGCCGCCGCACAAAAAGCACATATCATATTTCGCGCCTCCCTCGGTCGAATGCACAGCAGGCACTGGAGCTGGAGAGCTCTCACTCCTCGTAGACTGGGCTGATGGCTAGTTCCGCCCACCGTGATTTGCAGCGCAGCAGTTACTTTTTCGATAGTCGACTCGAGCGTGTATGCAGAGCCTCTTCGCTCGGCAAGCTTGCTCCTGCTTCAGTGCTGGTGGGGGGAAGAAAAGAAAGTAAATAAGAAATAAAAAATAAAAATAAAAAATAGCCCAGACCTCCTTGACAGAAATGGTCAACAAAAAGCAAAGATGACCACACCAGACTCCAGAGGCGAGTACCCTCGTACTGTGCAATGGATGCACGGCTGAAGCCGCACCGAGCGTAACGGGAAACCGAAGGTTGACACCTCTGTGGCTGACTGAAACCTTCCCAAAGGCTGCCGACTGAACTTCCCTTCCACCCACCACAATCACAATCACCACCACCACCACCACTACCACCTCTCCAATACCACTGGCAAATGGCAGACCACCGTTTGCCCACAATCCACCTTTGCCCTTCATCCCCCAAGCAACAAACGAGGCGGTTAGCTAACCTTTCGCGGTCCAATGGCCGGCGGGACTTTAATTTCGGTGGAGCCGGCATGGGTAGTGAGCAGGGATGTAGTCACAAGACTAGCAGGGGTGTCTGGTTGGCCTAGGTGGGACATGAGGGAAAAGAAACGCGTGCTTCGCTCGACCTTTACCTCAATCAGGAGTACGCGTCTCACATGTCGACGCTCCCCGTCTGAGGAGCCAATCATATTTCCCCAGCGCCGCAAGGGAAACTGGGGCTTCTCTCTGTAATTATCCTCCACTTCCTTCGAAAATCACCCCCCCTCTGTTGACGCTTGACCAACCTTATCTCCTACCAGGATGCACAAGTAAATCCATACAGGATCATTAGGATCCGAAGGAAGCGCAAGATATGAAGTCCTTTCCGTTGTCCGTTTGAATGATGGTGGCATACAGTAGTGTACGGGAGGGGAAACTAAACGGAGCATGGAAACTAGAGAACGGGAGTGTGCGGGGAAGAGGGAAGGCAAGGAAGAGGGAATTGACAAAGCGTGGTTAAGCAAGGAGAGAAGGCGCTTAGACCGCCTACAATACAAGCCTCTCTGTCGTAGTTTCAGGGCGAGCAAACGAAAGTCGGGCCCGGTGGGGGTGGTTGATACTGGTATCCAACCAACCATAGGTCAGGCCGGGCTTCCTAAACGGCGGTCATTACCAAGGGTTGCGTCTTTGGATCCACGCCAAAGTTTTCCGAGTGTCGTGCTCATCATCCTTGACGTGCTCGGTCTGTGCACAAAGCCTCTGCAACAGTTGATAATAAAATAATAATAAAAAGCGCTCGAGTATCAAGGGAAAAACAAAGCAGAGCCCGGCATGATGGGGAAAAATTACAATGGGCGGTTATTCACCTTGGACATCACGAATATGGCATCGCACTGGCGCGCTCGATACTCGGTATTGGTTATGGAATTGACATGACAAAAGTTCGTTGTCGGCTCCGTTGTCATCCCGAATACCAGTATGTTCGTCTGACATGGAGACTTTGGTACTTGACCTTGTGTTCTCGCATGATTATCACGGCTCGGGCCTATTATCTGCGGGATGCATCATTGTTCTACTAATACACCCGGTAATGGCGGACGCGCGATTACGTCGTTACTGTTTGGGCTACCTCACATCACAAATGGTCACTCGCCCATCGGAATTAAGGTTTTAACTTTTCTGAGGCGAACTATCTAACCCAAAACATCGACATTGTAAAGCTGTCTCTGCATCTTCGAAGGATATCGTGACGTATAAACAAGCCATCATCATCATGCAGGGCAGCATCTCCCCTCTCTTGCCTAATGACGTAGCGAGGGTCACTGAGTCTGTTTGGAAACATCAACTTGCAGTGTGGGGGAGAGATATCGGAAGTGGGGCAGATGTATAGGGACAAACAAAGAGGGTGCATAGCATGGCACAACACTGGAGCGTCTGATATTCCCTCCAGTGCGTTGGTCTCGCGAAAAACTGCGGGGTGGGCATAACACGGAATTGAAATTCCACGTGACGGTCTTCCAGAGGAGGAGGAGGAGGAGGAGGAGGAGGAGGAGGAGGAGGAGGAAGGAGGCGGAGGCGGAGGGTGGGAAGTTCGCTGACGCACCAGCTTCCTGGGAATGCACTTCCATTGTGGAAGAACAGGAAAGCCTTCCCGCAGATACCTGTTCATTCGCGAGCAGTGACACGAAACGGCGACTTGGTACCTACCATTCCATATGCTAAGACGTGTACATAAAAGAAAACACAAATATTTCCGGCACCGGTAGGACGGGAAAACGTAGGTGAGCTGGATTGAACGATAGAGAGGGGGGGGGTGGATAGATAACCGAACAGGCTCTCCCGACCACCTAATGTCAGGGATCATCAGCTCTTCTGTGAAGCAGACGATCAGCAAAGTAAGTCAATGCTGATTGTGGGGAAAACACACAGCAAAGCACACACAGAAGAGCACACACAGGATTCCACACACGTACAAGGAATGAATGGTATTTTTTTATATTTTACCTTCCAATTTGTGCTGTTCCCCGGAGTGGTCTCCCGCCTTGGCCTCGTTCGTCGAAGGGTGAAACGCTGATTTTTCTGGAAAGTTCACTGTCCGAAGTAGAGGATCTTCCTCAGCACTTCCTCTGGCCAGTAGTTACGAGACACATCTATTTTGATGAACATCCTTTGCCTCTCTGCGGGAGGATTGAACTGGAGTCGGGTAGCGCGGCCGTTCAGGTTGAGGAGCGCTTTTTTTCCTCCTTTCCACTCTTCCTCTATCTCTACTGCATCTCTCTTTTGATGCGCGAAACAGCCGTTAGCCGTGAAGTACTCGTACAATTAATATGATGCAACAGTCGAAGGGCCCAACGCGGAGCGACCAAAATACGGCTTGAAACAACCCTTTTTTATTCCTTTTTCTTCTTCCCCCTTCTCTTTTCTGATTTATTTCCTTTTTCTATTTTCGTCCGCTGCCCTTTTCCCTCCCTTTCTTTCCTTTTTCTCTGGAATGCTGCGGCGCGGTAGGGGTGGTGGGAATTGAAAAAGTGCGGGGTTTTCTGTCCAAAAGCATGATTACCTACCGCAGTTGCTGTTCGAATTTAAATCCGACTGATGACGGTTAAAAGCGACAAACAAGATAATTTTCTTAGCTGAGTGCAACCAGTCTTCCCCGAGTCCGGGATGCAGGAAGCGGTGACAGAGGGAGATAATGAGTTGATAATGCCGCGATTGGCAGGGCGAGAGGCAGGGGGGCGAAGAGTTAAAAATAAAAATAAAAAAGAGGAAGAGGGAGGGATTTCGCAAACACCGCAGGGGGAGAGGAAGTTGGCGTAGAAGGGGAGATAAGAAAAAATAGGGGAACATCGCGCGCCAGCGAGGTGGGTAGCATTAAATAAAGTTTTCCGTTTTCCTTTTTTTAATTGTCTCGCTGACTTTCTCTGGGGTCTGCTCGCTATTCATATGGGTTTGTTCCTGACTGACAGCTCTTGGCAACGCCAGGTAACCTGGCATGGAAGGAAAGCATCGAACGTGGAAGAAGAGTTTATGGGATCGAAACAATAGGAACAGATCGAGAGAATTTGGAAATCTGATCGGAGATTCACACGATGGAAGACATCAGAACAAGCTTTCGCTTCCACCCGCACTCACTTTTCCTATCTTTCAAAAAATTTGCCTTACTGTACCACGTTTTTTTCAATCGGGGATCGTGTAACAGATCGATCATCGAACAAAGGAATGTCAGGGTGAAGGAGGGGGGTGCTGGGAGGGAAAAATCTCACCCACAGAATATCTCATCTTCACCAAAGGGCGGCCAGGAAGACGGGATAGGGGAAGGGGCGTACAGAGGGCGACAAGTCTCTGCATGTTCTCGACCGGCCACGATCCAGAGTTTTAACGAGCAGCCCCTACCTCAGTGGTGGGACGAGTAACGAAGGAAAGAAAGAACAAGCCCTGACGGAACACCCATACATGCCCTATGTGCTGTTCTGCTGTAGGGTATCGAGAGATCTCGCATCTCTTCGAGGAAAGGAAAAAAAATGTGCCAAAAATTTAAGAAAAAGATGAAAAGAAAAAAAAAAACCCGTTAGCTCCCTACCTCCTAGCCCTCCGACCAAATAGAATCTTCAACTTCAGAAGCTCTTCTACTATGAAACACTTTCTGCCGAAGGAGAAGGACGCGGTAACCCCTTGTATCACACCTCATCTCATCGTGCACGCACGCCAGTCCTTTTCTCTCTCTCCAATGAGGGGAGGATTCCAGCGAAAGAACTTTCATTTTCGCTGGTTCTTAACTTGACCATCATTTCTATAATTAATCACATTCCTGATGCTTTACCTTTCCACCGATCATCGTGAACTTTTTTTCTCCCACTTTTTTTTTTAATTATAGCAATACGAGTAAGGCTTAGTGTCGCAAAGCACCACGGGGATCTTGAGATGAGTCCCTCGAGCTCGCCTATCTCAGCGTGGAAATGCAAGATCTGGGTCGCGGGTTGGTAGTGCACCTCCAATCCGATCCGACCAGAAGCACGAGCGATCACTCGGCACTTTGAAACAGCGATAATTACATGTGCTCGGCTCTATGAAGGGCTTATGAGTATTTTGTGGGAGGATAGCGGCCTGGGGATCGCATTGGACCCGACCTACGGGGACTTTTTCCCCCATCAAGGGGATCGAAGGTGATAATACTTGTAATTTGGAGGTAGCTTTCCTGTCACTTGTCACCTTGTCCGAATTTTTCGGTAGATTGCACGTGCCTTATCGATTGGGTACTCGGGTTGACTGGTTTTAGGGAGGGAGAAGGATATAAAAAAATGGAATAGAGAGAGGTTGACTAATTTATTTTTAGTTTTCCCCCTTCTATCATACCAGTTTGCGATATCTATTATTTTTTTCCATTTCCATTTTTTTTCTCTCTCTTTTAATTTCTTGCGCTTTTTGCGGGATGCGTGGAAAATATCATAGGTATTCGATATTGATATCGGAGTGGCCGAGCGGATTGTTGTGTTGTTGTTGCTGTCGTTGCCGTTGTCACTGTTATGGCGGTGAGAGAGGAGGACATTGGTATCGCTGTGATACGCTGGATATTACTACGCTGCCACCGTTACCCCCCCCCCCGTTATCAATGATGGAGCGGAACGCTTGTTGTATGATATGTAGCTCTTGGTTTGGTTAAAGTTAGTCCACTCGTGAACCATCTTGCCCGTCCATCTGGCCAGTGAACTCGTGCTGCGCGTGCACACCGGTAGACCATGTTACAAGTATTGCTACAGGTATGCAGCTGTGTTGACACCTTCGCATCTAGCCGGCATTCCATCATACGAGATTCTCACCCACTCACTCACTTTGCGCAAAAGTTACCTACCTTCCCTTCGTCCTAGCTAATCCAAACCAGGCCAATCCGAAGGATATAGCATAGGCGGTGAGGATAAGAAAGCGAAGAATCCGATGGGGGGGGAGGGGGAAGGTTGTGCAACTGTACGAGTACAGCACAGTAACTGTACGGTAAGGTTATCATCATAAGTACGATACAATACCAACCATCCGAGAACAGACAGAAGCTACTCTCTTTCTCTCTCACTTTTTGTTTCAAACATTTCCCTTCCCGTTCTTCCATTCCACCTGGCCAAGAGGAAACCCCGTGCCCATTCACCCGCCCTACAACAACAACAACATCATCATCATCATACCTATCTACTTGCCTACAGTGCATGAACAACATACCGGCATTTATCTATTATTTATTTATTTATTTATTACTCGCTAACATGCCCTTACCGTACCGTACAGTACAGTTACAGTACAAACACACCCATAGCCTATAAGAGAGCCAAGAGGAAGAAGGCCCATCCATCCCATTTCCCCGGACCAGATTTCAATGAAAATCCCGTAACCAAGTAGGTCTAGTGATCGAGCCCGTAGCAACGCAGGGTTTTTTATGATAACTTCTTTATTTATTTATATATAGATAGATAAATGAATGAATGAATGAATTAGGGCCTTTTCCTTTTCCTTTGGAGCCGACCCCCCGACTGACTGACCGACCGACCGACAGACCCTAACTAACTAACTACGTACCGACCCGTTACTTGATTTTTAATATGAGGGTTATTATATTTAGTTATTTACAGTATCATAGTTGGGAGGGAGGGAAGGGAGGGAAGGGTTGATGGCGAAAATGCCTCTGTTTGTGTAGGATTGGTTGTGTTGATTGTGTGTGTGCGTGCGTGGGGGTGGGGAAAAGTTGTGTAGGCTTGCTCGAGTCGAGTACCGTACTTCTTTTCTTTTCTCTTGCTTTAGGCAGGCAGGTAGGTAGGTAGGTAATTAGGTAGGTAGAAAGGAAGGGATGTACTAGAGTAGCGGTGCTCGTAGAAGTGATGGGGGGGATGGAGGGAGGGAGGGAGGGAAATTCACCGTGCTTTGGTTTACTTTACTGATGCAAAGTTATAGTTATCACGCCTGGTGTGTGTGTGTCTCTCTCTGTGTGTGTGTATTGGTAGGGTTACTGATAAGGATGAGGCTGTATAATACGAGCAAATTTAGGAAAAAGGGAAATATACCAGAGTGAGTGAGTGAGTGAGTGAGTACCGTAGGGGGGTTGGGGTGTGATGAGCTCTACACTACCGGTGCTGTACTGTACGGTAGGGGAGCGAAAGGGGTTGGGAGGAAGCGTTTGAATTCTGCTTGCTGTGATGCTATCGTATCGTATCGTGCTGCGGTATCGTGCGGTCGGTCGGTTCGGTAATAATAATAATAAACTAGGGTATGGTAGAGTACCGGTACCGCTATCATATCATACTGAGAATTGACATCAAACCCACCACCATACGAAGCGAGAATCGGGACCGAAGGAAATGATCCGATTCGTTGGCTTTTCAGGGTTTTTGTTTTTTTCCGAAACCAAACGAGGCGAAACGAAACGAAACGAAACGGGTCCTGAAAAGTCCATGGTTGTCCTCCTCCAACCACCCCAGCGAGTGAGCGCTCCTCCTCCTCCTCCTCCTCCTCCTCCTCCTTCCTTCCTCAGGCTGCGCTAGCTACTGTAGCAATTGTGCTCGGACTAAACAAACATAACAAACAAAAACAAAAACAAATCCATTGAGGAAAGAAGAAAAAAATAAGGAAAAGGCAAAAGAAAAAGAAAAAAAGGACCAAATTTTAATAAAGTTTTTTTTTCCCTTATTATAATATTCAACTCGCCTACCCACACGCCGGCGCGCATCAGCGAGTAGGGTAAGCCCCATTCGCTCGGTTATCAGAAAAACAATAAATATCAAACTGGACTTCTGCCAGTTTCCTTTTGGGTTCGGTGCCGTAAGACACTGCCGTATCAGGGTCCATCCATCCATTCGCCCATCCATCCACCCATTCATCCCCCCACCCCACTCGCTCACACACACTCACCCCACCCCACACCCGGACCTCATCCCTCTCGGACACACACACACCACACCTGCATGCATGCACGCATGCAGACCGGGGGCAAAAGGGTTAGGGCTGGGATTTTCCTTTTCTTTTCTTTTTCTTTCCATCTTCCCATAATATCCACATTTTATTATTATTATGTCTTGCACTTGCCTGACCAATCGTAGTGCTCAGGAGCTACCCACCATTGATTGACTATTCTTTTCTTTTTTCTTTCCTTCCTCCCATTAGGGCTAGTTAAGTAAATATTGATATTGGCCAAGCAAGAAGTAATTATGGACGAAAGGGTCCACCCCCTGGCGAGTTCTTCCCCTTTCTCCCACTTCCTGGGGAAGGGGGAGAGGAGAGGGAGAGAGAGGAAAAGGAATTGGGTTATTGATAGGTTCTCAATGGTGCCGCGACTACCAAGTTTGATATTCTTTAGCTCTTCCTGTGATGCCAATACTAGAGCGGAGTGGGTCCTCTGCTGTCCTTTCTGGATGGATACCATAGATGGACCGGCGGGTGGGCAGACAGGCGAGGCAAGGTATCATAATTGTAAATTTAATGTCGCGCTTGTGCCGGTTCCTAAGACCTAAGTGGTGAAGGAATTGCTTAGGCCTTACCGCGCCGTACCGGTCTTCCTCAGTGATTATCAGCGTGCCATATGCGGTGGCTGATATCGTTGGTCTGAAAGTCTGCACACATCTATGTTCGGCTATGGACAAAAGAATAACAAAGAGAAGCTGCTTATTCAGCTTTATCTTTGGCAACGCGTGGAGGGAGCAAGCAAGGGTCCATCCAACCTACCATCTCCATCTCCATCTCCATCTTCATCACCACCACCACCACCACCACCACCACCACCAACTCCGCTACCCACTGCTACTAACGCTGCCGGCCTTATGCATACGAACCTCTCTCAAAACATTAGTGCAAGCCTTAATTAAGAAGGGCATTTTTTTCATTCCAAAGGGAAGAAAAGGTAGGAAAGGAAGAAGGAAAGAAACTCACCCTAAAATGGTGAAATACCGCCCTCTTACGTCGTTGTCGCGGTCCGGGAGGCGGTGACACAAGAGCGAGTGGTAGGGGCAAGGTGATGGTCGGTAAGGGAATGTTAGGGAGCCCCGGTTTCCGAAGGGGTGAGAGGAAGAAGAGGAAGAAGAAAAAAATACCCCCCCGTGGGTTGATGATTCATGGCGTCTGACTGCATTGGCCTTGGTGTTACTGCCTGTCTGGGAATGTTGGGTTCACAAGGGATTTCTTGGGATGCGGATGGATGGGTGGGTGAATGGGTGGATGGAGATAATGATGATGGTGTTGATGATGGGGATGACGGAGGAAGGAGGGGGATGATCATCATGGGGGGTCACTCGTGGGGGGATTTGACGACACCACTAGAAACTTTTGTTATCGCATGTCCTGGACAAGTCCGGTAAGGTATGATGGTGATGGGTGGTGGTGGTGTGGGAGGTTGGTTTTGGTTGGTTGGGTTGATTGGCTGGGGTTCCATGGGTTGATTCCCGGGGGTAAGCAGGGTTTGAAGGACCGGTGCCGTATGATACGGGTATGAGTAAACTTTTATTATTATTATTATTATTATTTTGTTCTGATGGGCATGGTTTGGCGTGGCTATGTGGTTCGGACGAGTACCGCTAATAAATCCGACACTGCCGGTACTGTGCCGGTAACTCTCTGATATCTCTAGGTTAGGGTTAGCACTGTTACTTGTAAGTATGATACTAGATGATGATGCCCCACTGCAGTACGAAAGTGGGTCCTCCCTCCTCCTCCTCCTCCTCCTCCTCCCCTCCTGTTCTTCCAATTCCCTACTGTATTCGCAGTACTCGAGCACAGTCAGGTACGATATGATAATCTACCTTACTCACCCCCACACGGTTCTCCGAATGATGATACAATCCAAGCCTGCCCGCCAAGGACCATAAATACCCTACCGTACCGTATTCTGCCTACCGTGCCGTAACTACATTACATTACATATATCACATTCCTCACATATCGCCATTCGTCTCCTACATCTCGGATATGGGCTCAGGTACCGGCGCTGTACCGTACTGTCCAGTTACATAACCGTACATTTGGGCGACGACATAGGCGACAAGGTAGGTAACGTAGGTAGCACAGTACGAGTACTCGAGTACGGTACTCGAGTACAGTATTGGTACCCACCCATCCCTAACCGACATGGAGAAAACCCCGGAAACCAACACGCGACCTATGACAGCGGCAATTAAGGAAAAGGAGAAAGGGGGAGGGGGGGGGGAAAGTCTACGCAACAACTCGCTTGTCGACTGATTACCGGTATACATGCGGAATGTGGAGAAGATCCTCATCATCCCTTTACCTATGATACCTCCCTACCTACCTACCTACCTAACCGTATACCGGTATCAGCCCTGGCTGGGGAGAAAAGTTCTCTTCTCCTCTTTTCATTTCGTTTGTTTGTTCGTTCCTTTTTTCGTGTGTTTTGTCTTTTATGCCTTACCGGTGTGAGCAGAGGGGGCCGATTGGTGGGTTTCCTACCCGCAGTTTATGGTGCAAGTACTGGTACTTTCGGCAAGGCTGTGTGTTACAAGTTATGTCGCGAGTGTGGGGTGACTGTGACATTGTGGTAGATCATGGGGTTTATTGTCTCATCTTTGATGTTTTCGTCAGATAGGGGGGGAGGGGTGGTGGTGGAGTTGAGGGGGTACAAGGGTGGTACGTATTTTTTTAGGGGTGGTTTTCATCCCATGTTTTTTGAGGGGCTGAAAGGCATTTTTCTTTCTTTCTTCCTTTCTCACTTCCTCACTTCCTTTCTTTCCCCGGGTTAAGTTACACAGTTTTGGTGGTTGTGGTGTTCAGTGATGGAGGGCTGCTCGCTTTCTGCTCTTCTTCCTCTTGGATAACGCCATTGTGCGTCTGTGATAGTCTATAAATATTTCGCATCATAGGATGGATTGTTCCCATGAGACATGCTAATGCTAACCACCGACCGCCGCCAGTACTAGTACAAAAAAGTCTTGGAAGGCTGCACTGTTGATACCCGAGATAAGATACTTCCTGCATTATCGTAAGCGGTGAGCGCCATAGCTGCCTAGAAAGCATATAGCGGCGTTTTACATATTCGAGCCTGCCCTTTTCTCCTCCTCCTCCTCCTTCTCCTCCCACTGCATGCCTCTCTCTCTCTCGGGGTAATAGACAGCCACACCGGCATCTTAAGGCTACAAACACAACAAACAGACCACAATCTTGTATCACGAAGGAGAAGAAGAAAAAGGAAAAGAAAAAAAAACTGCCATGAAATCTAGACCTCAACCTCCATCTAATTGAAACGAGTAAATAATCTTTTAGTGCGAAATGCCTGAGTAATAACCCCCACCGCCGAATATGGGGTTGCAGTAACTAGTACGAGTACTGGGGCACCCATGCACAGCATTTGCACATTCTGCCTTACGGGACTGGCTAATCAGTGATAGAGGGAGTAGATGCGTGCTTGTACTCGAGTACGGAGCTCTTGGTATGTAACTTTCAGCCATGGATGGTAAGTGGAATGTCCGGGTGGCCTCCCAATGGGATGGCCCCGGGGTGTGCCGAATGGGGTAGATTGCAGCGCAGTGCAGTGCAGTACTGTACTGTACGTTCATGGCAACCTCAGGTGGAAAATACGAAGTGAACATCTCTTCTCCTCCATCTCCGTTATTTCCAGTTCTGAACTTTTTTTTCCTTTCGAATTGGCTGGCATTGATGACTGGGGAGGGAGGGAGGTTGATTACGAGCTGGGCTGAAACCTGCTACATTTTTTTTTTGGTAATGACATTGTACGAGTGATGTATGGTAATCATGGTACTACTCCTATATATATATAAATAATGTATATATCTAATGTCAAAAGCCTCACGGAAACCCGACGAAGGCAGGAGCAATCCCCGCGCAGCGGATGGGTAATAGCACACCTGGCCGGGACCGGACGATCCTTCATGACTGGCTGGCTGGAAGAGCCTCACTTATTTTTGAATGATGGTTCGCGCTACTGTACCTGATTTTCCACACTGGCGCATATATCCACAGTATCAAAGGAGGGAAAAACTTCTCCTGTGGAGGGGGGAAGGGAGGTGTTTGGTTGGACGCACTGTCAGGCAATGGAGGAGGAAGGGCCTTGGAGAACTTGGCGGGTTCTAGGCCGCCCGGAATAATAACATGATCCTCCAAGTGTGCTTCTATGGATTAGCTACCTTGGTCGAGGCTAGAACTATCGCCCCCCTCCTGGAATTCTTGAGTCAGGCCGTCGGCTCTGTCGTGGTGCCTATTATAGTAGCAGATACAGCAGCGGGAGTGGGAGTATCGGTATTTATCCCCGACCACTCACTCACTCACTCGGTCAATTCACCATCCGCATTCCCGACCACTCGACTATTCGAAGATGAGATGGATGGAAGGAGCACCTCTCCTCAAGAGAAACGCCACAGCCAGGATTCGGAAGTCAATTCCCCCAGGCTGGCTGGCTGGCTGGCTGTGATAGGGCCGGTACTACTGACCAGGCTTGTTTTTTTTTTCCCGCCAGCGGGATTATTTCCCGAGGGGGAAATACACGTCGTTTATCTTCTCATCACCTAGTAGTCGAAACAAACAAACAAACAAACAAAAGGACCCTTTGTCAATTGGAAGATTGGGATCTTCTCCCCGGTGAGAGAGGAGAAGGAAGAAAAGAAGAAGCACAGCTCTTAGTATTTTCGTATAATGGAAGAACTAGTTAGGTTCCGGGCTGAAACCCAATATCCCGGAAGTTAGTACATTACTGGCTAAGGTAGCTATTATAGGATTGTGCTCCACTGGGCTTCGTAGCGTGGACTGGTTTGCTTGCTCCTCCTCCTATTACTACTCCTGCTGGGGAGACACGGCTCGTCGTTCTATAGCCCAACCCACTCTTCGAACCCCCCCTACTGCTACTATTATCTCGGACTACTTCGGAAATTGAGTTTCGGACTATAGTACATATTTTGCGTTCCGCTCCCAGTGGACCTGATGTCGAAGCCTATCCAGGGATTCAAAAGACAGGTCACTCTGGAACCCGGGAACTCAGTCTGTGTATTGAGCAAGAGTCTGAGTTCCCGGGATTGAGTTCTGGACTAGCCAACTAACTAACCAACTAGCTAATTAACTAATTTATATGTGTGTGTATATATATATACCGTACATGGTTTCGCGAGCGGGAGCTGTCGGATATCCATGCCTCTAGTATCGCGATATATTTCACCTCCGGGTAATTTTAGAGACTACAATACAAATTATACGCAACCAGTCACCCATCCACCGCCCATCTCAACCAAGCACTCCGCCTCTCCCAGCAAGAAAGCAAGCAAGCAAGGGTTTCAACATCAAACCAGGTAATGCAAACACATAAGAACAGGCAAAAACCCAATTATCCAAGGGAAACTATAGAATGGGAGAGAAACCTTCCCTTTCCTCCTACCACTACCCCTCCTCATCCATAGCGAGAACATCACTAATGCCATCATCACCGTCATCCCCAAGTGCTGGACCTATCATACCATACCATGCAAACCGCCACTCCCTCCCTCCCTCCCTCCCTACTACATACCTTCCTACAACACACCCCTCCCCCTTCCAAAATTCAATTCCAGCCCGTAATATCATACTACTGAGTACCGTACAACTATCCCTTCACCCCCACACACACATACGTATATCTATATACACCCAATTCCCAAACCTCTCCTCATCATCATCATCACCACCACCTCTACACACCCACGCTCTGCTTACTTACTTACTTACTTACTTGCCTACCCACCCACCAAACAACGCACAATAACAACACCACGTATGATAGTATCGCATCATCCCCACGACATACCGGGCAATCATATCGTGTCATGGCAATTTCGTAGCAGCGAAAAAGAGGGGAACTCCCCGCCCCCTATAGATAAATAGATAGATAGGTATGATATATAGGTAGGGCGGCACAAGGCGGAACAGAACACAGTGCAGTTCCAGATATCCACACCATCCAGCAAAAGAATCATACAAACAAAACAGCACATGAGCTGTTTTGAAAGAAAAAAAAAATTTGAAAAAAAAAGTGAAGTGAAGTCAAGTGAACAAACAATCTAGACCATACCATACCAACCTCCCTACCTACCGGTAATTCCCAAACCACCCTTCCTTCTTCCTCTTCTCCCCTATGGATGGGTAGGACGTGCAACAGCACACATCCCCCAACTCGCCACTGGAAAATCTAGGCTGATATCTTACTCTGCGCTACACACTACACTACTCTACTCTACTCGCCCAATATAACCCATCCACAAAACGGACAAACAAACAAAAAAAAAAGTGGCGAAAGAAAACCCACCCCCGGCTCTCCAAGCCTAGTCAGTTAGCCTGGCGGTCAGTCAGGCAGGCATCTATTGTGCTATATCCCCCCCCCACGCACAAAAGCGCAAATATCCCGCTATGAAATAAAAGAAGGGTCCGGAGGAGCGAATGATGTCTAGTAAGCACTCACTCACTCACTCACTCGCTACCTGTCTGATACTACTGCTCCATCCGCCAAGACCAATTATAGAAAGGGTGAATAAAGTCTTGGCGAGGAAGAGGGAGAAAAAAAAATGCGCAACGCAATTAATGTCGTTGGTTCCGAGCTGGTGGCTTGGCATTGCAAATGGCGAACGAATGGGCGGTTATTTCCCTCGGTAGGGTAATCCAGCATCACTTGGGCGAGAGGCGCGGGGCGAATAGGGTTTGTCGGGGTATGAGCCGTTTTCTCTCGTTTGTTTTTCTTTTTTGTCTCTTCTTTTTTTTGTTTTTGCAGAGAAAAAAAGGGAAATTATTTCTCGTAGGGGGGGGGTTCGCGGTCTACAAAAAGGACGGAGACAGGCGGGTAGGCTGATATAGAATTTCACCTTTGGAATGGGGGTTGATATTGTAGACCATCTGGTATGGCACGGTAGCTAAAGGTGCGTAACCTATCTTGCATTCCGGTTCGACTGTCTGCAACACGGTAGAACGCGGTAGGAAGGCGGAAGAAAAAGTAATCACGGTGGGAGGGGAGAGCTTCGTTGTAAGGCTGGCTAGCCTTGGGGCAGTCATGCTATGCATGCCATAGCCTGCCGCTTCTCTCCCTCCCATCCATCCCATTTTGAAAATCCCATAGGCACAAGAAGAACGGCTGAATAATCAAACCTAATGGAAACAATATGAAAGGCAATTAAAAATAAAAACTCAGCGACTCAAGTATTCGAACAAAAAAAAAACATTCATGCAGCTCTAGTACAGCACAGTGAGTATAAAACCAAACATCCCTTTTCTCCAGCAGAAAATTTGAAAATTTAGGACAAAAAACACTCAAACGTGCGCACGGCTATCAACCAAGAACCCCCTTCTGCTATACCCCCCGCGCGCGCCGGCTCAGGATGGTAACTCGCTCGAAGGCCCTGCCTGGGCTAGCCCGGCATCTTTGGCAAGAGCAAAGAACAAGGAATTTTTGTCGCTGAGCAGGGCGTCTGGAGTGTCGAACTCGGCAACCCGACCAGCCTGAAGAACGATGATTCGGTCACTTAAGTACGAGTCGGGTTAGTTGGGTTGTAAAAATAAAAATAGGAACAAAGCATCCCAGAGGACGGTGCTAGATGGTGGGGAGGAGTGCTTTAAATCACCTGTCAATGATGGTATCTGTTTTAAAACGTCAGCACCGTCCACAAAAGTTTATTTCCCGGAACAAAGTGGGAGGGAGGGAATTTCAACGACTCACCTAAACGATGAGCAATTGTCAGAATGGTCCTATCGCGAAATCTATCTCCTTTTTGATTGGAACGTTTATCAGCATCAATGGAACCACGAAACCACGGGAATTCTGAGACCCATACTTATGGTTCGTTGTAGCATGTTGTCCGTCTCAACCTATCGCTCTCGGTTAGCCGAGAACGTCTAAAATGAAATGCCAAGATGTGGGGAAAAACGAGGGGAGACGAGTAAGAGCACGGAGAGCCTTTCGGTTACGGGGACACTTGCATCTATACTACCAGTTGCTTCGTCCATTACTAGGATATTGGATGGAGTCAACAGAGCGCGCGCAAGATTTACTAGGGCTCGCTGGCCCGCAGAAAGATTAGATCCACCCTCGTGTATCTGCGCGTCTAACTTCCCGTCCATTGAAGAAATTTTGTCCTTGAGATTAGAGAGTTCTAGCACCGTCCAGAGCTCGGTATCATCATGAACATGACTTGGATCCAAGTTGTCTCTTACGGTCCCTTCGAACAGTGAGGCATCCTGAGGGATAATAGCCAACCGTTGTCTTAGGTCCCTCAGACCAATAGCAGACGTATTAAGAGAGTCAACGCTAATATTGCCATTTGCAGGTTCAATAATTCGGAATAGCGCAAGGGTCAATGAACTCTTCCCCGCACCAGTCCTACCCACAATCCCAATCTTTTCCCGGGGCTTAATGTCGATGTTAATGTCTTTGAGAACTAAATCTAGGCCGGGGCGGTACCGGGTCGAGTAATTATGGAAGGAGACAGCCCCATTTGCGGGCCAGCTCGTGCTCGGTCTTTGGCTTGGGATGACATCGGGAGCCTCGCTTGGAAGAGCTGCATATTCGAGCACCCTCTCGACGGAGACAATGTTGGTCTCAACCTCGACTGTTTGGCGGACCATCCAGTTGAGTGATTGAGTTATCTTCGTGGTAGGGTAATAATAAAAAGTGATCAGTCACATTATGGTCGCCGTGATTTTTCGCGAGTAAAACCGCATGGAGGAGTTTGAAACTTACCTGCAGCGCGTACGACATTGATAAGCCAACCATGCCTGCAGAAAGGTTGGTGCCGGAAGCAACAGCAATAATTGAAAATCCAGCGGCCCCCAATATAATGGCTGAGCCAATAATCTCCAATCGCACCGCGAGCCATCTGAACCGAGACAGTAGTTAGCAATGTTTTGTACAATGAAGCATCTCAACACGGTGAAGGGAAAAAAGGCTCACCTATTCGCATTTATGGAAGGGAAATAGGCGCGCAGATTAGCATCAACCCTCCATTCGTTTTCAGCTACGAATCTGGACTGCTGTTGATAAGCCCTAATAGTAGAGATACCGCCGAGCGACTCTTGGAAGTGAGCATAGACCGGACTCCGTGATGTACTATCTAATCTTTTCAGCTCCCGAGAGGTCCGTAGGTAATAGCGCTGAATATAGAGATAGAGACACCCTAGGGGAAGGACAAGAGCTATAAACGGAGGTGTGGATACGGAGATAATAACAAGCGTAGCAATTGACCTAGCACCCATGTTGAACAACATGTTGAAGCTTCGACATAGCACCTCATCGATCCTGTAAATCTGCAACACGTATTATATCAGCGTCCGATGAGGCATAAGCAATGAGAGTAAGTGCATACATCACTAGAGAAGCGATTCAGGATACGGCCGGCGGGAGTAGTTTCAAAAAACTGCATCGGGCTTCGGAATATCGCAACTGCCATCTTATTGTGCAACTTCCTAGCAGCCTGCAGCCCATATTGTTAGCAATGTAGCGATGACAGTCAAAGATGGGAAATCCAACCTCGATAGCGCAAAAAATCCAAAGAATCAAAGTCTGAAGGACTACAAGCATGGCTGCGCCAATTCCAAAGGCGAAGTAAATACCAAGATACTTGCCAACATGTTCGTTCGCACTGTTCTTGCTGTTCGCTTCGGACCATGTCTTGAGCCATACATTTCCTCCAACAGTGGCGACCTGCGAACAGATCAAAGCGAAAAGGTAAATCATAACAGCAAAAAGGTTACTAGCTTTCGCGTATTCTCCATAGACACTCCACTTGACCTTTCCTTTCTCCGAAAACTCTTTGCCTTGTGTTGTTCTCTTAGTACGACTCTCCTCAATGTCTACGATCTTGCGTCTGTCCTTCTTGAAGCTCGCCGCGGATGCCCTTCTCAGGGAGATACGCCTAGATTTCCTCATTCCAAGGTTAATAACTCTATCGCCGGTATCGGGAACCAGATCTTCTTCGCTCGAGACCTCCAATGCAGAAGCAGCACCAGTGCCAACAACAGTTGAAGATCTATCGCTATCCCTGTCACTTTGATCCTGTTCTCGAGCCTCTTTGAGATGGCGGACGATATTATATATTCCGCCTTTCATGGCCATGACGGTGTTGTAGGTGCCGGTCTCGACTATTTCACCTGCAACAAGAAGATGAATATAATCGGCTTCCATCAATACTGGGATCGAGTTCGTTGCCAGAATCCTGGTCTTTCCGGCCAAGAGACCCTTAGGACCAAGAACGTTATCGATAAGGTGTCTTCCAACATGCTGGTCAACGGCAGATAGAGGATCGTCCAAAAGGTAAACATCGGCACGAGCATAGACGGCACGGGCGAGGGTTAAACGGGCCTTCTGGCCCCCAGATAAAGAGATTCCCTTCTCACCAACTTCTGTCTCATCACCATCAGGTAGGGCATCAAAGTCCTCGAGAAGTGCACAAGCTCTAACGGTGGCTTGGTAAAACTCGGGGTTGTAGCGGTGGCCAAACACAATGTTCTCTCTAACAGAAGCATTCATGATCCAAGCTGACTGGGCGACATAAGCAGTAGATCCTCTTACAACGACTTTGCCCGATACTTTCCACAGATCCCCGAGAATTGCCTGAAGAAAGCTGGATTTCCCTGCACCAACTCGTCCCACAATACAGTTGAGTTCACCCTTCTTGGCCGTAAAGCTGATATTCTTCAGAGCACTTTTGCCAGTCTCTGCACGGTTCCAGACGAATGTTGCGTCAGTGATACTGAGAGTCTCTTCCCCCATTTCGAGCACTGGTGGTTCGCGAATCACAGCATCAGGTTGAAGTTCCTCAGCCGTTAAGAATGAAGTGATGCGTCCAACGGCAACGCTAGCTTCAACAACGGCTGTAATTACCATGGGGAGGATCGAGAGAGGGAAAGTGAGTAAATTGAACAAGGTCAATGCTGGGAAGACAATATCTGTAGTCAAGGGCTTATCTTGAGCCCAGACAAAGATAGCAAATGTGGAACCTAAAACCGAGTGATTGTTAGTGTCCAGAATATAGTCAATTTCGACAGTCGAATAACACATACAAGATACTAAAAAAGGCGTGCTGGACCAAGTAAAACTAGCAAATGCCTGCGCGACGCCAATTTTCTTGAGGGTATGCAACTCTAGATCATTCCTGACATGGTCTAATTTAGCCATAAATGGAGTGCCCCATCCGTAAAGCTTAATACTCTTCATGTTGTTTAGAATCTCGGTCATCAATCTAGTCCGGGAGTCCTTATTTTTCATTTGAGCCATTTGGAGAGTTTTCATAATGCGGGCAATAATTCCATTAATCGGAATCATGACCAGCATCGCGGCAATTCCGGCAAACATGCTGGGTCCCAAAAGCTGATAAAGAGAAATCATGCAAAGGGTGATCTGGAAAGGTGCGCTCCAAAGTTGCTGACCATACTGGGTGATATCTGTGTATGTACCTATTAGTACATTGCGTGATACGATATGATTAGGTGTGAGATCAGAGTTTACCCTGTAGTCGCTGGGTATCAACAGCTTGCAAATTTACAATGTCACCGGTGGTTTTAGAGGCTCGCCCTTCGTTTGACAGCCGCATACTCTTTTTATATATAGCTGCTGTCAAGCTACTCTTGATCCTCATACCCGTTTCGAAAGCATGTTGGAAGTACTGGTGCAAACATAGAGTTTGAACAACGCTTGAGCCAAACATGGCAAGGGCAATGAAAACTCCTCGGACGACTGGCTGAGGATTATTAGAATTGTGAGACGATACAAATGTTATCAACAACCTCAAAAGCTGCGGTTGCACAAAAGCCAGGACATCATTCCCGATTTTATAGAGAGAACCACGGCCATATGGAGCACCAAAGGCTTTGATCAACGCAATCCAAATGCTTGGTTTCTCTTTCTGAAGCTCCTTCTCCCATGCTTCGGTGAATTGATCTCCCGTAGCACGAGTTGTGTCGATCTTACGAAGATTCCAGAGATCCTCCTCAGTCAAGAACTTATTATACCCTTGCTTCATCATCACCGTCATCCATTCAAACGTAAGTCTCGAGAAGATATTTGCGGTCTCGCTAGGGCACTCGTTTTCCACCTCATCCTCACCAACAAGTGCGTACGGGCCCTTCTTCCTTGGAACCATCAGCTGCAAAAGGAAGACGAAGATTCCCGCCGCCTCTACACATGCCACCACAACAAGCCGGGGAAGTCTGTGTTTGTGATCGTGCAAGTCCACAGAAGACCGAAGCTCGACGCCGTGTATGACGATAAAGAACAGCCAGTAGAAGAGCAGAACTCCATTGGGAACCCAAGATCGATCGTGTTCCAAGTAGTGGATGGCAAACGCTACCCCGAGACCAACACAGGAGAGAATTGGCGACCAAAACCGAATATCGTAAAACCATGAATCGGAGTACTCGATCTGTAATGAAGCGAGCAATGCCGAAGCCGCAACTGTGCCCGCAACCAAAGCCTGCAGACGTCATATCCAGTGAGCAAACCCCCAAGCAAAAACACGCCAAGGTCCTACTGCGGGCCACAAACAACTCACCAATTTCAATGTATAACTCCAATCTTTAACCACACCCACCCGCTCCTGCCGTGAAAGCCAATACACCTGGAGAGCTCCGAAAAAGATAACCCCCAAGCTGACCCCATCGATAATCGAATCTAGAAAACAGGGCGTGAAGTCGGTCCGTCCATTAGGGGAGATGGGACCCCATCCTCCAAGGTTGCAAAACAGCCGAAGTCAGCTTGGGAAAAAAGTCAAGAGCCACGAAATACGGCTGAAATGGGGTGCAAAATTTGAGGCAGGGATAAAAGACGCGTTACTAGCCCCTAAGAATTGAGGGAATCCATCTTTGCTACCAACCTTCTGGGTCACCACAAAAATTCCCCCGCATTTACCTACGAATCACCGAGAATGAGCCTATAGCTCTGGACAGAATGTGATGCCCCGATTCCAGAAGAGAAGGCTAGCTGAGGAAAAGAAAAAAAATCCCCTGCACAAATACTGTAGTAGGAGCGAGTCTCGTTTCGACCTGTGGCTGCAAGCTTGGAGATTGGTAGGGAGAGACAGGTGGCGGGCGGTTCAGCGAATCTCGCGAGAGAGGTTGAATGCTCAGGGTAAGGGCAGGGCGAGGGAGTGTGGAGAAAGGGTGAAGCGCGGGGGGAGGAAGTTGTGGACGTAAAACAGGTGTGGGGAGGTATCGTAGAAATGTGGGAGCGATACAATAGGTAGTGCTCGCGACAATGGCGGCGGACGTAGGGAAAAGGTATCCGTCACTCGTAGCTGGCAGGACTGGCACAACTTTTTTCTTTTTCCCTGCTTGGACTAGTACTGTACCCATACGATACGGTACACAGCTCCTGGCTATTCTACAATCTGGCATCATGGATCTTATACCAGCAAACGATGACTCGGGACGGACATTTCATTGGCCGGTGGAGCAGACAATGGAATGTCTGAATTAGTCAAAGAGAAGTCCAAGGAAGGCACAAATTTATTCTACGAGGACAGTATGAGTCTAAATGGACAGCATCAAACTTAACAAGAGCATAACGCGCATCGTTCCCGCTCCCTTCCCTTGCTGGGTTGATGAGTCAACTTATTACTTCGACTTTGTGTAACCCCGTACTCGTAAAGTCCATGCCGCCCGAATTAATAATTCCCCGCCACAGCTATTCCACACGACAGTCAGAGCCTGTTTATTGAGAAGTAAGCTAACTTACCGGTGCTCCCTGCTCCTCCTGCCGTAGACAACTACCGGTAGGGCACAATCCGACGAATGAGCGATCAACGGAAAAAAACAAGCGATTTGAATGGAACACAGCATACCGGCATTGTACTCGTATGTTTTCTTTCTCTTCTTGCTAAGTCCTCGGATTTATTCGTCTTAGATCACCGGAAAATCAAACCCCGAAGAGAGAAACAAAAGGAACTTCAAGTGTGCCCAAAGTCAGCAGCCAAATAAGCGTCAAAATGTCAAAATCACCACTGGTAACCAAACAGTGAAAACAATCCAAGATCTCAAACTGGTCCCTCTTGCAAAAGGAAAATCCGACTGGTCAGGAAAATCCGCCATATGCCTTGGAACAAAGGAAGAAACCTTTCCAGCCAATTCCCCCCCACCCTGTCCATCCTTCCACCGATATTGCACAGAACCTGCTCCTGTGCTGAGGGGTCCTGCACCTCCCGCTATCCTGCAAAATCAACAACAGGGCAGTTTGAGATGATGTCCCGGTATTGGAAAGCCTGGGTGTGGCCCCATAGCAATCATACAGGAAATCACAATCTTGTTCAAACCAACCTGCTTGTGCACACCCAGGCAATTCTCGCAAGGCCTCATCTGGTGTATTCTACCGGCCTGGAATTTTGGGAGGATCGCGAAGTTCTAGCATTCGAGGCAATTATAGTATGCAGGATACTTCCCTACTGCATCTGAGTGGTTTATCGCTTCAATGGATGCCGAGAGCAACGAACTTCCACCAATCGCAAGTTCCCCAAACCCAGCGGGAAGGTCGTCCAGTGACAATGTTGTATGGTTCGGGGTGCAAACCAACCACCTCAACCAACCTGGAATATTCGCCAACTTTAAAAAACTGTGTATCTGAGCAAGGAAAACCTCCGCTCTCGAGATTGCCCGCGAATATGCTCAATTCGTCACCCCCCAGAGGTTTGTAGAAGGAATTTCGAAAACATTGACTCCAAAAGGAGCTGAATCGATTTTGGGTCTACATGGAGCTGAACCAATTATCACGCATGAGGCCAGCATTATTCTCCCGATTAGAAAGCAAAGACGCATACCGCTACGGTACTAGGTTAAGGAACGGCCAATTACTTAATAAGCGATCTAAGTTCGCAAAATGTTGATTTGCAGTGCCCGGAACCATGCCGGCAGTGAGGACACAGCATCGCATCATTGCTTGGCCAACGTTTGTACGATCTTGGCAACAAAATTCTCCGACACTCCCCCCATTTCACACCAAAAATGCCTGGTTTTTAGCGCTCAGAACTTGTCTGAAAGCAATATAGAATTAGCATGGCCAATGCCATAGTGCAGGCAATGGCCCAAGCTTTCTGGGTAGGAATTATGAGAATTTTCCCACTCTACCAGAGGGGCTAAGGGCTTGGGATCAGAGCGGATTGTTGCAATGTATGATATCATACCTTTTGTATGGGAAAATCATATGAGATTAGAGGTACCTTTTTCCCACTATCATCATCTCTGATATTGCACCATGGGCATTAACTAACAGAACTCGTCACTTCTGAGTGATAATATCTAGATGGCTCTAAAGGCTCTGGCATATTTTGAATCTCTTTCACAATCAAAGGGGCTGAGATTTTGCGAAGCGAAAATAGCCCGTTTTTGGTGTAAAATGGGAAAGGGGTGCCGACGAATTTTGCCGCCCAGATCCTACCCCGCAGACGTCACTCGCTTTCCAATCAACCCAATTCAGCTCAGGATACACAAGAACACATTCTAGGCTTCTCCCTACTGCGGAAGGAACAAAGTAAAAAGGAGAAAGAAAGGAACCGTATAAAAAAACCACAAGGGCCCTTCACATCCAAAACCATCTCTGCGACAAACGAAACCCTCCAGCCGACACAGCACTCCAAACAAAGAACACAAAGGGGAGGAGAGAAAGAAAGAAAAAAGAGCCAAACACCTCGAGCAGCAGCAACGATACATAAGCGAACCTGCAAACGACCGCACCTAACAGAACCCGGTTAGCCTCCGCCTAGCGAGCAAGCTCAACCCAACCAACCTACCCTCCCCAAAAGACCTTTTGCAGAAAAAGAGGTGAGTATTGAGAGGGGTTTCTCGGCTCGGTCCTTCGAGCGATCCAATCGCTGCGAGGTGTTGGATCCAAACCCCGACTTACCTACCTACCGCATGAGACTAACTTAACCCACCAGTCTCCTTACAGCACGGTACTGTACGGCACGTCTTGGTGATAATAGTCCACCGAATCGGATGGCGCTGATCGGCGCGAGGAACCTCCCGCATCGCAGTCAACACCCATCGTCGAGGTTATTCGTGGTGGCTCAACTGACTTGGAGTACTAGTACAACTTTTCTCGTGCTGCAGTAGACTACCCGTAAAAAACAAAAAAAAACTCTTACGATCCGCTATCATACCTCCGTTAGCCCGGGATAGGTCTGGCCTGACAGGTTAACAGAATTGCGTGTACTCGAGTATCAGTTAGAGATCTAGCATGTCCTGAAGGCTGATCTTGCATCGTGATGGGAAAGCACTAAGCCTTTTATCTCTGAGTCCGCAGATTAGAGGCCCCCCCTGGTGGCAGCGAATTGCAACTTTTACCGTAGACTCAGAGCGAAAATCATCTTCTACTTCTGAGACTGTGATATCACTGTTTTACCCCCTCCCTCCCCCCGGACCCCTCACTGCTTCGCTCATTTTGTTCTCGCCCCGGTCCTCTCTTGACTTATTGTCCACAGGAGGGGTGAGGTGATCAACTATGATACTGCAAAAACCGTACCAGGGCCTAATCACTGAACCGCTGGCCGATCATAGGCGTAAATGAGACACGATTCTTCACAAAAATAAATAATAACAATAAGAATAATAACAATTTTGTTCATGCACCCTCAGTGTCCTATTTTACTATGGAAAAAAATGAAAAATGATGAGATAAATATAACTTTGCTTGCCCCCCACCTCCTCCCCCCTCCCCCCCTCCCTCCCCCCCCCCCTCCCTCTCTCCACTTGAAAGAAAGAATGAAAAGAATAAAAGAAGGAATGAAGGAGGGAAAAAAGAAAGAAAGAAATGGAAGAAATTGAAGAAATAGGTCAAGTACAACCGCTAAATTATAAATGCACTTCGCTTGCATTTAGAAAAACCCCAGATGTGGCTCTGGATTTGGACTGTGCCATGGATGTACTGTATTCGGGCGAGGGGGGGGAGTTAATCCGTTGAGCGCAGTTCGCATTGGTCAAACTGCCGCAAATGTCCCCCCCCCTCCCCCCTTCCGGCGAATGAGAGGTCGCAAGGTTGTTCACGGAATTTCCTCCTCATTCACAATTCGATAGGCTCAATCGCGCGCATCAGAGACTAACTTACTTACTTAGTAACCATTTATTTGGGAATGTTCGCGGACTAACCTGGCATCCGAGTGTTGTATGTATGCATTATGTGGGTTGGACAGGATTCAGTTGCAATTGAGATTTGCATGCGGCTGTGGTTACAAAGTACAGAACGGTAGGGTGCACAAAGTGGCTCTTTTCTCGAGCGAATGATTCGACTGGTTCTATCGGGAAAGTGTAGAAATGTCTCTTAAACTTGTGTAACCATCGTGCCTGCTGCTGGCTGCTGCTCGGTGATGTTCACCTTTTTGAGACCTGGGCTGGTTGGTTTCGATGAGGGTTGTGAAATTTAGTTATCGGAAGGTTGTTTTGGTTAGAGAGTTACAGTAGTAGTATAGTAGTTCCATTGGCATTAGCTCCCTACGTTCGCTCGCCTTTGGTTGGGAACCTTTGGGGAATCATGATATCCCGATGCCGTTATGTTAGCGCTTGGGGTGCGTGTGTGTGTGTGAGTGAGTTCTGATATAGGGCACGAAGGTGGTCTCACCAAGTGGCCGAATACCTCTAGGCAACTAGAAATATGGCAGATCTGAGCCCCCGATTTGAATGCCTAGCTTCTCCTTAGAGCCTTCTTCTTTTTCTTATCAAAAAAAACAAAAACAAAAAAACACCCGAGCATTTTCCAAACCTTCATCTGCTAAGCTAGGGGAGTTGTCTGTCTGGCCACCAACACAGCCCAGCAAAGTGATATAGCCCCTCTACTCACAGAGGATAAGTCCAACTTCGCCGTTTGGCGGTTGTGCGGCAGGGACGAGAGGAGAGGCCTGTAACAAATCAATTGGATATCATTTCCTTCCCGCAAAAGGACGCATACATATAAGCCTACCTATCAAATAAAAGCCCATGATGCAATGGAATTGTGGAAGGTGTACAAATCGAGTACCGCCTGACCAATTTACCTTGAATACCCCCCCCCCCTCCTTCAGTTCATATATGATTGTTCACATGATACCAGAAGAAGCATTTCCGACTACCCAATCGCCACTTCAGTTCTAACTCCGCGAGGGCCCGGAAGGGAGTGGATCGCGAAGAAATTCAAATATGGGACGAGAAAAGAAAAGAAAAATACTGCGAGTAGAAAATGGAGGCAGAGCATACCTACCCTTCGTCGCAACTGTTGTGTCACGTTCAGGGCAACCTGTCGCATCTAAGTTCTGGTCTCGAACTTAAGGTACCACTTCTCCCAAACTAATCAGCAACCCTTTCTTCGGGCGTGAAACTTCTCCAGCGTATTTTTCGATTCGGTAGAGCGAAGTAATCACTGCATGCGTATCCCACTGCATGTAAAAGGCTTTCATAATATGCACAAATTTGTTGGTTCTCTCCAATGAACGAGTGACATATTGTGAAGACGCTTGGGAAAAACGCCTTTTCGGTGAACTTTTGGGCGACGAGGGATTGCCCGAGACGTTATACAAGGAAAGTACGCACCATGGGGATAATGCATCATGCCTGTAAGCATGTTCCCCGTTGCCGATCGATCGCTTGCGCTATTACTACCTTTACGGGGGCCTTCCGCCGATGTAGGCGAAATACCGGTATTCCCTGAAGGACAGTCCATAAGTTCTCCGTTACCAGCTCAGAAAGTGACAGTTGATTTCTTTTTCCCCGCTTTAGCTTTTTTATCCCCCTCAGTATGTCGAAGGCAGCGGCGGGGGGCAGGTTGGCTGTTGCATGGCTGGTAATACCGTACACCTCCGGTTTCAAGGAAACCTAGGTCTATCTTGGTTAGGGTGGGATCGTCTATTTTGGCTATTTACCTTTGACTAATTAAGAGATATCACTGGATGCGCGTGCACATGACCTTGACTCATGGTTTTGCGGAGGTGTTCTCGTGATGTCTCGAAAAGTGGAATATGCTTAGATCGGGATGCCGGAAGGCTCACTTCGACGCGAGGATCCTTAGTGTGGCTAAGCTCGAGCGTAGAGCTAGCACACCTGGGCTTGCAGATCGGTGATTACTGTTTTCTAACGTCTTCTGCGAGCATCCCGAGCTCAGTTTCCGAAACGGCACTCGAAGCTGTCGTTCGAGTAGGCGATGGGATGGGGAAGAATGTCCAAATCCAGGCTTTAGGTTGGTGACTTCTCAAGCCCAATATACTCGAGCACACGCGTATTCTCTCGGTGTGGCAGGATGGGCGCCTGTGCTCACTCACGGTACTGTTGGGTCGATGGTTGATAGGCTTGTCCACACTCACCAATTAGCAGAGTATCCGGGAATAGAGGTGCTAACATGCATGAGTTTGGGCGTAAAGCACCAGCCCTTATCATTTTTATGTCGGGATACTTTGTGAGCTAAGGAGGAGAGTGGTGGGCTATTGCAACCTTGGGCGATGTCGCAGAAACTTGGGAATGTTCTCTAAAAGGTTGCTTTTAGTTACCTCTAGAGGGTCACCCCTGGAAACTTAACTTAGCGGAAAACTGGTACCTCAGGCCATTGTACGACCCCATACAGGGATAGTCGTTGTTTGATAGCCTGGGACTTCAAGCTGAGACTTGAGAAGGGAAAATTCAAAAGATATCGGGGTTGTCTCACCGGGTAAATAGCCTTCGTGTGGAGCAACCCTGGGTTTGTGAAACTTATCGGCGGCGATCCAAACCTGGTGCAGACCAAAACACCGCCAAAGCTGTCAATATTCTAAAGTTTTTCTTTGAATCTTGTGATTTTCGACTACGACAAGATTATAATTGCCCCGACCCTTGGATCTCTTGTAATAGCCTTCGGCGAACTTTGCGAGGGAACTGTCAAGATGTTTGCTATCACTCGCCCAAAACCATCAAAGTTCTGCCTCAGTGTTTGTCGCGCGGAGAGACGGGACGCAGAATGCAGATGACCTTCAGGCAACGAGAGCGGGGCACTAATCGCAAGATATGAATACCGAATTCTGGTAAGTTTAAGCCTGCTCTCGGGAACCCCGTCCTGTTTGAGCACAGGCAGATGTGATTGCATATTTCGGGGCCGGTGTCGGAATTGAGCCGGTATTAGGCATTTTAGAAGCGGTGTCTGGGCCGCGCCTTACTGTATTTTATCTAAACCTGTTTAGATAGCCAGCACAGGTAGAACAGAAGAGGAGGTGATGCAAGTTGTGGACACCGCAGAAGATAGTGGAGCTCTGGCCTTGCACACAGATGTAGATGGCCTCTAGAAGCTCCCCCTCTTTTCCCACAACTCTTCCGGTTCAACGAAAGATTGCAAGAGTTCCCCAAATGGTGATGCGGGAGGGGCTGGAGTGGATCAAGTTTGGAGTTTCTCTCTAGTGTTGTGTGCAATATAGGTCAATCACGTGAAACACTAACACCAGGTTACGAACCATATAATAATCATTCAGCGAATGTGTTCTCTCTATCAGTGGGTGAAGTAATTCCTCTCCTTAACCTAGCTCTGAAATCTTCCCTCTACGTAAAATCGAAATAATCAGATCAAGGTCATCCCCATGATCTATCGGGATATATTCTAGAGATAGAATGGTGGTGATCAAATGAGCATCACCCCCGACTCCTTTTTGTTCTGTTCCCAAATAGTTTGTATGTAATTACTTTTAACCAACTTATAAACGTCTCTCACATTCCTGATCAACTCGTGCTCAAGGATGAATTACACACGTCTTCCGCTCGATATACGATCTCTCCATCAGATTTCCGAAACAGTTCTTCGAGGGTGAGGCAATCTCCCTCCTCAATGGTAGTCAGTACATCGGAGTTAGTACATCGGGGGGCAGCAACAAACAAAAATACGGATGATGGGAAGCAAAATCTGTCCAGAGCTGATCCTGTGACTGAACTGATAGGAACGGGTACTACAGTCACTATATACTCTCGCAACTCAGGCTAGCTTTGGTTGTGTCCCCCATAGGGAATATAGTGCCAAGATAATCGAGGTAGGAACTATGATACCAGGTCGACTCGGCCAAAGATAGAGCATCTGTTTGTCACAGCTGGCTGATAAAGCCCTAGTAGGTACAAGTGGATTATCTCAACCATAGATATCAATGGGAGATCCTCGCGCTCTTGACTTTTCTTGAGTGCCAGGACAACGTGGGGCTGCAGCTCAATAATTTAATCATGAGGAATCACTCGGGGTTTCTGGTCCCTGGTTCGGGTGTTGCCAACTATCAGGATTAGTACATGTTTGCCGAAAATCCATTGTTTATGTATAGGCTTGCCCACCGATTGAAGAAATGTTTGTGTGAAGTTTTTCGGATTACCGAGGTTTGTAAACACGAGGGTCGCCAGGAGCATTTGTTGTCCTGTGGCTCGCGTGTTATCAGCCACGAAAGCTCAGCCACATGATCACATGACCCAGGCCTGCCTTAAGGAAGAGGACAGAACCCTGAGTTTCTTTCAGCAACCTGAACCTAAACCTTCAACCACCACAACAAGCAAAACGAGAACCACCTCCATCTTCGCCTTCGCCACTACCACAAGCACAATAATCAATCACAGCCAAATTTCGCAATGTCCGGTGGATCCAATTTCGTCGCACCCAACCAGTACAGGCATTTGCGGGCGTGTATGGTCTGTTCAGTAGTTCAAACTCAGCAAGTATGTTCAAATATAAGTCGGTGGCTTCCATATGGCAACTAACACGTGGCGTAGAAATTTATTAAGGATGGGTGCCCCAACTGTGAAGAATACCTGAATTTCCGCGGCCAGCCTGACTTTGTCGACGATTGCACCTCACCGGTTTTCGAGGGCCTTATTACCCTTCGTGACCCAAAAAACTCTTGGGTGGCTAAATGGCAGAGGCTCGACGGGTATCGCAAGGGAGTTTACGCGGTGAAAGTTAGTGGGAATGTAAGTCAACCTCCGTGTCAAGAGTTGCCGCAGGAGCTCCCCATCCCGTCACTGTCCTCAAATTGCGTATTAACCTTTCTTTCTCTCCAATAGCTTCCTGTTGAGGCCTCCGACCAACTTGCTGCTCACAATATCGAGTACCGACCTCGCGACGGAAGTGACATTAGCCAAGATTGACCAATCGGATCTTTTCAATATTTCCTTTACTCTGTGTCTACCAATAATCTACCAGCACAAAAAAAAGCCTGAACTGATATTCTCTGTTCTAACAGCCGAGAAGCCCGGCTGTCTGTGGCCACCTGATGGGTATCCGATCAAATCTTGCTATGTCATGGAGCTCTTGGATCTCTAGTTCAGAAAATCCAGATGTTGGAGCATTTCCTGTATTGATTCGCCGTGTGGGGTTTGGGCGAAAATCAAACCCAGTCGTGGGGACTTCAGACTTACAACACTATAAATATTTTCTTTCTTCATTCTCCTTTTCGGCCATTGGCCGCCTACTACAAGGAGCCCCCTTTGGGATTCCTCCCACAAAGCTTTTTCATTTAATTTTTCTTCTACACTGGAAATAGAAATAGAAATTGCAAGCTGTGAGTGAGCTGATCGAGGAGGATTCAGAGTTGAGGGAGAAAGGAAACCCTTGCCATTATGTAGTTATCAAATTTTTAAGTTTTCATCCATCAACTTTTTTTCTTCCTTATTACAACAGGACTCGAGTACAGCGCCATACAATGACATTCCGAGCTTCGGGGCCGTCGTTTCCCCGATGAAATGCCGCCCATTGGCTCTGAAAGCAGATCCCTAGTATGATACGATAGGAAAGAAACAAAAAGGCTTGGTATCATGTGCTTTATCCCACCCAACCCACGCAGTTTCAGAGCTCTAGTCCTAACTACAGGGTCAGGCAATTCTCAGATAAGGTGCATGAAGAAATCCTTCATGCCCTCTACTTTCCCAATCCTCCTCAGGTTTCTCCCGCACGTCTAATCCGAATTATTCTCTCTTTGCCGTTGAAATGGATTATCTGAACTCAACGGAGATTTCTTCAGTCCTTTATTGTACCCGTATATGACGCGTTCTTGGCTGTGTTCTGGTGCCCTGTGGGTCAAGTACGGTATCTGTTACCCGGGGATAGGATTTTGAGTCTAATCTATCAATGTTGAAATTCCGCGGCGAGTTTCACACAATGAGATAAGATTCCCGTGCTTTCGATTTTGTTCTCTAACCGCTCTGCTCGAAACTTCAAACTGCACTTCTTCATAGGAAGGTTATGCGGTTTTTACCAGTCGATGCCTTAGATTTGGATGATCTTGTGGTTAGTTTTATTGGGCGTCTCAGCACTGTACCGGTATGGGTACAGCTTCAATCTCCTGTGTCACATAAGCTATTATAGGTTAAACAAGCGCCTCCGAGGCGGGGGGAGTAACCAGCCCTCGCGGAAGCGAGAAGGAGAAAAAAAAGAAAATTAAGGGATTAACACGTGGATCCATATTGCGCTGAGATTGTGGCTTGATCTAGAGGAGGCTACTGCACCGTATCAAGGCACAGCCTGGAACAGAGGGAAAGAGGGAAATCACGAGCCCAGGCTTATGGCTCCCAATGCGATTCCAAAGTTGACCACAAAGCTTTTCCTGGGCGGGCGCAATTGACACAGGCTACCTCCGTCGTGTGCACAGCAGTGAGGGACACTGAAGAACAGGTGGAGTCGTGGCGGAGGCTGCTAAATCACGATATAGGTATTGATCCTCCGGCAAATATCTGTGGGGGGTTTGTTTAAGAAAGACCAACAATGAGACTCCTCAACCTTGTCCCAGTTTTCTTTCTTTTTCTCACCCCTCTTCCGTGGCTTGACTCTGCCTTTATCGCCATATCCCCCCACCTCTCTTCAATAAGGCACCCTGAAATACCCTGCCCTTGTGTATCACGAGGACTTCGGGAGCACTGAACAGGTAGAGAGAGGGTTGAGGGGGACAGAGCACCACTAGCACACATCGTATTACGCCCTTTCAGGTGCAGTTAATACCTCCGGTGTGTGCACTCATGAGCCTTGCCAAGTCTGCTGCCCGTTCTTGCTCTGCCTGGGCAAGTTCTTTGGCTAAGTTGGCTCGAATATTTGTGCATACCCTAGGCAAACTCTCATTTCCCCGCTTTTCGATAGGAGGATCCACAACATGAGGGTGGGTGGAGATGTTGATCCGTGTCTCTCCCTCAGTTTGGCTGTTCCTGCAGCTGGTCGATATTTTAGAAAAGAAAAAAAAGAGAGAGGTCTCTCCACGACGGCGATCGCTTCCACCTCCCGATTATAATATTAACTGATTTATGATTCACACGTTCAGGTCTCGTAAATCTCTTGAATCGGCAGGGGTCGAGGGTTGGATACTGGTGATCCCTCAGATAGCTGAAGAGGGTTGTGCCTGCACTACCTGACCGGGGGAGATGGAATAAGATGATGGTTTTGAAGATGGAGCCACATCTGAGCACCACTGGCGTATCTCTTGATTAAGTGCAGGCTTTTGGTGGTATCATACTTATTATTACCATAATATCATTTCTCCCTTCTCTGCAACCAGCTACTAGATTTATCTGTATCCAGTCTCGCTATTTCTGTGATATTCTTTAATTTGCGAGGCCCCCTTTGCATTCCTCCTTCCTTCCTGTTAGGTATTGCACTCGTGAATTTAGATGGCCAGCGGACGCCATGATATATGATGTCGTTCCAAAAACGAAACTAAAAGGTCCTTCCTGTCCAATCCTGTCCAATTCTGTCTTCTTCCTTCCCCACGAGCAGTCTGTAGCACAGTACCAGCACCAGCCGGAGCCACCCCCCAATTCCTCCACATCCACACCTCTCAATCCCTACCCTCCCACCCCTCTCTGAATTCTCTTGCACTTGCCCGCCCCAGCGCGGGGCCCCACTTTGTCTTAGACACCTGATATTGTATCAAACAGCCAACAAGGCCAAACTAATCCAAGCCCACCCTCACCCTCTACGGTATGTACAAGTGCCATGGGGGATGTTTTCGCACACACCACTTTGTGACCTCACCAATTTTTACCATTTTTTTGCTGGTAAGCCACTTTGGTGTGTCCGAAAACATCACCCATGGCACTTGTACTACCAGCACTTACTCTTCTTCGGTACCGCATTCGTGCATGCCATTGGAGTGCGGGTACCCTTCGCCAATCAAATGAGGGAAAGGGAAAAAAAGGAAACTAAGAAAAAAAAGTAACAAAATAGTACAGAACAAAAGTTACCTTTTCTCCCCAAACAGAGAGTTCACTTGCAACTTTCCCTCCGAACTAATGGCTCTTTTCCTCTCGTTGGCGAAATTAAGAGCCAGCCCAGGCAATTTACCACAACTGGCGATCGTCATGCTTACCACATTTTCCCGCATTTATCTGTCGCTTGTCTTGACACAGGTACCGTAGGCAGCGCGAGCACAGCAAAGCCAGCGGAGCCAAAGGGCAAGGACATCACTGCGTTCTTAGGTTTGCCTGCCTTGTCTGTCTGCCGGCGCCCTGCTCGGACTACTATCTTCTCCCTGGGCTGTTAGGCTCCGAAATTGGTTGGGCGTTGCCCTATTAAAAATGCTCCCTCCTCTTCCGCCGGAGTGGCTCTCACAAACTCTGATCTCCTTCACTACTCTACTTCCCACTACCACTACCGCCGTCTCCCTTCCTTATTCAGTTCATTGAGGAAGCGCCTTCGGAAATCCACCATTTGTACTAACACATTGCCACCTAAAACCACTACCACGCTCTTTGTCGCCATCCCGACGGTTTGAGGATACTACGATCTTCTGCATTATCGCGCTTTTTTCATGTCGCCAGCCATGAGAATCGCATGCCTACAGGTAAGTAATAGCCAATCAGAGCTCTCTTGTCCATTCTTAGTTGCAACAGTTGTCGCAACAGTTTGCTCAACTTTGTTGTGCCTCTTTTTTGAACCACAAGAAGCTCACCATGGATTTGTTTGGCCCCACTACAGTTCAATCCCCAACTAGGGAACATTGCGCATAACATTAAGAGCGCCGAGACCATAATTTCTCGGGCCGAAACCCAAGATATCGACCTCCTGGTTCTTCCTGAAATGGCTTTCTCAGGTGCGATACATTGTCCCTGTGATGGCTGTGATACATTTTTTTCTGCTGTCCCCACTTTTTCCCTCCTTTCCCTCTCCTGGTGATTTTATTTATTTATCTCTCTACCCTTACCTTTATTGACTAGCCCCAAACAAGCTTGGTTACATCACACCGTCTGCGATACACTGAGCATTGGCCAGCTGACAGCTCATATTTTTTTCAATTCTAACCAGGCTACAACTTTAAATCCGTCAATGAAATAAATCCCCACCTAGAACCAACCGCTGCAGGCCCATCCACGGTATGGGCTCGCTCAACTGCCCGGCGCCTTGGTTGCTACGTATCTTTGGGATACCCGGAATATTGCGCACACTCTGCCTCGTCGCCGTTGGGTTCTATGTCAAGGTACAATTCCGCAGTGCTGGTATCTCCCGGGGGAGATGTGCTAGTAAACTACAGGAAGCACTTTCTCTTTGCCACAGATGAGTCATGGGCTGAGGAAGGACGGGAGGGATTCTTCTCCGGGGACCTCCCCGATGGACTGGGAAGACTTGCAATGGGAATATGTATGCACCCTTATTTCCCCGCCCTGCATCTGTCGGAAAGCAACAAGGGATACAGGCAAAGCAAGAAGCAGGAAGGGGTGTGTGGGGTGGCGTGGCTAATGCATTGTTGTTATTCCCATAGGTATGGACTTGAATCCAAGACGATTCGAAGCTCCCTTCGAGAAGTATGAGTTTGCACATCACATACTCGATTCTAAAGCAGATATAGCTATTATGCCCATGGCGTGGCTTCTTTCCCAGCCTGCGGAATCCTTGGTGGATCAGGCGCATGTCCCCGACGCTGACACCCTCGGATACTGGATCCAGCGACTACAGCCAGTTCTGGACCGGGGCGGTCAAGGCCAGTCGGAAGAAACAATATTCGTCGCTTGTAATAGAACGGGGGTGGAAGGCGATGCTTGCTATGCCGGCACCTCTGCTGTCGTGGGGGTGAGCAAGGGGAAGATGAAGGTATACGGACGCTTGGGAAGGGGAACAGAAGACCTACTTGTATGTGACGTTCCAGCACCCGGGAAGAACTCGGCGACCTAGCAGAGGTGATCGAACCATCAAACGAGAAGAAAGTCGAAAAGTGGATCCCACCCTTTTCCCCCTGCATATTAATAGGGGGCAGGGAGCGATGGCAAAGCAGGCGATGAAAGAGGGAATGGGGGGGTAAGGGGCCCCGGACATCACGACTTGTGCAAAACACCAGCTTCTCACTACGATACGGCAGTCCAAAAGGAAATAAAACAAAAAAAAAAGCCTCCCTTGGAGACGGCACGAGGCGGCATGGCATGCATTCCATCCGGACAACTCAGATCAATCACTCCAATCAAACAAACGCGCCAGTATGTACTACCTTCATTATCTCCTCCCCACTCCTTATCCGTAGCCGAAAAGGAGGAAAGCACAAAAATCTACCAGCCGGCCGGCATACTTATCTGTTATTCGTCCGCCTCTCCCGTTCCTTCACCTGTCTTGCAAACTACAAGCAGAGTACCAGTTTAGGCGTCCTTTATATTTCCATATTATCATATCATAACTCTCTTCATTTACTCTCATAAATCAAACAGTTGATCTTCCTTTATTTGTTCCCTTTTTGCAATAACTATGATCACCATGTACATCTCCACCTTTCTTGCGTTGCTTATCTCCTCCCCCCACCATAATCTGCTGGTATCATATCAGCGCGGACGGGGCAGCGCAAAAACAATGCCCTTTAAAGCGGGTGGTTGGGGCTGGAGTCGCGGGGTTTTTGGTTAGTTAGTCAAGCCATCGTATGTCGGTGAAAAGGAAGGAAGGAAGAAGGGAGAAGGCATCATCATCTCACCGTAAACCTCCCAAGCCAAGAGAACACGAAGTGTCCATTACCCTATCTTCCACATCAACCCTCATAGCAAGCTAGCCCAAAATAAAGCAGCTATAATAGCTATATACCATAACCCATACCGAACTGCAACAGCACCAGCACTCACCCAACTCAACCTGACCATAACGGTACGAGAACAGCACCGTACCGCCCTGGCCCTCTCTCTACTCTACTCGTACTCCACTCGCCGAATTCCACCACATTAGACACTTTCTCCCCACCTCTCCCCTCCCCTCCCCTGCCTTTCCTGCCTTTCCTGCCTTTCCTCCATTCCTCCATCCCTTCACTCCTCCCTTCCTAGAAACGCCAATCCACACCGATATAGAATCAAATCAAAAAAAAAGCAATTATATAATACCTTCCACTCTCGAGTGCTTATCCCAGACCCCCAGAATATACCCTAAAACAGAGCGGGGGAGGAGAAAAAGAGGAGAGGAGAAGGGTAGGTAAATCCCGTACGGGCGCTCAGATACTCACTCACTCGTTGATTTTTATTATTTATTTTTTTAACCATATTATATTTCTTTCTTTCTTTCTTTAATCCTTGTCCCTCCTTTTTTTTTCTCTCTCTCTACACCCCGGCACCGTGCTAGCACAAGTGCTCGTACATGACTACGGTATACGGCCTAGGACAGGTATCATATCATGGCTTCACTTGGTTACGGTGGAAAAGGGTGGTATTATAAGTTGCTCGTGCGATAGGCAGCAGGATATGCAGGGTTATATTACGTTATTTACTCCAGTACTTACTTTATCTATGTATGGTACAGTACTAGTACTTGTACTGTGCAGGGAAGTTGAGGTGGTTCTGAAAGGAAAATGAAAGGGGGGGAAGGGAGGAGGGAGGAGGGAAAGGGTAGCTTCGAGAGTGTTTTTCCTTTTCCTTCTTTCTTTGAAAGTGGTAATTGTGGATTGGGCTTTGTTGGGTACAGTACTCGTAGTTTGCGCTCAGTTCACTCGGCGGGCTCGAGGGTGGAAGGAATCACGGGACCCTCCCACCAGAAAGAAGGATCATAGTGCAGTATATGCACAATTGAGCGAGAGTCTGTGCTGATTGTTTGCTCATTTAAACAATTGGACCTTGCGAAGGCTTAGACGAGGTATAAAACCATACTACGCTGTAACTTACTTTCAAACATACAAACATAACCAAGCCAAGCCGGCAGTTCCTCACCCACTTGACGAATTGATCGATTGATTGATTGGGTTGATTCGACAGACAAATAGAACACATGACGTTGAAAAAAAAAAAAAAAGCACACAACATACAAAGAATAACAAACAGCATAACAGAATAACAAAACATAATACGGCAGGGGGTGGATGGATGGATGGGAAGTTTGGCGGAGAGTGACAAACATATGTACCACGAAGTGATGAAAAAATATTTCAAAATGAAATAACGGACAAAAAAGCAGGGCGATCGCAAGGTTATGGAGAAACGGAAAGGAAATGGAAAGGAAATTGAACAAGCAGGAGACACTGTAAGGTTAGTAAAAAGGAAGTGGAAAGGGGGGAAGGAGAGTATTAACCAAGTAGCGACAGCTGCAAACCGACGTAAAGAGTAATACCAAACGGGATATACTCGAGAGAATGCAATAAAACAAAAGCAAAACAAAGCGACAGGACAAAAAGGAGTAGGCGAAACGTGAGAAAGAAGTTAGTATCTTGATATGTAGGGGGGATACAGGTGCGGAGGTAGGGAGTTTGGAAGGTAAACGTCAGTTAATTCGGAGTAGAGAGCCAGGAAAAAACAAAACAAAGGACCACCCAAAGAATCCCCCCCGTTATACCATCGAGACGCAGGAATGGGATAGAAGGAAAGGCAAGGAGAGGGGAAAAAAATCAAACTCGGACTTTTTATATCAAGACATTATGGGGCGTCCGGGGTAGCAAGGTAAACCTTTAAACACCGCATACACGGCACTTTTTAGCAAGAGAAGAAAACAAACACCAGGCGAGTGAGAAAAAAGGGGCATGAAGCGGAAGGTCAAAGGTAAACACAAGTCATGAGAATAGAACAAAAGCCAGCTTCCTCTGTGAGCTACAAATTTCCTCGCATGTCACGTGAAAACCAGACAATGAATTGACAAGAAAAAGGAAAAATAGCAAGGTGACAAACTCAAAAAAAGAAAGGGAGGACAGAACATGGATGAAGGGCCCTGGAAAAAGCTCTTGGAAAATGAGATTGCTGAAAGACGAAAGAGATGGGACAAAGCGGAAAGAAAGAGAACAGTCTGTCGGTATCAAATCGCCTTCCAACCCGCCGATACTCCAAAGGGAATTTTAAACAGAAACAAAAGGACAAATTCCGGCAAGTTTACTTGGAAAAACGATTGCTTTTTTGGCCGGGGGGAGGACAAGAGCCAAATGCCAAAGCAAATCAGTCTTAGGCTTTCGTAGAGTATTCGTGGTGATGATGGGGGTGTTTCTTCGTATCCTCAAGGTATCTTCATAATTATCGTAATAACCGTTATTATCATCATTATTCTGCCTTCGCGACCCATTCTTTTGTATGCCCTCATAGTTCCTGAGTTCCACACGCTCACGTATTGATTCCGACTCTTAACAGTCAACCTGCGAGGAGTATGGCCTAATGTCATGATGAACCCCCAGGCTGACCACCACCCTCCCTGGTCACACCAGCCTGTAAACAGCTCTTTTTCCAGGTTTCCGCCTCCCTCCAAGCGCGCTCACACTCCTTCTGTAGCTTCTCGTTATTAGCGCTCAACTCTGCGATAGCTTGCTCCGTCAAGATCTTTTCAAGAGTCCATTTTTCAATATTGGACGCTTCACTCTCCTTGAGTTGCTGGATATATTGAACAGCGCGCTGGAGAATAGATCCCTTATTTTTCTCACACCCCGGAACAATCTTTGCTAATTCGTTGATACCTTCGTTGATGGTCTCCCGGCGGCGACGTTCCACTGAATTATTCACAAAGATGTCAGACATGGTTCTCCGTATTTAGCCGCGTAGAGAAGATGGTAAAGACTCACCCTCTTTGTGGTTATCCCTCCTAACCCTGTGCCACTCCTCGGTCCCGACCTGTGGTTTTGGATTGCTGGATGGACCCTGTGGCGACCCATGGCTATGATGCGAATGTCCGTGATTGCCGGGGGGTGGTACGTGGCCTCCACTCCCGCCAACTCCCTCAGTGTGCGCTTCCACTGGGGGAGGTGATAACGCACCAAAACCACCATCCAGAGGATGTTCCTGACCCTTCACACCGCTTCCATCCCCCTGGGGAAATCCTAACGGCGCCGAGGAAGACATAGGCAACATGCCACTCATTGCGCTTGCAGCAGCTAGAGCAGCGTTTGCAGCTTCGGCACTAGTGGAGCCATTCATGGGGACGGCAGGTGGATGAAAATTGTAGGCAGGACCAGGTGAAGAATTTTGTTTGGAGTTTGTATTCACAGGAATAAAGGATCCAGAGTTGGAAAGGTTTGGGGAAGCTTGCTTAAAAGAAGATCGGCGACCACTATTACTCCCCTCCCGTACAGACCTCCCTTCATCTCTACTCTCGGAATCGTCGATCGAGTCTCGCTTCCGTTTGTGCGAAGCCGACGCGCTAGAGAGTTGTGGTGACGTGGATGCGGAAGCGCCGGTGGGCGGCTCCTGGAGGTGAGGGACTGGTGTTGTCTGCTGTGGTTGCTGGCCGTCACCCAGCGGTTGTTCGTCGTGATAGAGATTGTGGTGGTGGTCGCCCATCGGCATTGGTTCGTAGCGCCTGTCCTTTCCGACTGGAAGGGACTGCTGTTTTGAATTATGTATCGTATGTCCTTGATGATGACAGAGTGCAGCGGTAGACTATTAAGATTCCCAAGGCTTTTGGGACTTAAATTTCTTCCCCTAGAAAATTAAAGGGTTGAAAGAAGGGCGACGAAAATAATGAGCGAACGAGAGCCGGGGGTGGGGGGTGGAGGGGGGGGGTGTAAAGCCCGGAGCTGCGCGTTTTAATTCGGAAGAAAAATTAGGCTACTTGAAGCAAGATTGGTGTCAGCACGTGATAGGAGCGGACAGTCACGGGGACGTCTGGGCAGAGAGGTTCGTAGCCCCGCGACCTTGCAGTGGAGTGCGTAGAGTGGTTTGTCCGAGACGGAGTAGAGAGTAGAAAAAGGTGTAAGAGGCTGGAAGGGCAAAAGTTGAAAACGTAAGTGGATAGGCGGGAGTGAAGTGGGGGGTGGTTGTGGTGGGGATACCGGAAGGATTTTTGGGGTGGGAGGATAAAAGGAAAGAAAGATGAACGAACGGGGGGTTTGTTGTCTCTTGACGGGAACAAACGTTATTATTGTGGAGGAGGGAGCGGGAAGCAGGGAGGGATGGATACATGGAGAACATATGAATGGGAAATGGAAAGTATGAACGAGAGCCAACGGAGGACGGCTGGCTTGGAGTCTAGCGAGA
>Ga0307509_10000367_pt1 | contig 76113 bp, 81 predicted proteins | sample 10_EM_MG_FD_202245 | JGI IMG/M metagenome (GOLD analysis project Ga0307509, IMG submission 202245) | Populus trichocarpa ectomycorrhiza microbial communities from riparian zone in the Pacific Northwest, United States - 10_EM | ecosystem: Host-associated > Plants > Roots > Unclassified | place...
TCCTCACTCAGGAGGGCAGGTGACGGCTGGTACCTACAGGTGACGCCCGTCAATTCCAAAGACGGCGAGGCCCTACCGGAACTTGATATTAACTGCAGGACTGTAGGTTGACGGCCGGGCCCTGCAGTCTTTCTGGAAGTGGTGAGGACGGACGCCAGGGCCCTGCAGTCCGGACGGGACGGTTGGGAACACTGCTATAACATGATATCAATTAGAATGCACCTAATTGTATCACTAACCATTGTAACCAAGATAGGTATGTGTCTCCTTTACAGAAATCATTCTGCTATGCAACACAACGCCATCGAAAGGCATCGGAGGCATCGGAGGGTGTTAAAACCCCTCGGGCCAAGCCCCGACCTAAGTTGAAGTCACCTAACAAGGATATATATCCGTCCACCAAATCCAGAGCAGGCAAAGAGGACAATATTGGTGACTTATTGGATAGCATCGCAATCCTCACAATGGGTCGACCCGGGTCGTGAATTCAGAAACCAGACCCAGACCCGACCCAAAGGATGGCAGACCCGACCAGGCCTGATCTAAACCCGGGTCGACCCAAAACCTGAAGCCCAATTGCGAGGCTTGTAGCATCGGTAGAGCTAGGCTTAAGGGTGATGTGTTCCAGCCCGGCCGTCTCAATTTGCTCGCTGGCAACCGTGATTAGCGGTACTTCGGCCCCAATGGACAACCGTGAAATCGGAAGACCCGCGGAATGAAGGTGTTGGAGAAGTGGGACCTGCGATCCTATTGCTCTGGGGTTCACATAGATAAGGCTGACCGTAATACCGGCACAGGAGATAGTATTCTGCCAACCTTCCGAAGAGCTGCGGTAAAGCCCGTGGCGTTGTAATAGCCACCTGCCAATTTGCATCAGCACAGGATATGCGAAACTTGAATGATATAGCTTACCAGTTAATTCAACTGAAACCCGCCATTCGTAGTCGTCGAAACAAAGCTCCACGGGACTGTACAAGGTGTCATCCCAACAACCATGACAGGCCGCAGTCCTAGCAACCGAGAAAATTTTGTATCGACAAAGATTTCTCCCCGCCATGTCTGTACCAATTTAGGGCCATACTCCCTGAGCCTGTTAACTACGCACTAGACTGCGTGATCCAAATCCCCGCCGAATAGCTCCGGTTTGTATCCAACGTCATTGCCTATATCTTAGAATGCGCCTGCGATCATTATGCGCACACCAGTGCCGCCCTTATTGTGGTGGGTCAAAACCGCCAGCTCCGAAATGCCCCCGAGGTCAAAGTCGAGAATGTGGGTTGCTCAGGGGAAGACCCTCGCGGCCTCCCAGTGAACCGGCTGCTGAGTTATCATATCCATCAATTCGGAAATGATTGATTCATGGCCGGAACCATCACCGACACCCTGATTTGTGTGATCCGCCAGGTCAAAGACCCTATTTCTTTAAGGCCTTCCAAAACGATCTCAGTTGCAGACTCGAGGACAGGAGAGCGGAACAGCGCCAAAATAGGCAGGAAACGGTTGGTACTACGTGTACCTTCTCCCCGTAAAAGGGACACAGCTCTAGTCCAATCCCGTCGGTGCTCCAACCTCCTTCAGACTGTTGTCAAGGCTATAAAGAGATTGGGGAGAAGCGATTACGAGAGCCTTCCACCCACTATTAATCAAGGAGAGGTGGATATGCCTATCCTTAGATAAACACGTATTGGTAAGACCACCATGGTGCTGGGACTGTGCTTGAGGCAGGTCTCGTACTGACAGAGTTGGCGAGGGGAGTGCCTTCACCCTCATTCGTGGAGTCCTGTAACGTAATTTACCGTGCAACGGCTCATCACGTAGATGCGGCTCAGCATGGCAACCACTAGAACACCAAATCTATATTTTATTATCTACATAACTAGTAGTGATACCATATTGAAAATATGTTAGAAAGTACTTTTAGAGATGGAGAATCTGAATCTGAAGTTTATATTTAATAATAAAAAATAATGCTTCATGTATGCTCAGTGTTCTCAACGGGGCAGTCCGTCCGTCCTGAAGGCGGACGGCGGTCGACGGCGTTAAGCGGTCCCGTCCGGTCTTTTTCAAAACTTGCCCTGCGCCCCGGTGCGAAGGACTATAAGCCCAACCGCCCCCCGCCGTCCACTGTGAAACATGTTTCATGCCAAGGAACACGCCCCAATTAGTAAGAAATCTCGCCTGGTGACAAGATTGCTTATGTCATCCCAGCTTGCCTCAGTGCCTGGAGGCGGGAATATTGTTATTATTCTGATAGCAGGAATCTGAGTGCTAGTATATGATAGAAAAAAAGAAGCAGGGGAACATACAACGAGCCCAACACCACCAGGTTTTTCCATCAGAAGTTGCATACTCCGAACCATTTTCAGAACAGACGCAACTCTTTCTCATCTTACGCCTTTTCTCATAAATCTTAGATGGTTTCTTGTCATGCAGGCTCCGAGTGTTTATCCGACATTTTTTCCTAGCTTGGATCAGGGCTTAATGATGAGAGAAGTAAGAAACGTTGCAATAAGAGGATGATATGTAGGTACGATTTCTGGATTAAGCGATATGCCCGATGCCTTGCCCTAGCGGTATATTATGGGATATATTCTACCCCTATTTATCTCTCCTAGATAGCCTCAGGTTTCTTTTAATCTTATTAGATGAATTTCTGTATTTGCTCGAGAAGGGTGTCATGAAATGCTGTTGATAGGATTCATAGTCCCCTGTAGTCACCGGCAGTAACCCACAGTCACTCGCAGTCCCTGGTCGTCCCCTGCCATCCCCCACACTAAAATGTCTTACCTTGCAGGGGCCGCCGTTGGCCACAAAGGCGGCCGTCCTGAGGTTTCCAGGACGGGTGTGGACCGCATTTTGCGGTCCCGTCCGGTCCAGGGCTCTTGGCAGTCCCCCCGTCGGGCCCTACGGGGGCCCCGGACCGGTGAGAACACCGTGTATACTCACTTTATTCCAAACTGGTTCAAATAGCACGTTACTTACAATAGTAGTGAAGAAAATTGAAACCAACCACAAAAATCATAGTTCAAACAAATAATATTATTACCTAGGTTGTGTATTTGATGTATGAACTGCTTTGGTATTGGTTTGTAGCTATTTAGGAAGGCAGTGTGACTGGAAAAACAAGGATAGTTAAATATCTATCTTAAAATCTGAACAAGATGATAGCTGCTCATAGGGTGCACGTAATGTTCCAATACTATGTAATCTACTTCCATTTAGTGATTCAGGATACAATATAAACCTTCAAGGCAGTTGGTGATGCCTTGCAGAATTTATTCACTAGTTATTGGAAAGAAATTTAGAGAGAAATACTACCCTCCTGCCTTAACCATGTAAGCTACACATGCCAAATAAGGCTAAAAGCTGTGTTATATAGTCTATTCATATAGCTAGAGCTAGGAAATAAGTTTTAGTATGTTTGGGGCTTGGGATTTAGAGCATTTGCAGCACAACTCAACCAACACCAAATATTACAAGCAAAATGCTGTGTTTTTAGAGTAGAGGTGTGAGATCTCGGAATCCCAATGTCCAAGTGCACTAAAACTTATTCCATAGCTTTAGCTCTATGAATAGACCATATAACAAAGCCTTTAGCTTTATTCTGCATGTGTAGCTTCCATGGTTCAGGTGTAAGGGTGTTATTTCTCTGTAAATTACTTTCCAATAACTAGTGAATAAATTCTGCAAGGCATCACCAACTGCCTTGGAGATTTATATAGTATCTTGAATCACTAAATTGAAGTAGATTACTAAGTATTTGAACATTACGCAAACCCTATGAGCAGCTGTCACCCTGCCTGGACTTTAAGATCGATATTTAACTTTCCTTGTTTTTCCAGTCACACTGCCTTCCTAAATAGCTCCAAACAAATACCAAAGCAGTTCATACATCAAATACACAACCTAGGTAATAATATTATTTGTTTGAACTATGATTTTTGTGGTTGGTTTCAACTCTCTTTACTATTATTGGAGGTAAGATACTAGTTGAACCAGTTTGGCATAAAGTGAGTATACAGGAAGCATTATTTTTTATTATTAAATATATAAACTTCAGATTCAGATTCTCCATCTCGAAAAGTACTTTCTAACATATTTTCAATATGGTATCACTACTAGTTGTAGAGATAATAAAATATTGATTGGGTGTTCCAGTGGTCGCCAAGGAGAGCCGCATCAGGGTAGAGAGCCGGAACCCCGTAAAATAGGTTACGGTGGTAGGAGCTAGTGAAGTGAGAGTCGGTGTGCGGTTAACTGCAACCGACCCAGAAAAGGGCGGAGAAAGTGTCGGACGCGACATGATAAAAGGAATGCCAAGCCAATATGGATGCAATTGCCGCCGCAGTAACAATACCGTGAAAATGGCATGTTGGACCGGGAAGCCCCTCTCCGAGTTCCTCTGGCTCCATGGTGTGCATTTTCCAAATTACATAGTAATTGGCCTGCTGAGCCAGGCCAATTTGTTGAAATTTTGCTGCTCACCACATTTAGATTCTTCAATAGAAAAGTACTAATACGAGGATGACATCTTATCGCATGGTCACTAGAACAAAATAGTTCGAGACTATCATTTTTTGATACCGACCGCACCACTGTTAGCTTCATACACATAACGCAACCCTGCATACCTAGTTCATCACACATCAACAACCACGAAACCCCTTAACTGAAAGGTGCGACAACACCCAAACACACTATCCTCACGCCAACCAGCCCAACGCCTGTAATATCAACCAATCACACAATCACTCAGTCTATCATGATACGCACAGCAATGTGCCTTCTGCAACCCTCGGTAACCAAGATTTTACTCACCGCAGTTATCAGTCACAGGAGATTCGGCAAAGATGGGTAGGGAGGGAAATGCGAGGAGAGAATCAGCATACGAAGGGTGTTGGAACATGGGTACATGTTCCGGTAACGGTACACAGGAGCGGGCAGTGCCGGATCTCCTATGTTTAGTTGATTTATATTTGGTTTATTTGATTTGATTCCAGCTCCGCCACTCTGTCTGAGTCAGATAGGCTATGCTATCGTATTGCTATATTTAGTTTGCTTTGTTGGAAGTTTATATATAGGATTCCGGGCAGGGAATGGTCATGTAACATTGGCGAGGGCTGAGGATTGTTTGTTTCTTGCTTTGGTCTTGCAGGATTACAGCATTCCGGTATGTGCCCAGCTACTGGTAATGATCGTGATTGCAGGAAGGCTATCACTCTTGGGTTTTGTATTTAAACCAGTCTCCTGGCTAGCAGGAGACATCAGACTTCGACAGACCTTCAGTCTAAGAATACACTTGGTTGAACGGCAATCCCTGAGTTCTATTTGTCCTTCAACGATTATCCTTCTAGCTACCGGTCCCTCGAAGCCTCCCTTAGCCCCAGCGCTAGCAGGTCTACTGCCGGTCCTATTGTATTTTCGTTAGACAGGAATAAACCTGTGACATTCTTTTGCCTAGAGCAGGTGAAAACCATTAGTTCTCAGGATTGGGAACAGCCTGGTAGGATTGATCACCCTTCCAGTATCTTGATACCTAGTTAGAAGCAGGAGCAGCAGGGAAAGGAACTTCCGCCTCAGGTGCTACATTCACAATAGCAGAACCTAGGAGCAGAAGCGTTACCAGGTCCGGCAGGGCCTACAATCGTCTCTCAGGAGAACCTACAGACGATACCCAAGAACCAACCACACAGGAACCAACCCCTGGGCCCACACCAGGCCTACCAGATACACCAGCAAGAACCACTCACCTCCTCCCAGAAGATCTAGATACAGATTCAGACGAAGACCACAACCTCACAGCTGAGGAACTCATTCAAAGAGAAGCCCGGCGGGTCGATGAAAGAGCAGCAGCCAGAGCATCAGCCCAGCAAACTTCGGAAACTGAACGCCCACTAGAACGCCCCACCACAAGCAGGTGGGGAGCACCCAGCATCGTAGGAGTCTTTGGAAGTCAGACGCCAACCAGAGCACCCTCTAGAGAGCATCGAGAGCAATCACTACCCAGTACATTCATCCCAGACACACCAGAGAGACCCTCAAGATCCAGGAGCGCCAGAGAGCCCCCTGAACGACCAGATCCCACACCCCTAGCCCCAGACCCACCTACACGCACTATGGCAGACCCAGGCCCAGCGGGGTTGCCACCTCCCAAGCTCCCCAAACCACCTATGTTTACCGGGGAAGGAGAAGACCTGAAGCCAGATAAACTCAAGCGATGGCTTAGAACAGTCAAAAAGCATCTAGCAACATCAGGGCTGAATGATGACTCCCCTGGAGTGGCGGACTACTATGGCGCCTACACATATGGCAATGCCAACAACGCATATCAGACGCTAGACAGAGAAGTGGAGGACCTAACTCTAGCACCGTTAACCCAACGCCTTCAGCAGCCATTCGAAGCCACTACAAACACTGATGACACCTATCACAAGTGGCAGAATATCCGCCAGACAGCAGGTGGACAGCCAGCACTTGTAACGAAGATAGTTGGAGAGCTAGCGGACCTCAAAGGATCCCTCCTAGTAGGATCTGTCTCAGCCTATGCACAGAAACAACGATTTCTCGATGCTATGAACTCTAGACTACGCCGCAATCTTGAGCCCCAGCTCAGACCAGAAGATACCTGGGACCAGATGGTGGGTGTAGCAGAACGCTATGACGCTACCATGTATAGAACTGGCGCATACAAAGGCAGCGATAGAGGCCAGGCTTCTAGCAACAAAACCCATGCACCAAAGAAAGAGAATCCCTACCGCAAACCCCCTACTACATCAACGCCCAGGGCCACAGGCAAAGGGAAGGCCCCCGGTAAGAAGAGGACCTATACCAAGTCCAACAAGCCAAGTAAGGCTGAAATGGACCGCCGCAAGGCAGAAGGAGCCTGTTTCTACTGTGGCGAAAGCGGACACATGGCAAATGAATGCCCAAAGACAGAAGTGAAGACCAACCATGTTCGCCTCTCTGAGGAAAGCCCAGACAGCAGCGAAGGCGAATATGAGCCCGATACAGGTAGCACACAGGAGCTAGATGGCAGCGGCTCTGTCAGGACCTTTAACACCACAGTAGGCACGCTAAAGGATAGGCCATTCCAGGCACGCGAATTCACTATCAACATCAATGGCAAGCGCGCCAGAGCCCTCACAGATACAGGTACCATTGGGGGTACCCTGATATTCAACAAATGCATTACAACACAGAACATTCCCTACACAGCTAGGAAGAACCCAGTCACCCTGAAGATAGTAGTAAAACGATAGCGATGAACTAGCAACTTCTCACTTGAGGTTATGATTCTGCTAGGCAAGATGAGAGTCAACAAGGTGCCAATAGTAGTCATGCCAGTATCAGACTATGATATCCTGATCGGTATGGACGACCTCATAAGGCTAGGAGCGGTCATCGATTGCCAAAAGAACAACATCTACTTCTCCAAGTACAAAGTTAGAGTTACCTGTGACAGAAAGTCTAGCGAGTCTAGATCAGCCATGACGAAGCCACAGGAAGTACCAGACTTCCTGGGCACGTTCCCTAAGGTATTAGTCAAAGAGGTACCTGAGGAACTGCCACCAGTACGCAAGATAATGCACAGGATAAGCCTTATAGACCCGACGAAGCTTTTAAAGACACGCGGATTCAAAGCGCCACAAGCCTTGAAGACCAAATACAAGGCATGGATCAACAACCAGATGAACACCGGTATCCTCTATAGGCCCAGTGTGCGCGGAGGAGCCAGCATGTTTGTGGAAGCCAAAAGCGCTTGCAGAATCCGACCCTGGGTAGACCTCCGCTTCCGGAATGATAACACCCAGGCCAATCACACTCAGATCCCAGAACAAAACACTATACTACATCCAGTAGCCAGAGGACAATTCTGCAGCTAGATCGATCTCAGAGACGCCTATTTCCACACCAGAGTACATCCAGATGATGTGAAGTACAACACTATCAAGACACGCTTCGGCGGCTTTACCAGCCAGGTCATGATGCAAGGAGACATGAATGCTCCCGGAACCTGGGTGAGGACTATGGAGGACCTATTCCATGACGAATTAAGCAAGAACATATGGGTCTACATTGACGATATTTTTGTTTTTAGTGACAACTGTGAAGAGCACGTTACGGACGTAACAAACGCTTGCAGTAAGCTGCAGGACGCCGGCTATTATGCCAATCCAAAGAAAAGTGTTTTCTTTGCCCGAAAGCTCAATATGCTAGGCCATATGATTGACGATAAGGGCATTCAGCCTGCACCAGAGAAAGTCCGGACCATAATGGATAGGACAAGACCAGAAAGTCAGAAAGAACTGCAGCGATTCAATGGAATTATTAATTATATCTCGCAGTTCATTCCCCATATCACCACCATCACAGCCCTGCTCACAGAGCTGAGTGGGAACGCTGAATGGCTGTGGACGGATCTGCAGGAAGCAGCCTGCGTAGAGGCCAAGCGAGCTCCAGATAAGCACAAAGTCCTAAGACCGATCGACTATAATAAGCCAGATATGATATGGCTTTTTACCGATGCATCCCCTACAGGTACGGGCGCTTGGATAGGCCAAGGACCAACCAGAGATGCAGCCAGACCTGCAGCGTTCCACAGCAGCAAGCTGACGCCATCACAAAGCAACTACGGCACACACCAACATGAAACGCACGCAATCATTGACGCAATGGAAGGATTCGCTCGCCATTTGCTACTCAGGCAATTTACGGTGATTACAGACTACGAGAGTCTCACCAAACTCATGACACAAAAGAACCTCAATGGACGACAGCAGAGATGGCTAACGCACATCAGTCACTTTGATTTTAAAATAGAATACCAGCCAGGAGCGAAGGATTTCCTAGCAGACTACCTATCAAGAATCCTTGAGGGAACCCCAGGGCCACTAGATATAAGTCTCAGGAACCCCACTATCGATTATGACAGCCTTGAGCTACCTGACCCTACCCAACCCCTACCGAACAATACAAGCTACGCCTCCTCTACAGATTTTAGCATTGAATCAGACGACGCCATGTACCACTCAGGCGAAGCCCAAACCTCTCCCACACTTACCAGCAATGACTTGATCAGTCGCTGCCGCCCTGAATACCTTATGGACGAAATTACTAGCAATGCAGCAACCCTTTCCCAGAAGCGCAAACCTTCTGCATCCTCGCCAGCTACATCAAGTGCAGCCAGCAACGATAGCAGAATCTCGATTGGCAACTCTTGGGGTGATAATAAAACTCTCCCAATCTCTAGTGAAATGGAACGACAACACTCAGAAATGAGCTGGATGTCATGAACTGACGATGTGTGTGAAATACATAAAAATGAAAAAGAAGGTGCAGGCTACTGGCCAAAGGACCATAAGGTCCGGAAGCATAGTAAGAAGACAAAGCCAAAGGAGCAGGATAGGACTCCAATATCGAATATAGCCCTTGAGCAAGGCCAGCCCTCGCTCCCCGATATCTCATACCTCTCAGAAAGCCTCCCACCATTTGGTATGAATAATACCACCCTAGCCACACCGCGCATGGCCTGACCGGCCTTTAGTCCCCTTTATAGCCAAGCAGGCTACGACTCCTATTAAGCAACCAATGTAAACCAATTCCTAAGCACCCTAGACTCCCGCCTTATGGGTATCGTCGACTAGCGAGTTAGAGAAGCCCTTATGACCGACGCCCTCTACACCAGGGTCGAGGGAACCGATAACAAATTGCACTATTCCATCCGCAATGGCCATCTACTTGCCCAGAACACCAATGGGTATGAAAACCTTTATATACCGGTAAGACCTCGGGCATTTCTCAGCCTACAAATGCTACTCCTATGCGGCTTGCTTCTTCTGGTGGCCACAGATGCACCAGGACTTTGTCCCATACTGTCGGTCATGCGATAAGTGCCAGATTAACAACGAGCCCACCACCCTACCCTATGGACGACCCTTTACCCTCTCTGACCCCGACGAAGGCTACCAATCCCTAGCCATCAACTTGGCCGGCCCTTTTAATAAATCTGATGGCTATACATATATCATGGTCATAATGGACCACTTTACCTCCTACATACATCTCATCCGACTCAAGGGCGCTGCCACCTCTGAGAAGATCTTTAAGAAACTCAACAGTACTATCTTTGATGTCCATGGCCTCCCTCTCAGCATTGTCCTTGACGAGGACTCTCACTTTACCTCCAAGATTTGGTCACAAATGATGAAGTCCCTCGGTATCCAGGTCTGGATGGCAACCCAATACCACCACCCAACAAATGGCCAGGTTGAGCGAAGGATTCGCAGCCTCAAACAGCTAATGAGGAACTTCGTTAACCCCGGGGCGCAACTGGTCTGGTGCCCTCCCAGCCATTGCAGCAGCCATTAGTGGCGCCCCCCATGGGTCCCTGGGCATCGCACCCTACCATGCGCTCTATGGACGCCCCTGGAAGCTATTCAACCCTGGCCAGATTTCCGCCAGCAACGTACCAGCTGTGGACGATATCCTAAACGCCTATGAAGCAACGAGAATGGAAGTGGACATGGCCAGAAAGCATGCAACATTCTGCCAGACTGTCCAAGCAGACAAACGCCGCAAACCCCTAACGGAACCCTTCCAGAATGGCAGCAGAGTTCTTGTTAGAGGCCGCCCGTATACCTCCTCTCCTGGACGATCCAGGAAGCTAGAACCACGCTCGTTCGGACTCTTCAAGGTCCTAGAACATCTACCTGACACAAACAACTACAAACTGCACCTCCCGCCCAGAATGGCACGCCAGAAACCCTACTTCCACGTCTCCTCCCTTGAGCAATATAGAGAGAACGATCCCGAAAGATTCAAGTCCAGCAGAATGGACAAACCAGCACCAATCCTAAGCGACAATGCAGAAGAATGGGAAGCAGAGCAGATCCTCGACTACGGCCGCCAGAACAACAGGCACGAATTCCTGGTTCACTGGAAAGGTTATGAGCGAGGAGGCGACTTCTGGGAACCTATCCCGAACCTCTACCACTCCCTGGAACTCATACAGGAATACTGGGACGCTAACCACCCAGCAGGACCGACACCCCAGATCACCTCCCACCACATTAGAGCTTCCTGGGAACCCATGGAACTTTCCCCTAAACCCTGCACAGAAAGCGATTGCCCAGACGATTTCTGGGAACGCGATGACGATGAGGAACATGATTCTAGCAGCTCTGAGCAGCCCTATTTCCCCACAGATAACGACAGCCTCCTATGGCACACCGACAAGAGTGCTGATGACAGCGAGGGCTATCGAAGGATGGTTGATCTTTCAGAATAAGGGAATCTAACATGTGTACATGTTCCGGTTACGGTACACAGGAGCAGGCAGTCCAAGATCTCCTATGTTTAGTTGATTTATATTTAATTTATTTGATTTGATTTGAGCTCCGCCACTGTCTCTGAGTCAGATAGGCTATCCTATCATATTGCTATGCTTAGTTTGCTTTGTTGGAATTTTATATTTAGGATTCTGGGCATGGAATGGTCATGTAACACTGGCGAGGGGTGAGCATTGTTTGTTTGTTTCTTTCGTCTTGCAGGATTACAGGATTCCGGTATGTACGCAGCTACTGGTAATAATCATGATTGCAGGAAGGCTATCGCTCTGGGGTTTTGTATTTAAACCAGTCTCCTGGCTAGCAGGAGAGAGCAGACTTCGACAGACCTTCAGTCTAAGAATCCACTTGGTTGAACAGCACTCCCTGACTTCTATTTGTCCTTCAACTATTATCCTTCTAGCTACCAGTCTCTTGAAGCCTCCCTTGGCACCAGCGCTAGCAGGTCTACTGCCGGTCCTATTGTATCTTCGTTAGACAGGAATAAACCTGTTACAGTAGTACATCCGAAAGGGATTTTCTACTTTGAGGAGGATAAAAGTATTCTTCTTTTCCCTTAGTTCTATGTTTTAACCATCCATCAGACATTGGCTTTTCTCTTCGTTTTATCTCCTCAACACCACGCATCTGTCTCTCATTTTCTTTATTCTTGATTGGATTTATTGTCTTGTCACCTTACTTGTTCGTATCAATAAAAGTCTTTGGTTCTTCCAACTGTCAGTGATCAAATCCGCTGTGCACCAAACCAGTGTGTTCAAAACCTTTAAGGGAGGAGAGATCAGATACTTAGGATCCATTGTAGATTCCTCATATCGTAGGGATCTTATTGCATCAGGTCCCTTGGAAGGCTCCTGCCTGCGCTAGGATCTCGGAAATGTGATGAAAGTAGGAGTGGGCAATACACTAAATAATTCCCCACCCATCTCCCATGAATGCTGAAGACTTTGCCGAGGTCGTTGATATAGTTTTCCCTGTTTGCCTCTCCTCCAGGGAAAGCATATGTAACGGGAGCACTCTGTAGGAAGACGGATGCTGAGATTGCGACCGTACCAAACACTCAAAGTAGAAGTAAAGATCCAAATAAAGATAAAGATAATTCAAAGTAGAATCAAGTGGTAAAACTTAATATTGTTAAGCCTGAAAGCTTCACTGAATAAGTTCGCTCACGGATCGTTGGTTATCAGAATACGGTGTCTCTCGCTTTAGTTACGTAGAATAATGTAAAGCCAGAGGACACCCGTCAACCATTCTGACCTTTCGCGAGCACCCTGCTCAGCTCAGGGCTGTCGAACTCACGCGCCTAGAGTGGGCTAACACTTGGAGGCAGTCGGACTGCTCAGATATTAAATACCTCCACAAATAGGAAGTGCTTCAGGTGATGTCTCTCCAACTACATCTGCCTGAGCGAAAGCCCTTTCCTATCGGTAGAATGTCAGTGGCCGACTGACATGCCCACCGTTGAGATAATATCCATTGGGACTCACTGGCCCAGGAGTGGTTTCGTCTATACAAGCTACGCAGTCCATTGGCAAATCTACTTGGCCATACTGAGCTTCTAAACCTGACTGCATGCTCGGATGATAAGAAATCTCCTGATGCCTGACTGCATGGGCGATACCCACAGTGAACCATTCGGGACCCTCTTAAATTGTGACAAGACTCACACCTCTAGAGTCCACTCATAACCCATGGTAATACTACAGTTCACCGGGTAACCCGGGACTGGCTTTTGGGTGGTTGTCCTGGAAGCCTTGCAGCTTGCCCGGTGAGCCCCATGCTCTCTACTGTTAACCATACAACTACCCGGAGGTCAAACTATGCCCATAGGTGGTTCCCAGGTGTGATCCAGGTGGTGCCCCAGGAGGCGGACATTTTTTCTGTTCATTTTTTAATTTTTTAATTGTTTTTCTAATCATGCATGATTTGTTTTAAGGTACAAACAGACTCATGCAGCGCTAGCTATGGAGAGAAAAAAACCTATAAACAATAGTCACGACCCACTTCACCTCTTCATGGGAAAAATCAAACACCCCGAATCCATAGGACAAGTCCCCCTCGCCTAGCACCTAAGATAAACCTCAGACAAGTAAGGAAACAATACATAGAAATGTACAGGTAGAGAGACCCAAACCGTTCCGCAGGCTCCCCAAAACAAAAGAAAAGACTCTAGCGGCCAGAAACGCTGCTCGGGGGGAGAAGACTGTTGATCGGCGACATGGGAAAACTCCAGTAGAGGGACCACAGAAAGCACGTTGTACGGTCAGGCACGTCATTACATCGATCCAAGGCGTTGGACAATAGCCACGGAGGCAGTGCTATACCACAACTAGGGGTAACCGAGGAGGGGCCAACCAATCAGAAGAGGAGCAGTAGGGTGCCAGCCGGTGAGTAGCCGGAGGGTGCCAGCAGGTGGGTATCAGTATTGTGCCAGCGGTTGAGTAGCAGTAGGGTGCCAGCCAGAGGGGATGTAAGCAGCAAGGTGCCAGCTAAGTGGGTAGTACGGTGCCAGCGGACGCAACTCGGAGGGGGGAGGAGCTAGGATCGCGAAACTCGCTAGCCACAACTGACAAACAAGTCATAACAAGGGCATTTGGGATGAGGACGAGACCAGGACGAGACCGTGATGTTACTAACTGAGGCTTTCCCCATCAGAGGTAAAACCCCAGCAAGCCGCGGCCTACTTTGCCTGAGAGCGGACACCGCAAGGCCGACTGTGAACGAAGCGAGAAGGTTTCCGACCCTGCGAAATGCTAAGCGAAGGGCAAAGCAAGTGCGGGGTAAGGGGGAGAACCGAACTTCATTAGCGGGTGTCAACGATGAACGGGAACGAGAACCCCAAGCAGGGGAGGCAGGTGTGCCCCAGGAGAGGAGGGAAGATGGCTTAACGTCAACCCCTAGGCAGTGGCCATGATAGGGGAAGAGAGGTGGGTGGGGGAAAGTTACAATGATTTTCCGTGGTGTTGAGATTTCAATCGCCGGATGTACAGGAGAGATGGTTTGTGCCCTAGGAGGCGGTCACCTTCACACCCCTTATATATCCTTCAAACAGCTTCTGCTCGGTGGGACGGCCACAACTTATACGGTGTTGTGGGAGCGTTCCTATGGATCTCACTTTACTATGAAGCACACAACTATACAGCCGTACAGTGCTGTCGCGCCGTACGGACGCTGGGGCCGCAGGGGGGTGTTAGAAATATCCTCTGAAAGTTACAGGAGGTTCGGACCACTGCTCCTCCGTCGGTATCCCGTTTCGTGCTCCACGAAGCAGCCCTTCCAACATCCAAGAGCCCCACTCTAGTGGGATAACGTCCACCTAAGTCCGCGGATGACTTTGTCGGTGAAGGTAGGGTAAGTGAGGTACCTCAGTAGGGTAAATGAGGTCCCAAGGTAGGGTAATCATGTTTCTGGGGTAGGGTAACTTCACCCAGCCATGCTTTTGTTTTGTTCGGGAGTCCGCGTGACCACATCTAATGTTGGCCCGGAGACCCGTGCAACTTTTACTATGGGCCTCTAACTTTACGCAAACATGTCCTCCGAAGGTTACCCAGTCTAACCCGATGTCACCAAGTCACTTTGTAGACATTTGTACCAACTCATGTCTACAGTTAGTATACTAAGCATACTGGTCTATCCTCAGTCTGGTTACCTCTGGGGGTACCATATGGGCTTGAGTTTAGTCCACTTTTTTTTTTTCTTTTTTCTGTTTTTTTTGTATCATATGTTCGCTGATTTCAAGATAACTAAGGTACAAGAACTCGCGCGGAGAGCTAGCTATGGCGTGAACAAAACCCTTAAGCCATCCAACGACCAACTTCACCCCTTCATGGGAAAAATGAACCCCCTCAATACCAGAGCCCATCCCCCCCCCTTGCAGCACCTAAGACGAAAGCAAGACGAAGCAATACCTTCCTCCAGACACTTAAGGAAAGACAAGAATAGAAAACAAACCAGGGAAAGATAGAAACCCTTCGGTGGGCCCCCCAAAACAAAAGAAAGGATTCTTAGGGCACCAAGTGCCGACAGGGAGGAAGGAATAAAACTACTATTGCTGGGCCTTAAACGAATATCAAATCGAACCCCCAACCGAACGGCTACAGGGGCAGGCTATATCCCAACAAGGCGAAGCCACAGGGCGGCAGCGCTGCGGCCTTTAGCATGGGCCAAGGAGGTAGTGCTGTACCATGACGCAGCGTAACCTGGTGCAAGGTTCGCGATCGTAGAGTAAATCGCAGGAGCGGGAGGAGGACGAGGGGGGTCACCCAGCGAGGAGAGCCACTCAGCAGTGGAGGTGCCAGCTATCGTAAGGGGCAGGAGGGTGCCAGCCGGGGGGGCAGATAAGGTGCCAGCCAGACAAGGACGTATCAGTATGGTGCAAGCAGATCTGACGCGTGGGAAGCGGGAGGAGGAAGGCTTGCCAAACAACCGAGAAGTACTAACACGGAGGACGGAAATGGGGTCACACTGTTTCGAATGCCGACCGTACGGATCCTGCAACTCGGGAGGGAGTGCAATAGCAGAACAAAGCGCCACCAGGGCAACTACTTCACCGATATTCCGAAACTAGCGACTGTGTGTTGACGGAGGAAGGAGGGTTGCCGACCGTGCAAAACGCTAAGCGAGACACGTCACGCAGTGTGGGGTAAACGGTAGGAACGTTAACGCGAGCGTGCTCAACCATGACAGAACGGAACCAGAAAGGAATCCATAACCCCAGGGAGGGGAGGCCAAAGGCCCCAGAGATAGTCGTGGGACGAAGGCGTGATAGACCCCCGTGCAGTTGGCATGGGCGGGGAAGATCAGAGGCGGAGGACACTCTCACGATCATTTCCCATGGTGTTGAGATTTCAATCGCTGGAGGTGGAGCGGACGAGAAAGATGTTGACTTCAGTCCACTGTAGCTACATATCTATAGGGTCATTACAGCATAAGCTTCAACGGTCCGCTTTGGCAGCTGGACAAAACAGAAGATCTGTCTGCCTTTGTGGGTTAGTTGGCTGCCCGGTGAGCACTGTAGTAGGATTTGACCACTTCTGGCCTCCTGGGCGGAGAGCTAGTCAATCCAGCAGCCAGGGCACAAACGTCAATTCCCTGCTGAAAAATGGACCGCAATTTAGTCAAAACAAGCTATATAACATGCTCATAGGTTCCTTGTATGTTATTCCCCTCTTCTGTAGCCTGTATCACGAATACCTAAAACCTGCAAAGAAGCTCCCAAGCTGAAGATTGTTCCTCGTAGAAAGCAAATTCGTCTGTAGGTGGTGGTAATTGAAGCGCAAACCCCTGTTGAAGGTCACTTGCATGATACTGATGGGTCGTTGGAATATGGAGGAGGAGTTCAAGTGGCCTATAAATGAACAAAACAGGGCAGCGAGACATTGAAGAATGAGGGCTGGAGGCCCCGATCATGAATCCGGGTGCACTGTACCTGATCAGGATTGCACAGTGAAAAGGGATTGGTCGTACTCAATCAAGACTCTTTATAATCAGTCATAAGCACAACTCAGTATGACATGAGCAGGGAGAAGGGAACCCTGGACCCTGTAGACAGGGGCTAAGATGGTAGTGGTGATGAGAGAAACCAAAGAAGCTCCCCGGGAAACTAACGATTAAGTTGAATCAAGTCATCCCGTGTAACCGGTTGATTCCTGCCTAACGAAAATACATTAGGGCCAACAATAGACCTGCTAGCACTGGTGCTAAGAGAGGCGTCGAGGGACTGGTTGCTAGAAGGATAACAGTTTGAAGGACAAATAGAACTGCGGGATTGCCGTTAAACCAAGTCTATCCTCAGACTGAAGGTCTGTCGGAGTGTACTGTCTCCTGCTAGCCAGGAGACTGGTTTGAATACAAAGCCCAATAGCGACAGCCCCCCCGCAATCACGATCATTACCAGTAGCTGTCCACATACCGGAATCCTGTGATCCTGCAAGACCATAGGAAGAAACATAGCTCAGCCTCCACGAGTGCTACATGACCATTCCATACCTGGAATCCTAAATATAAACCTCCAGCAACCCAAACTCAACATAGCAAATATGATAGCATACTCTATCTGACTCAGAGACAGTGGCGGAGCTAAAATCAAATCAATTAAACCAAATATAAATCAACTAAACATAGGAGATGCGGCACTGCCCGCTACTGTGTACCATTACCGCAACATGTACACATGTTACATTGTTATATGTAGTTTTATTTCCAAACGAAGCAGAGAAGGCGGTAAAAATAGCAATAGCGGTAAAACCGACTGCGCAAAATGTTCGAATGTACGATACTCGAGTGTCGGACGGAATTCTAGAGGCACAATTAGGTCGTGAAGAAGGTTATTAAGGTGGATAACTTGAGCATGAGAGCATGATGGAGGAAGTAGGTTATAGAAAAGGTGAGGCGCTGGCGGTAAGAGAAGTAGGGATAAATTTAGGGTAAGTAAAATTAGAAGACCTCGTTTGATGGTACACCGCCTAACAAGTATACTTGAAAGGGTATTTGGAATGCGAGAACCAAAAGGACATTCTCTATCATGCCTCTTTGGGAGTATGACCCTCACAAACCGTTGTTTGGACAGCCAAAAAGTCCTCCACCACCCAAAAACTATTTTGCCGAACATATATCTATACATATCATTTTTATTTGCACAGGTTCAGCTAGCGGAGCAACAGCAATGTGGGTCTCTGGTCAACACACCACCCGGTCCAGGTATCAGCCTTGGTCAAAGATACAAGGATTAAAAAAATATTATAATGACCTAATGTAGGTAATCCTATCTCATCCAATCCAATCAGTTATTCCATACCACACCCATGCATGCATCCATAACACCAATTGTGCACTGTGAGCAACATAAATCGCCCCAAGAGTGATTCTGTGATCAAGATCAAGGATCTTACTATAAAAAAAAAGATCATCACATTTGATGACCTACAGCCACAATACCCAGCGATGTGATACTGGCCCCAAATAATAAGCATTTATATAGCACAAGTGCAGGGTAGATTAATAGTAATGTGCGGGTAAATCAAACAATTGCTTTTGTATTCATAGTATCGCAACTTGAACCTGGGTAAGCAGGTGATCGATATATGATACATGGGATTGAATAGCAGATTATTATACGATTAGCTCAGTGAAGCCAAAATGCTGGCTTTGGCATTTTGTAGTAAGTTGAACTAGAGTTGACAGAGTAATCAGTTGTACAAATAATATCAACAGGAGGAAGAAGGAATCTGTATTTTCCCAACAGTCCTTCCCCTCCGCCTTCCTCTTCAGTGGGTAAGTTGGTCTAGTCAGCGTCAGAACAACTCCCAGCCACTAAGTGTGGTGAAAAACTGCAATGATAATAACAATACCTCCTAGGGGGTAACAGGACACCCTCTCCCAAGCCTCACTATAGTAATACCGTACCACAGCCCAGAACTAACTTGGGACCATCGCACTGGCCGCCAACTTGCTATCATTGCAATGGTTGTGAATATCCTGCAAGACACTGTCTATCTCCTCTTGCCTTCTTTCTCTGATGTCACTATAAGACCAAAGGGCCTCAAGGCAGGTACCCCAGAACAGGTTAAACCCTTCAGAAATATAGTTTTCTGCTTTCTCACCTGGAATCTTTTCCATGATTTAACCCTTGTAACTACTTCTTTCAATGGCAGGAAACAGAATGTGGCTCCCTGAAAGGGTCAGATGGTGAACCCACCAAATGAAATACTAGAATTTACTTGTATGGCAATGATGGCCTACCTTGTCTCCTTCAAGAGGGTCTTGTTCATTATCTTTCCCATCACCCCCCTTCTGGAAGCTCCTCTCTGGACATATACCTGTGGGGGACTTGTGGAACTCCTTCTCAAAAGACACATTTTTCATATCCTTCCAGGTTAGCTTCCTTCTCTTCAGTACTCTGAATTTTGGCAAGAGTTTGGAATCTTTATTCTGTTATAAACTAGGATCACTTACCCCACCTGGGCATGCTGACTGCTCATACATAGCAAGTTGAAATTCCTCAGTGGTGTAATATTGACAGCCTGCAAATAGGCACTACAGCACGGGGAAATTAAGCTGATGGACATGGTACCTAGGCCTATGAATCATTGTTAATCATGGCAAACTGCTACAATCACATTCACAAAATCTTTGATAAAAAGGACTCGGAACTATTGTTGTAAGAAGGAAACATACCTTGTGCATCTGATAGTTTCCTTAAGTATGGTGCATGAGTAATTAGTTCAGCGAATTTGATCCTTATCGCCTTAAGGACTGATAAAACTATGCTCCTCTGCGTCAAAGGATGTAGGGTGACTTACAACTTACGGCTCTTGTCTCCCCACCTTCTTCCCAAGGCTGCTTTCACCATTATCATCCTTTACATGCTTTTGACTGCGACCTGGTCCGGCATGTTGTTCAGATCTGCGATTGATGAGCCCACTGATGAGTTTACACAAGGAGGAGTTGGGTTAGGTATCATTATCGGAATGTGATAGAAAGTGATCAACACAGAGTAATATGTTTCCTGGGTGCGAATGGCAAGTAAATTCAAGGGGAAGGGGGCTTGTTAGAGGAAGGGACAACGGGGAACTATGACAAATTTTGACTTGGCTAATTTCTTTTCACATAACTTATCAGGTGGTTAGTCATCCCGTGTTTGTTTTTCAAGCTATGTAGTTGTTTGATTCAGAGGCTTTCACATGACTAAGCCAGGGTGAGTTGTTTTTATATAATGATTGGTTCATTTGTTATTGACTCACGATTGTGAGTTACATGATGTATTAACTTCACACATGACTGACATTATAAATCATGGATTTCACACATATGATTCATTTAAGCACATAACTTAGTTTATGGGTTGTGATTGGTTAACAGCATGTTGCGGAGTCACTCATATGAGTTGTCTGATAGATTTCATGCAATAACTCATTATGAGTTGCTGTCACAAATCGTGACTATGCAAGGCAAATGTTACATGGCTAATACTTATTGTAAGGTATGTTGGATTTCACGCGATAAAGACATTTGACTCAGAGTTCTCGCATGACTTCGCACTTGCGAGTCATTGTGATCTTATGATTGGTTGATTGTTTCATGACTCACGAGTGTGACGTTATATGATGTAATAACTTTTGCATATGACTTACATTATGATTCATGGGTTTTACCCATGCGACTCATTTGAGCACATGACTTGGGTTATATGTTATAATTGGTTAACGGATGTTACGCAGTGACTCATACGTGTCATATGATAGATTTCACGCTATGACTCACAATGAGTCATAGGATTTATGTACTGCGAGGTGATGAGTCATCAGGGTTAGGGTTGCGAGGAAGATGCCTATATAGGGCGCTTGGTTCCAACCAAGAGATAGGACACGGTTCTCGCAACCTTCCTCCCGCCCTCTACATTGCACATACAAACTCAACTTTACCCCGCTTTGCCTCTGCGTCCAACCCATGGCCTACTTTTCCAAAGCCTCGCGCGTGCCTGATGGCAAGCCCTCACCACCTCCGCCCCGCCAACTCTGCTGTTGGCAGACTCTCAGGGGCCTCCTCCTCTATGCCAACGCAGACGTCTACCCCAGCCATTGACTACCCCCAAGCCTTTACCGCAGAACAGCCAGAGTCTGCCAGAACCTGCTTACGCGTAAACCCCTGTGACTTCCCAGACTTCTCCCAGGACACGCTGTCAGGGCTGATCCTCTCAGAGACATCGTCTCTCACCATCCTTTCCCAGCTCGTTAGACGGCTGGTTACCATTTCAGAGGAACTCTCTGGGGGCACCCAGAAGCTCACAGCCCTTGCCAAGGAGAAGGGTGCTCTGAAGGAGGAGCTTCACGACCTCTCCTCTCAAATTGCGAACCTCCCACTCCCCCAGTCCCTGCCCCCCCACCAAGACATCTCTACCCTCCAATCAGCCATAAGAGACCTGTCACATCGTCTGACAGCCCCCCGCACCCCCGCACCCCCGCACCCCCCCTCCCCAAAGCGCCCCCCCCCATGCCTCAGCCCCAGCCCCCGGCACGCCCCCCCCAGGCCCCCACTAGGAAGGGGAAAGAGAAGGCCCCAGCACCCCCCTCCCCCCCCACAAACCCCAACGAGTATCCCAAATACCTCATCCCTTACTACGACACAAAGCTTGGCAAGGCCTTCGGTGATCCAGAGCACCCCGCACAACTGTTCCTCCACTCCGATGAAACCGGCGAGTTCCAGAGAGGGGCCTGTGACCTAGCCTCTTTCACCACCGGCCACTTCCACCCTGAGTACACCTCCTCACCCTCATATGCTCAGGCTGCCTCCGGCTCCAGCTCGGGCAGCTGGACCAAGGAAACTTCTAAGCCCCCTGTAGCCGAACAAGTAATGAGCGCGGCTGCCCTCCCCGTTAAGAAGTGGCGGCCCTCCCTCCTCGGTACACAACAACGTTTCTTTGCTCTTTGCCTTTCCTCAGTCCTCCACTGAGAAGCTCCCGCGATTGCAGCAACCTTCCCCGACATCGCTGCTCTTGTCCTGCGCGAATCCAACTGCCTCTTCCCTCTTGGTTTCTCCACCTCGGTTAACATCCGTGGGGCCATTTCGCTCACAGTCACTGACAAGGCCACCCCAGCTGCGTCCTACGCCCCCTACTTCGACTCCCTGACCAGGACACTAGATCAGTCCGTCCCCGTTGGTGAAAACCCCTGGGCCCAGGTCATCCTGGCCCCCACCGCTATACAGCTGGCGATACACCCCCTTCAGATCCTTTTCCTCCCCCAAGATGAAGACAAACTCTTGCCGTATCTCCGGCAGGCAATCCACAACGACCAAGCGACCCCGATTCTCTCAGCCCGGTACCTTAACCCTAGCAGAGATTCGAGGAGCACCAAGCAGGACACATTTGTGGTCGTCACCTTCGACCCCGAGCACATTGCGGCTCTTACTTCAGGCATGGTCATCCTCGTCCAGGACCGCCAGGTCGAACTTGCCTTCGCAGCAAGCTGTTTCTCTTAGTGGAGAAACTGTTGGAGATACGGACACGCCCATCAGCGATGCCCCGCCACCCACCCCACGCGCCCATTTGTGCACTTCATCATACTAGCGCGGCTCACAGATGGCAGAATCCAACCTGCCCCAGGAGCGGGAACAATAAGCCAGTCCCATCCTGTTGTCCGACCTCGCGCCCCCATTGCTACAGGTGCGGTGATGACCACACTGCCACCTTCAAAGAGTGTCCGACTCGACCTCGACCTGCTGTCCCCTCCCGACCTACCTCCACAGAGCCCCAGGGACCAAGCCCCATGGACGTGGCCATTGATGGCGACCAAGCACCCTCGACTCCCCCGGGCAGGGCGGGTCCCAGTCAAATGGACCAATTAACCCCAGAAAACCCCTTCCAGCAGGCCCTCCACGCCCCGGTTCCACTCAAGGCTTGCGCGGCCCCCTCCCCCTGGAGGAACCAAGCCCGTCCCCAGGCGCTTCAGCTCGTCGGGTACGTCCCCGCAATGACTAACCCGCCCCCCGAATCCAAGTGCAGGCAGGCCTCCTCCCGTTTCCTCATTTCCGTCATCCAACGTAACTGCCGTGGGAGCTGGGATGGTTTTCTTTCCTTGTTTGAGTCTTTCAAGGAGTCTCACACATTCCCCTCAGTGGTCCTCCTTCAGGACCCTCCTTTTAGCCTGGCCCGCCTTCCCTTCTTTAATGGCTTTGTGCCCTTTTTTCTACCTGTCAGGAAGCCCTGAGTGGCATCCTACCTACCGCGGTCCTTTCTTGACCGCTTTTCGGTAATGCCAAGATTCACGGACAGGGTCGACTTTATGTCTCTTGACATCTCTTCCCAGAAACCCGTGTTTGGCTGCCGGTTTCACTCCTTCAGGCTGATTAACGCCTACTCAATTAATTCAGCAGACTGGAGGGTCCACTCTGTCCCCCCAGAATCTCATTTTTCCCGACCCAGGTGTCCCACTCTTCGTGGTGGGAGACCTGAACATCCACAACCCCCTGGCTGACATGCCCCGTGCTTTCTCTTACCAGGAAGTCTCCTCATCCACCCCCTTCTTCGAGTTGGCGGCGCGGGGCGGTTTCACCCTTCTTAATTCCCCGGGCGTGTACACTAGGTTCTCCCTCGCAGGGAAGGCACGCCCCTCGTTTATCGACCTTGCTTTTTCCAACCCCCTGCTCCGTCCCTTCGTCAAGAGCTGGGAGACATCCCTCCCCTTGACGGGCTCTAACCACGTCCCCATTAGCATTTTGCTAGCAGCTCCGTCCTCGGATCCGGCCCCCCAACGTCCCACATTGCACCACACGGACTGGGTACTGCTCTCCCCAACCATTCAAAACTTAATAGTCCCCCCTCCTCCTCCATGCCGCTCTCCAAACATCTTAGACGACTGGCTCACGGGGACACTGGACCAGCTCACAGGTCATCTTAAAGAGCACACCCCAAGCTCGCGCCCTTCCCACCACTCCAAACCATAGTGGACCCCCCACCCCACTATCCTTCGACGCGATTATCATAAGGCGCGAAGGCTGCCCCGCAAACAAGGGACCTCGGCCCTGAGAGAAATGGCGCACATCTCGAGAACGGGCTCTTTCAAGGCCACCCAGGTCGCAAAAAACAAACCCTGGTCCTCCTTCCTACGTACAGCCACCTCCTAGAACCTGTGGACTGCAAAGAGGTTCCTCTCCGGTCATGCCCCCCCATGCTTTCCCTCCCTCCACGGGGCTGAAACCCCGCAGCAGATGAATGAGGCCCTACTAGGCCATTTGTTGCCTCCCAAAGCGGCCTTCTCCCCTCCTCCCAAGGTGTGGCCACAGAGCGCCGCGTCACACCAAAGACGAGATCGCCCATGCACTCTCCAAGTCCTGCTCCTAGTCGGCCCCTGGCCCCGATGGGATCCCCTACCTAACCTGGAAACGGGTAAATGCGATCAACCCCTCGATCCTGCTCCAGATCCTTTGCCCACTAGTTTCCCTAGGATACCACCCGGCGTCGCGAGAAGGAGGGAATGGAGTGGTCCTCGATAAACCGGGCAAACTCTCGTATGAGTCACCATCCTCCTTCAGGCTCATAGTCCTCCTCAGAACTGTCTCAAAAATCCTGGAAAGGATAATTGCGGCACGCCTCCTCCACACAGCCTGCTCAAGGGGCCTGTTTCACCACAACCCATCCGGCTCCCTCCCTGGGCGGAGCACATACGATGCCTGCCTCACCCTTATGAACGACGTGAAAGCCCTGCAGAAGCCGCGCCTGAAACTGTTCTTCCTTTTTCTAGACATTAAAGGGGGCTTTGATAACGGCGACAACCCAACCCTGGCTCGCATCCTTAGGGAGGGCGGGATCCCTCATTACCTGCTCTCCTGGGTCGCTTCCTTCTTAGGAGAGCGCAGCTGCAGGCTGGTTTTCCCAGGCACGCCAGGCACCCCAGCCTCCGTCAACGTTGTGGTACGGCAAGGCTCCCCCATCTCTCTCCTTCTTTTCCTTATTTATGTTTCTCCTCTCCATTGCAGGATTCCGCGAAGACTGATTGTTTCTTACGTGGACGACTTCGCCCTAACCACGGCCTCCCTTTCCTACCGAGGAAACCTCCACTGACTACAAGAGCTTTTCAGGACAATCCAGGCCCAAGCATCATGCCTTGGCTTATCCTTCTCCATCCTCCAGGCAGAACTTATACACTGGAAAACCCCCAGCCCACGATACTCGCCAATGTGTCTATCACCATTCCAGTTAGACGGGAAGATCTTCCACCCCCGTGACTCCCTCAGATGGTTAGGGTACTGGTTCACTCCCACCTTATCCACCGCAACACACTTCTCATGCGGTCAGGCGCTAGCCCAAGGGGCATTCGCTCTAATCAGCCACCTCAGCCCCCCCGGCGCAGGGCTCGCCCCGTACCTATGCTACAGGCTGGCAACATCACGCGTTGCGCCCCTCCTCCTGTATGGGGCGGACCTCATCAGGCCCAACGTGGGCTCCCTCATGAGGCTCAACACCCTCTCGCACAAGGTACAAAGGTGGGCCACCAAGTGTTTCTCGTCAACCCCCATCGGCATCCTGGCCATCAACTCCTGTCTGCCCCCCATCCCCCTCCTGGGATCACAGTGGCAGAGACTGGCCGCCCTTAGGACAGTCTCCTCACTGCTCAGTGTCAACCCGGCAACAGCGCGCCTCCACCCCTCCCTTCCCTCCCTCTCCACATACCGAGCGCCGGATCGCTCAAGAGCCCGAACTAAGGGCCTTTCGTAGGTCTACCGCCCCCTGAGGTGGAAGACCCCCCGCCCCTCTCCCCCTCTCCAGAACCACCTTCCGATAGACGCAGTTGCCGACAGAACTATTGCCTTCACCGGCGGCCTTTCCAGGATCCCAATGATAAATGCACACCAGGTCCCTGACGTCTTGCCCAACCTCGTCACCAATCACTAATGGAGAGCACGTACTCTACACTAACCAAGAGGGTAAGGGAGGCGCTCATTGAGGACTGGTCCCGACTGTTCCTCCCCGCCTACTACCACGACCCCCCAGTCCTGCACCCTCGCCCCTTCATGGGCCTGGGCAAGTGCATAGCAGGACGAATCCACCAAATGACAGCCTGGGAATGTTACATGGCGGCATATCCCTCTCGGAGGGCCCCAGAGGCTGATACCTCCTGTCCCCCCTGGGGCTGGGAACCAGAATCATTCGAACACTCAAGCCTCACATGCCTCTCTAGACAGGGCACCCGTGGCCATCTCCTCCACGGTGACACTGATATCGGGCATGAGGCCCCCATATGGTCCTCTCTCCCCCTACTAAAAAGGCTCGCCACCGATATTAGTGTCACCTCCACGGGTTTACCCCCAATGATGTTCCCGCCCACCACCCTCCCCTCTTGCTCACCCTTCCCCCTTCCTCGCCCAACCCGCCGCTTCCCATGTTCCGAGTATTTTCCATGGCCGAGGCTTGACAAGTATGTAGCGAGTTGTGGTTTTCTTTCCTGTAACTTGTGTAGGCTTTCCTTTCGTATAAGTTGTTTGACCTTTCTTTCCTTACAGTTAGAGTGGCCTTACGCCACGAGGAGGAGAACCCCTCCTGAGTGTGCATATTTCCCGCTGCCGTGACTTTCCTTTGTTATTTGTTTGGATTTATAGGTTTTGTTCTCTCAATAGCTCGGGCTGCATGAGGTTCTTTGTCCCTAAAACAATGAACGCATGATTACAAAAAAAACAAAAAAACAACAACAACCAAGAGATAGGACCACGAAGCATCTCTCCTCCACCTCCGGCGATTGAAATCTCAACACCACGGCAAATCATCGTCACTTTCCCCTACCCACCTCTCTTCTCCCACGATGGGTACTGCCTAGGAGTTGACATTAAGCCAACTTCCCCCCTCCTCTGTAGCCACAGCCTCCCCTCCTTGGGGTTCTCGTTCCTGTTTGTCGTTGACTCCCGCTCATGATGTTCGGTTCCGCCCCTTACCCCGCCCTTGCTTTGCCCCTCGCTTAGCATTTTGCGCGGTCGAAAAGCTTCTTACTTCGCTCAAGGTCAGCTTTACGGTGTCAAACTGTCGGTCGCAGTAGGCCTCGGCTTGCTGGGCATGTACCTCGGATGGGGAAAGCCTCGGTTCGTAACATCACGGTCTCGCTCGGTCTCGTCGTCATTCCAAAAGGCCTTGCCATGGCCCATTTGTCGGTTGTTGCTAGCCCGCTCGCGATCCTTCCTCCATCCACCTCGCTGTTCCTTCCGCTGGCACCGTACTGCCCCATAAGCTGGCACCTTACTGCTAAAACCCCTCCCAGGCTGGCACCCTACTGCTCTCCACCCACTGCCACCCTACTGCTACTCACCGGCTGGCACCCTACTGCTACTCTCCGGCTAGCACCCTACTGCTACTCCTCTAATGGGTTGACCCTTCCTTGGTTCCGCCTACTCGTGGTTTCGTACTGCCTCCGTGCCTATTGTCCAACGCCTTGGATCAAGGTAATGACTTCCAAGACCGCACGAGTGGTTATAGTGGGCCCACGGTTTCCGTGTTTTCTCCCGTCGACGATCACCTATCCACTCCCCTCAGGCCAGGGTTGCTGGTCTTCCAACAGGCGGTTTCTTTTCTTTTGGGGAGCCTGCTGAAGGGTTTGGGTCTCTCTACCTGTACCTTTCTATTCATTGTTTCCTAACGTGTCTGGGGTATATTATGTTAGGTGCTAGGCACGGGAGACTTTTCCTATGGACTCAGGGTGTTTGATTTTTCCCATGAAGAGGTGAAGCGGGCGGTGGTTTTGCATTTATAGGTTTTTTTCTCTTCATAGCTCTCGCTGCATAAGGCATTTTGTACCTAGAAACAAACAATACATGATTTAAAAAAAAAGAAAGAAAAAAGAAAGAAAAAAAAACGCACAAGAGATAGGACATGCTTCTCGCAAACTTCCGCCCCCTCCCTACATTTCACATACAATCTCAACTTTACCCCACTTTGAGTCCGTATCAACCACCTCGCCCACTTCCCGCACCTCGCCCGTGCCTAATGGCGAACCCTCACCAACACCCATCCGGCAACTCTGCCTTTGGCAGACTGTTGGCAACCTCCTCGCCTCTACAAATGCGCTCGTTCACACAAGCCGTTGACTACCGTCAAGCCTTCACGGCAGAAGAACTCGCATCTGCCAAATCCTCCCTTTGCCTGAACTCCTGTGACTTCCCCGATTTCTCCCAGGACACCTTGTGAGGGCTTATCCCGTCACTGACAGCAACTCTCAGCCTCCTTCGTCAGCTCGTTAGAGAGCTGCTCACAATCTCACAGGAGCTTCCCGGAGTTACCCAGAGGCTCACATCCCGCGCCGAGGAAAAGGATGCACTGAAGGAGAAGCGTTACGACCTCTCCTCGCAAATCGGAAACCTCGTGCTCCCCCACACCCCGCACCCCAACCAGGACGTCTCTGTCCTCCAATCAGCGCTGAGGGACTTGTCCCATCGTAGGACAGCCCCTGCATCCCCTCTCCCCTAAGCGCCCGCCCCAAGGCCTCAGCACCAACCTCTGCCACGCCCTCTCCCAACCAGGTATGGGAAAGAGAAGTCCAGAACACCCCGCTCCCCGGCTCCCAACCTAAACAAAGTCACTATATTCATCATCCCGTACTACAACACAAAGCTTGGTAGGGTGTTCGGTGACCCGGAGCACTGTGCCCAGCTCTTCCCCCACTCCTATGAAGCCTGTGAGTTCCCAACAGAGACTTACGACCTAGCGTCATTCCCCTCCAGCCACGTCCACCCCAAATACACCCCCTCACCGTTGTATGATCAGGCTGCTTCTGGCTCAGGCTCGGGCGGGAAGACGAAGAAGGTCTCCAAGCCCCCCTCAGATCAACAAGTTGCGAGCTCGCCTGCCCCCTGCGTTAACAAGGGGCCGTCCTCCCTCCCCGGTGCACCAAGACTTTGCTTCGCTCCTCACCCTCCCCAGTCTCAAACTCAGACGCTCCCGGAATTGCCGCAACCTTCCCTGACATCACCTTTTGCGTGCTCTGCGAATCTAAGTGCCTTTTCCCGGTTGGCTTGGCTGCGTCGGCTGTACGGGGTAGCTATCGCGGTAGGATTCTGCGCTAACTAGGCCGGGGATACTCGAGACAACGGATAATAGGTCAGGAAGGCTCATGATAAATTGTTCGGTAAAGCAATAGAAGAATATCATAATAACTTATAATATTGTTAAGGTCTCTTCTCCGTTGCTTGATGATGTTCTCAACCATCGGGGAGAGCCCTACTATTTATACTAATGTTCACGCTACTTTGACTTCTCTAGCAAAGAAGTATCTTGGTAAGAATTCAGTTCGTCAGAACAAAGTGCGAACACTGTTTGACCCTGAATCTTGACCAACTTGACTCAGAAAATCACCCGACTGCTAATTCTTCTGAGGGTATCCCCACTCCACCAGTAGTCATTCTTCGATCTCTTCGTCCTGATAGACTATAAGGGCATATGCAGTCTAAATGCCTACATACCAATAGTATTATGAGTATGGAGTGAGCAAGTCCGATACTCATCTATCAATGCCTAATGCCTATGCATTAGTAAGAGTAGAGAACTGGTTCTCTGATCATCGTTCCAATCAGTTAGCCATATCTTGAAATGTGAACTCTTTGAGGTTCCTGAGTAGTCTTCCAGATGCCTCTGGGAAGCCCCTACCCAGGAAGCTTGGGTTCGGATATATGCTCTCCCCTATGGTGGCATATACCTCGCGCATAATTATGCAAGCTATTCCCGCTAGGGTAATATTCGCTCCCACCAAAGCGGTTTGACCTCAAACTCCTTATAGTACATGAATAGCGATGAACATAAATTCCTTTTAGTACTCTACTAGGTAGGGTGAAAAACCTTCCGCCTTTTCTTGGCCACGGCAGGAAAACCTTTTCCCTGGTAATACTACTTAGCCCAATTTTAGCATATCTGGATTCGCCCTATGAAATTCTTCAACCAATTCCTTAGCATGTTCTAAATGCTCCGGTGGTTCCCAGGTGTTCTCATCCTCCGAACACCCTTTCCATTTTACAAAGTCACCCAGTTCTTCAAAAGATCTGGTACTTCCACGAACTCTTCATTCATAAGAGATTATTTCACTGTTTGCTATTTTTTCCACCTCCCACTCCAGATCTCCATCTATATCTTCTGGGGTCATCGGTGGTTGTTCTCGGGCAGGTGGAGTAGAAGTTCGGTAGGGCTCGAGAAGCCACACATGGAATACCAGGTGTATTTTCCATCGATCAGATATTTCTAACTTGTAGGCGAGTTCTCATCTTGTTCTAGGATTTTGAAGGGACTGTCAAGCTTTGGAGCTAACTTCTTAGAGGGGCGTTTCGTTCAGATATTTTTAGCATTGAGCATAACCAAGTCACCAACTTTAAAGTCTTGTTGTTGCTTAGCTTTTCAATCGTAATATCGTCCCATAGCTTCCCGTGTCCTTTCCAGTGATTGTCTCGCTTGTTGATGTATCGTTTGCATCCAGTGGGCATAAAGGTTTGCTCCAGAATTTTGTGCTTCTCGTTCTTTTACCCATTCGGTTTGTGGATGATATCCGTCGTTTGCGAATAAGCGGGTCATGTCATGTGCAGTTGTAACCGAATTGTTGTAGGCGTACTCGGCTAGGGGTAAGAGGTGATACCAGTCTTTCTGATCAGAGTTGACAAATATTCCAAGATACCCTCCCAACACTGGATTGACTCTTTCTGTTTGTCCGTCAGTTTGGGGGTGGTAAGCTGTCGATATTTTCCACTTAATCCCAAGTCTTTTAAACACTGACTCACAAAATTCTCCAGCAAACCTCGCATCCATATCGGAAATGATTTCCAATAGTAGCCGGTGAAGTTTCCATACTTCCTTCAGCAATGCTTCTGCTACCTATTCAGCGGTCACGTTTTCTTGTAATCCGATTAAGTGGGCCATTTTTGTGAATCGGTCAACTACAACCATCATCTGTGTATACCCTGCCGAGTTTGGTAGCTGCGTGATGAAGTCTACCAATGTAGAGCAGCAAGCTGCATAAGGCACTTGTAGGGAACTAAGTAACCTAAAGCGAGCATGTCTTGGGGCTTTCCCTTGTTGGCATGTGGTACAGGATCGAACATAGTCGTTTACCCAATCAGTTATCCTTTTCCAGTAGAAATCTCGTGTGATAATTTCTAGGGTTTTTTCTTGTCCAAATGTCCTGCTAATTTGAAATCGTGACAACTTTTAGCGATAAAGGTTTGCAGATCTTCGTTATCGGGGATGAACAGGCGATCCTTGTAGTATAGTAGGCCTTCGGATATCGACCATTGCTTAGGTAGTTCCTTTGCTTCCTTCGTTAAGGTTTCCAACTCTTCCTTTCTTCGCATCCAGATCTCATCCTCGATTGGGGCTGGTTTAACAGATGATAGGAAATCCTCTTGGAATTTTCTGATGCTGGCTTTAGCGATAATCGCGTTGGATAGGAGGACTTGGCCCTTGCATATTACAGGATGTTAATTGATGTCAAATCGATCATAGAACTGATGGTTGCCATCCGCTTGAAGGAAGTATATCGTTGGTTCATCCTCTTTCAACTCTACTCTTAGCCCGCTACTTCCAAACCCTTTCTCTCTCCTCTCCGTCACATCTAATTCTTCTACCTCCAACCAATCTTGATCATCCAACCGTTCCACAATCAGCCGAGCTATGCGGTCACCTTTCCTGACCTCATATTCCGTACTATTGTGGTTAACGAGTAGGACCTTGACTTCTCCTCTATAATCAGCGTCAATAACCCCTGCATCTACCGAGATTCCCTTTGTTGCCAAACAACTTCTAGGTGCTATACGACCATATGTTCCTTCTGGTACTGCCATGGCTAAGCCAATCTTAACTAGGGCTCGGTTATGTGCCAAGATGTTAATGTCTTCGCTACTGTAGGGGTCGTGTCATGCAGCTAGCTGTGTCCCTCTTGTCGGAATTCGAGCGTCTTCGGAGAGTCTTTGTACCCGAATTCCTGTTTCCTTTTCCATTTGAGGCAATCCCTGTTGGAGCTGTTCCGTATTTGAACGCCATAAAACAGCGATCTGGAATTTTCCGAAGTGCTTTGGTTGCAGAATTTGTTGTTCGCAATGCGTAGCTCCCTCCTCAGGGCGGTACTCAGGTCGCCTACTCAGAGCATGTGGCTTGCCTCCTTTGGTTCTGGGTCGATAGACTATTTTAAAGTTAAAGCCACATAATCTTTGAGCCCACCTTATTTGTCTATGCATCCAGACTTTTGTTGTAAGGAAATGCTGGAGGTTTTGATAATCAGTATAGACTGGTACTGGCTTTGCCGTTCCTTCCAGGTAATGTCTCCATTCCATGAAGGCGACGACAATAGCTAATAGCTCTTTATCGTGAATGTCGTAATTTCTTTTGGCCGGTGAGAGTTTGCGAGAGTGGAAAGCCACAGGATGAAGCCTTTTGCGGCGGAATTGTGACAGGATGCACCCAAGTGCAGAGTCACTGGCATCTGTTTTCCACCACGGTGTTCAAATCTGGATAGAAGTGACATAGGATAGGAGCCGAGATGAATCGACTTTTCAAGTCCTCAAAGGTTTCTTGCTGTTCTTTTCCCCAGGAAAATTTCTTGTGGTCGCCTTTTAGTAGGTTCGTAATTGGTGTGCAAATTGCGGAGAAGTTTTTTATAAAACGGAGTTAAAAATTAGCGAACTCAATAAAGATTTGAATGTCTTTAACCGAGGCAGGGGCTTTCCACGACTTAATGGATTCGACCTTTTTCTCATTCATGGTTACACCGTTGGTTGCAACCACATATCCCAAAAAATAGACTTTTTTTACATGAAAGACGCTCTTTTCTAAGGAGATGGCCATTCGGTATTCCAGTAGTCGCTGCAAGACCTTTCGAACGAGGAATATGTCTTCTTCCACTGTCTCAGAGTAGATTAGGATATCATCAATATATACCACTACTGCCTGATCTAGGAATTCTCGCAATATCTCGTTTATCATAGTTTGAAAGGTAGCGGGTGCATTAACCAATCCATATGGCATAACCCGATATTGGTAATGGCCATAAGGGGTTCGAAAAGCCGTCTTCCATTCATCCCCTTTTCGTATTCTTATTAAGTGAAAACCGTCGTTCAGGTCTAGCTTAGTGAAGATCTGAGCGGCCCGGACCTGATGTCTTAATTCGGTCATTAAGGGGATGGGATATTTGTTGTGTACTGTAACCTTGTGCAAGCATCTGTAGTCAATAACCAACCGTAAGCGACAGTCAGGCTTTGGTACAAAAAGGATTGGTGCGCCCGCGGGGGACTTGCGGGGGGAAATCTTTCCTTGTTTGAGCATATCGTCAAGGTATTTCGGAAGGCCTTCGAGCTGTCTCTCTGATAACCGATATATCGGGCCCGAAGGTGGTTGGGGATCGGCTGTGAGATCATTGGCATGATCAAAGGTACGGCGGGGAGCTAGTTTTCTACCGTAGAAGGTCTGAATAGGTCTAGGTAATTGTAGTACTGATCTGGCAGGAGATCGATGATTGTTATCTTTTCCTCATCAATCCTTTCAATCCTGCCTATAACTACTGCATTGGGATCGTTTAGCACATCTTCATCCCATTCTACAGAGATTCCTTCATCTTCGGGGAGTAGATGGGATTGGCAGTCAGTATCATCAAAGCACCACACATCTGGGTTGGCAATATTGTTTATCGGGTGTTCTTGATGCCACCCAAAAGGTATAATCATTCCATACTTTCCAGCCGCAGCTATTTCGCAGGAAAGAAGCGACAAGTGATTGTTTGTTACTATTTCTAGGTAGAGAGGTTTGGTAAAGTGTGATCCACCGGACGAGATTGCTTCTCCAGTGATACCTTGGATTTAGACTACATCAGCCCGAGAGTAGTAAGGGATGTTAAGGTCCTTAATGAGTTGTTCATTGATAAGGAAAATATTCGATCCAGAGTCTAACAAGACTGGGATTCGATAGCGTTTGCCGAGGATATATATGTGCGCGTGTCCCTCAGAACAGTCATAGCGTTGGGGTTCGTTAATTATAATATCGGTTCGCTTAATGCGACGGTAAGTTTGTCGTTTACCTCGCTTAGAAGGCATAGTGGGTGTTGTATAGTTGGGTGTTTGATACAACGCCCACGTTGTTTCGACCAGATAGGTCTCCTCAGACAAACTTTCTATGATAAATGATCAAAATATTTTATATGTCTGAGCAACCCACTACAAGCGGTCTTTATCCCCTGCCAAGAGGTTCCAGAAAATATAAAGCTCACTAAACGAGACAAATCCCAATGCCAAGCAATAAAATAACAGAAAAATAAACAAACGATAAAAGTAAACAAAACTTATCTTTCGTGTAACCTGGTTGTCTTAGCGACTTTGTTTGTGGTTGGATGGTTTGGGTTGTTGTCGGATAAACGCGTTTTTGGTGTTTTTGAGGTTACGCGAGGTTGGGTATAATACGTGATCATATGATTGTATTTTGAACCGTTCGGCATGGTCTAGTTGGTGAGATAGGGCAGACCCACCTATCTTCAGCGGTAGGGTCAGGCGTTCGAGTCCAGTCTCTGTTAAGAACAAATGTAATTTGTACTGGTGGCACCTTGGGCCCGGGAAAGCCCAGGGGGTTTCACGACCTCTGAGCCTTCTCCCAAGACACCCAAGTCGATAAAATGGGCAAACCATTCCAAGTTAGGAATACATGACCCCTTCCGGGGAAAGAAATACTCCTCCTTCGGGGGGCAACTCAATAGTCCTTTCTCGGAAGGCAAAAAACCCCGGGTTCCTTTCTAGGAAGGTACCCATACACCAGTCCCCTTACACCATGTTCAACGGTTCGTGCCGGTGTGGTATCTCCGTATTCTGCAGCGAGAATTTTTGTACCAGCGCCAAGACCTTTGCCAAGAATTTCCGAAACATGCCGAGGTGTAATGTCTGTGAAAAAATCATCGTATTCTCTTCCTGCTTGCATTAAGAATAAGTGGTATCTGCTTGCTTCACGAATCTATGACGCGACTTGCTCATGCCCAGGTCATTCTTAAGGACACGGTGACATCCGCCCTAGTTTGTCCTCTAAGCGACATCAATAAGGACTTATAGACTGAGGAAAGAAAATACTTAGATATTTTGCGCCTCGTACACCTATGACATTTCTGTATCGGACAATTCCCTGATTTGCGAAGGTCTTTCGTGTCGTAATAAGTTAACCTTTGCAGGTGGTTCTTGTCGTGTTGGAGGAGTTTGGTTTACTGCCAGTGTGCTAGTTCTTGGTTTAAATGGTTGTTTAGGGTTTCCCCTATTTGTGTATGCGAAGGTTGGGGCAACCAAGATTGGCTTACGGCATTTTCTCCAGGTGTGGTTGTCCATGCTGCAACGGGTGTAGCGTTTCTCCTTTTTTCGTTTTTCAACTACATGGTCCTTGATTCCATCGTGTGCCTTTTTCCAATCTGTATGCTCGTCCTTTGCTACGGTATTGTTTTTATTTTTGGCGGTGGTATTTCGAGTAGGCGTCCATTGGGAAGATCCCTTTCCAGCTTTATTGTCCGATCCCCTTTTTTCGTATTTGGTATTGAAACCTTTGTCGGGTTCGTCTCGTTTTCGTTTAGGAGGGGGTGCGTGCGGGGTTGTTAGGGATTTCGTTAATTTTCCCCTTTCCAGGAGGTCTTCCTCTTCCCTACCAACCTTTCTTAAAATTTCCATCCATTCTCCATCGGTCGCAAATAAAAAATGGCATAGGCGAGGTAATATTTCTTGAGGAAGTTTGCTTTCGACACCGACCCTCCACTCTATTCCAGTGAGTCCGGCTTTGATGTTGAGATTTTCGAGGAGGAGCAGGTATGTATCAATTTAGCCCTTATAGCTGGTTCTGTCCATTTCATCTAGGGCTCGTCGCTCTTCCTCGAAACCGATAGATCTTTTGATAATCTCTTGTCGGAATCTTTCCCAAGTGGCATAATCGGGATATCTAGTGAAACCTGCTATTGCTTCCAGGACCTTTCTGTATTTCTCCGCGAAAGGGGCCACCTTGTTTCCCTTGGTTTTACCGAGTTCGAAAACAATACGATGCCAGTGGTTCTCCCCTTGGTAAGGGTTTCGATCAAAGTAATGTTCACATGCGGTCAGCGAGTTTCTAACATCCTGGTTATCATTGCCTTGAAAGAAGTAAGAGGGTCCAGTCGCATTTTTTATTGATTGATTTGGTGTACTAAGTTGTTGCAAGAATTCAAATATGCCTCTTGTACGGGGAGATGAATCTCTAGGTACTGATGGTCTTTGAGGGTTGCGTTCCGGACGTCCGCCTCTTCTGCCCCTGCCATCGATTCCTCCTTTATCGTCATCGTCGTCATGGCCACTTGGATCTCGGTCTCGATCACCTACAATATTACTTGGCGGTGGTGGCGGCGGTTGGAAGTTTCCTCCACGGTCAACCCCCTTTCCTTTATTGTGCCTGGGAGTTGACGCTGATCGTTTATCGGGATTTGAATTAATGGGAGGAATCCAAGGATCGAATTGACCCTGGTTCGAGGGTCCTGGATCACCATCACCTGCCTTCGTAGGCGGGATGGTAAAGCTGGGCTTTTCGTGATGGTCTATTCTGTCCGTCAAAGCTTGTATTGCGTTTTGGAATTTCTGATTTGTTTATCCAGAACCTCCTTTGCTGCTTGACGGTCTTTTTGATGTTGATCGGCTGCGTTGACTTTTTGTTGATTTAATAGTTCAGCCGCACGGTCTTCGTGGTGTCTCAGGACTCGTTGCCATTCGGTGTCCTGTTTTTAAGTTGTTCAGCAAATTGCGCTTTGAGAGATAGTACTTCGGCTTCTAATAATTTGTCTCGGACTTCCAACGATTTCGCGTTTTCCTTTTTCTGAGCTTCTTGGCGGCTAAATTCTTGTGCAATAGCTATTTTCAGCCATCCCTGTTGGTCGTGTGTTGCTCCTTCGAGAGTTGCTAGCGCTTTTCTAGCATCGTGGAGTTCCTTGTCAACAATTAATTCACCCTTTGCTAACCTTGTTTGTAATAATTGTAGTGTTCGTTACGGGGCGGGGCGGGGCGGGTTTACACTCGCCAGGCCCCGCCCGTACACGGGGCCCACCCCCACTCATTCCCTGGACGGGGCCCCGTTTGTTACCACACATTTTTAACGGGGACCCGTCCGGGGTATGGGTGGGGCGGGGGCCTGAGCGGGCACAGGGGCAGGGAATGCCGAAAAAGGCACCCCGCCCCAGGCCGTTGAGCAGGGCGGGGCGGGGAAAAGGGCCGGGGGCCCGCCTTTTCCGGGGCTCCGTCCGCCCCGTAACGAACTCTAAATAATTGTAGGTTAGTGTATTGGGCTCTAGCGTCTTCCGATAATGCACCCAAAGCTATCAAGTTCTCGTCTTGACTTTGGTTGATGGATGAAGAAATATGTTGGAAGGCTAGTCCGATTTGTTGGTTAAGGAGTTCCATTTGGTTTGTAGTGTTTCTTGCGCGTTGACGCGAGTTTGATCGTGACTGGTTTTTTTCGACACGCAATTGCGCACTATGGGAGCAACTGATGGGGGAATGTACGACCGAACCTGGGTTTGAGGTAACGGTTATAGCACGGGAGGATGAGTCGAATGAGGATGCATGAGGAGTGGAAGTGTCGTCATCTTCCATAGCTTGATCGGGGTCTCGAATGATTTGCGGGTGAGGAGAGTTGGGGCTCACACGGGCCATGGTAGGGGTTAGTCAACCTTTAATTAGGCAGGGCATTTCTAACTCTCCAATATCGTTGAGCCTTTTTTCGACCTTTTGCTAAAGTAGGGAAAGGGTGACGAAAGGACCGCTGTTTAGTTACCCACCAATTTTGTTCTTCAGTGTCAATTAGATTCTGAAGAACCTTTTGATTTCGTTCCACTTGTGTGATGACTTGGGTTGAAAGAATAATAGTCTGTGTAGTGGAAGGGCGAGATAAGCCAAGAGGTGGTGAAGGAGAGGAACAAGGTAAAGTTATGCCTCCTTCGGACTCAGGTTCCCAATCGTCTATCGAATCCGAATCTTTGGTGATGTTAGGTTCAGGTACGATAATGGCAGCCTGTTGTGTATCTTCAAGGATGAAAAATAAATAATAAAGGATAAAGCAGGCGAGAATGTCTGTCAACATAGAAGGCTTGGTGACTGAAGAATAACAATATAGTGTTACGGGGTAGCTAACACGGTAGGATTCCAGGCTAACTAGGCCGGGGATATGCGAGACAACAGATAATAGGTCAGGAAGGCTCAAGATAAATTGTTCGGTAAAGTAATAGAAGAACATCGCAATAACCTATAACATCGCTAAGGTCCCCTCTGCGTTGCTTGATGATGTTCTCAACCATCTGGGAGAGCCCTACTATTTATACTAATGTTCACGCTACTTTGACTTCTCTAGCAAAGAAGTATCTTTGTAAGAATTCAGTTCGTCAGAACAAAGTGCGAACACTGTTTGACCCTGAATCTTGCCCAGCCTGACTCTGAGAATCTCCCGCCTGCTAATTCTTCTGTAGGTGTCCCCACTCCACCAGTAGTCAGTCTTCGATCTCTTCATCCTGATAGACTATTATGGAATATGCAGTCTAAATGCCTACATAGCAATAGTATTATGAGTATGGAGTGATCAAGTCCGATACTCATCTATCAATGCCTAATGCGTATGCATTAGTAAGAGTGGAGAACTGGTTCTCTGATCATCGTTCCAATCAGTTAGCCATATCTTGAAATGTGAACTCTTTGAGGTTCCTGAGTCGTCTCCCAGATGCCTCCGGGAAGCCCCTACTCAGGAAGCTTGGGTGCGGATAAATTCTCTCCCCTATGGTGGCATATACCTCGCGCATAATTATGCAAGCGATTCCCGCTAGGGTAATAGTCGGGAAAGGTCCACAGGGCGATTTCTCTCACATTCACTGACAAGCCGACACCTGCGGCGTCCTACGCCACCTACCTCAAATCCATAACCAAGTCCCTAAACCAGTCCTTCCCCGTGTGCGAGAACCCCTGGGCCCCGTTCATGCTTGCCCCCCCCTCTGTACAACTGGTGATACACGCTCTCCCGCTTCGTTTCCTCCCCCAATACGAACAGGAACTCTTCCCATATCTTAGTCAGCCAATCCTGAACTACAAAGCGACCCCGATTCTCGCGGCCCCGTAGAGTAACCCAAGCCGAGATTCTAGGGGCACCAAGCAAGCCACTTCGGTGGTTGTCACCGTCGACCCCCTGCACGTTGCGACCCTTACTTCAGGGGTAGTCATCCTTTCCCAGAAGCGCAAGGTTGAACTAGCCTTCTCAGCATGCAGCTCCTCCCAGTGTAGAAACTCCGGGAAATCCAGACACGCTACTCAGCGATACCCCGCCACCCACCGAACGTGCTCTATTTGTGCGCTGCATCATGCTCGCGTGGCTGATAGATGTCAGAATCCAACATGCCCCCGGAGCCGGAACAATAAGCCTGTCCCATCCTCTTGTGCGCCCTCGCTCCCCCATTGCTGCAACTGCGGTAATGACCACACTGCCACCTTCAAAAAGTGTCAGGCTTGACCTCTACATGCTGTCCCCTCCCAGCCTACCACCCCGGAACCCCGTGGTCGTGACCCAATGCGGGTGGCCGTCCATGGTGACCAAGCCCCCTCTCCTCCTTCTGACGTGGCAGGTCCCAGCCAGATTCACCTCAGAACCCCCAGCCAACTCCCTCCGGCACGCCCTCCACGCCGCAGTTCTACTCAAGGCTTTAGTTGTCCTCTCCCCCTGGAGGAACCAAGCCCGTCCCGAGCTCCCTCAGCTCGTTGGCCGCGTCCCAGAAATGAGTTACTCGCTCCCCCGACCCTGCCGGACGGAGGCCTCCTCTCACTTCCTCCTTTCCGTCATTCAACATAACTGCCTCGGGAGTTGGGAAGTTTTTCTTTGCTTATTTGAGTCTTTCAAAGAGACCAGCGGATACCCCTCGGTGGTTCTCCTTCAGGCCACCCATGTTAGTGAGGCCTGCCTTCCCTCCTTCCACAGCGTCGTGCCTTTTTTTGCGCCAGTCAGGAAGCCCAGGTTGGCTTGCTACGTAAATCATTCCTTTTTGCGCATTTTTTAGGTGCTGCTGAGGTTCACGGACAGCGTTGACGTCATGTCCCTTGACATCTCCTCCCAGAAACCTGTGTTTGGGTTCCCTTTCCACTCGTTTCGGCTGATCAATGCCTACTCAATCAACGCGGGGGACCGTACGGTCCACTCCGTCCCCGCAGAAACCCTCTTGCCAGACATGGGCATCCCACTCTCGGTGGTAGGGGACCTGAACATCCACAACCTCCTCCCCGATCCGCTGCGCTCCTTCTCTTCACAGGAAGTCTCCTCCTCCTCCCCATATTTGCAGTTGGCGGCTATGTGCCGTTTTGCACTCATAAACTCCCCTGGCGAGTATACTAGGTTCCCTCTCTCGGGCAGGGCACGCCCCTCCGTTATCGACCTCTCTTTGGCAAACCCCGTGCTCCTGCCTTTTGTTAAAGGCTGGGTGACCTCCCTCCCCTTGACCTGCTCAGACCAGGTTCTCATCACCATATTACTTGCATCCCCGTCCTCAGATCCTGCTCCCCTATGTTTAAGGTAGGACCAAACAGACTGGGAGCAGCTCCCCGTGGTTATCGAAACCTTCAGAGTCCCCCCTCCTCCAGCGTGCCCCTCCCCCAATGTCTTTGACAACTGGCTCAATGGGGTACTCGACTGTCTCACAGGCCTTCTTAAAGGCCATGCCCGTAGCTCACGCCCCTGCTACGACTCCAAACCTTGGTGGTCCCCCCATCTCACAAGCCTGCGCCCCGTATATTGTAAGGCGGCGAGGCTGGCGCGTAAACAAGGCACCATGACCCGGAGAGAAACGGCGAAGATCTCGCGAACGGGCTACTTCAAGGCCATCAAGGCCGCAAAGAATAAACATTGGTCCTGTTTCCTACTCTCAGCCACCCCCCAGAACCTGTGGACAGCAAAGAGGTTGGCCTCAAGGCTGGCCCCCCCCCCATTCCCTCCCTCTCCGGTGGGGAAACCCCACAGTTGATGAACGAAGCCCTACTCGGCCATTTCTTCCCTCCCAAGGCAGCCTTCACCCCCCCCCCCCCCTAGGCCATGGCCCCATATTTCGACCCCGCCTCTCACGAAGGAGGACATCGCGGACGCTTTCTCCAAGTCGTCCTGCTCTTCCGCCCCTGGCCCTGATATGATCCCCTACCGAACCTGGAAACGGGTAAAGGTGATCAACCCATCAATCCTCCTCCTGATCCTCGCCCCGCTAGTCTCGCTGGGATACAATCCCCCTTCTGAAGGTGGCAAACGTGGTCGTAGTCAACAAATCAGGAAAGCCCTCGTACAAGTCAGCCTCCTCCTTTATGGTCATCGTACTCCGGCAAACTGTTTCGAAGATCCTGGAAAGGATAATTGTGGCACGCCTCCTTCTCGTGGCCCGCTCTAGGGGCCTGATCAAGCCTAACCAATGCGGCTCCCTCCGTGGGCTGAGAACATATGATGCCTGCCTCACCCTTATGAACAACGTGAAAACCCTGCAAAGGCCTCGGCTGAAGGTGTCTTCCCTTTTTGTGGACCTCAAAGCGGGGTTTGACAATGTCGACAACCCAACTCTGGCCCGCATCATTAGGGAATGTGGGATCCCGCAGGACCTGGTCACCTGGGTTGCCACAGTTGTAGGGGAGCGTAGCTGCACGGTGGTTTTCCAGGGTGCGGCAGGCACCACCACCCCCGTCAATGTTGCGGCCCCTCAAGGCTCCCCCCTCTCTGTGGTTCTTTTCCTCATTTACATTGCACCCCTTCACTTCAGGATCCAAGAGCACTGATGCTTTCATACATGGATGACTTCGCTCTGACTGCTGCCTCCCCCTCCGATAGAGGGAACATCTGCCAACTACAAGAGCTGATAAGGACAATCCAGTCCAGGGCGGTACGCCCTCGCATATCCTTTTCTGTACTCAAAACAGAACTCATACACTCGATGACCCCCAGCCAAAGACACTCTGAGTTGTGTCTCTAACCTATCCAGTTGGAAGGGGAGATCTTTCACCCCGCGATTCCCTCTGGTGGTCAGGGTCCTGGTTTACCCCCACCCTGTCCACATCAACACAGTTCTTGTGCCGACTGGCTCTTGCCCAAGGGGCCTTTGCCCTTGTCAGATGCCTCGGCCCCCCTGGGGCGGTGCTCGCCCCCTACCTCTCCCATAGACTGCCAAAGTCACTCGTCGCGCCCATCCTCCTGTATGGGGCCGACCTCCTCACGCCCAACGCCGGCACAATCACAAGTCTCAACAGTTTCTGGCACAAGCTGCAGAAATGGCCCTCGACCTGTTTCTCCTCAACCCCTATCGGCATCTTGGCCCTCGAGTACTGTGTGCCACCTATGCACCTCCTGGTATCGCACAGGGAGAGGCTAGCCTCCGTTAGGACAGTCTGCTCCCAGCACGATGTGAGCCCGGCCACAGCACGCCTACATCACTCCTTCCCCTCCCTCTTCTCCTACCGAGGTTCAGACGACTCAAGAGCCCCCACTAACGCCCTTTCGTCGGTCTACCTACCCCTGAACAGGAAGACCCCCCGCCCCTCCCCCCCTCTCCGGAACCGCCTCCCAATAGAGGTGGTGGCCCGCAGGTCTATCGCCTTCACCGGCGGCCTGTCCACGCTGCCCATCATAAATGCGCCCCTGGTCCCCGATGGCTTCGCCAACCTCCCACGGCACGCCCTAATGCAGAACACCTACTCTGCCCCAAAGAAGAGAGTTAGCGAGGCGCTTGTTGAAGAATGGTCCCGCATGTTCCCCCCCCCTGCCTAGTATCTCCACCCGCTAGCCCTTCACCCCCTCCGCTTTATGGGCCTCGGCAAGTTCATAGCTGGACGAATCCACCAAATAAGAGCCGGGAAGAGTGACTTGGCAGCGCACCCCTCATGGAGGCCCCGAGAAGCCGATACTTGCTGCCCCCGCGGTGGTTTAGAACCGGAGACCTTTGAACACGCCATCCTCACATGCCCCTCTAGCGTGGGCGCCCGTGCACGTGTCCGCTACGGCGTCACTGATGTCGGTCATGAGGCCCCCCTGTGCTCCTCCCTCCCTCTGTTCAAAAGGCCCTCAACCTCCATCAGCGTTATCTCCACCGGGTCCCCTCTGACAATGTTCCCACCATACACGCCCCCCCCTTCCCTTTCTTCCCCCTGTCTCCCACGAACCTGCCATCCCCTGTGTTCCCGGTACTTTCCTTAGCCGAGGCTTAGTAAGTGTGTTGCGAGTTGAGGTATTTCTTTCCTGTAGCTTATGTAGGCTTTCCTTTCGCAGAAGTTGTATAACCTGTCTTCCCTTACTGTTAGAGTAGCCCTTGGCTCCAAGGAGGAGAACCCCCCGTGAGCGTGGATATGTACCGGTGCTGTAACTTTATTTTGTTTATTGTTTGGATTGATAGGTTATCGTTTTTCCATAGCTCGCGCTGCATGAGGCTTTTTGTACCTAAATCAATGAACACATCATTACAAACAAAAGAAGAAAAAAAAGAAAACACAACCATGAGATAGGCCACCAAGCATCTCTCCTCCACGTGCGGCGATTGAAATCTCAATACCACGGGAAATCATCCTCACTTTCGCACACCCACCACTCATCTCCCACGATGGCTACTGCCTAGGAGTTGACGTTAAGCCATCTTCCCCCCTGTCCGGGAGCACACCTGCCTCCCCTCCTGGGGGTTCTTGTTCCCATTCATCGTTGACACCCGCTCATGAAGTTCGGTTCTCCCCCTTACCCCCCACTTGCTTTGCCCCTCGCTTGGCACCTTGCAGGGTCGGATGGCTTCTGGCTTCGTTCACGGTCGGGGATATCGCGGCTGGACTCTCGGTCGAAGTAAGGCCTCGGTTCTGCTGGCCTTGTGCCTCTAATGGGGCAAGTTTCAGTTAGTAAAATCACGGGCCCGCTCAGTTTCGCTGTCATCCCAAAACCCCTTCCTATTGCCTGTTAGTCGGTTCTGGCTAGCGCGTTTGCAATCCTTCCTCCACCACACTCGCAGTTCTGTCCGCTGGCACCGTACTGCCCCATAAGCTGGCACCATACTGCTGAACCGCCTCTGGCAGGCACCTCACTGCTCCCTATCGGCTGGCACCCTACTGCTAATGACCGGCTCGCACCCTACTGCTAACCACCAGCTGGCACCCTACTGCTCTCTATCCTTGCTTGGCATCCCCTCCTGCTGGGTGGCTCAGCTCACGTACCTCCCTCTCTCCCTCCTGCAATTTACTCTACAGTTGCAAACCTCGATTAGGTTAAGAAGGGCCATGGTATTGCAGTACCTCCTTGGCACATTCTAATCGCCGACCGGCGGCCACCTTCTGGTCACATCCGACCGTTGAGCCGCGGCCCGGACCGGTCTTTTTCCGTACAGGTTCTTCGATTTGGCATCTTTGCGGTAGTAGTTCTATCTTGGCCTTTCCTTGATTCTTTTCTTAGTGTTACCTGGGGGCCTGCTGAAGGGTTTGGGCCTCTCTCCTGTAGGTCTCTGTGATTGTTCTCCTTACGTGTCTGGGGTATTAGTATCTTAGGTGCTAGGCGAAGGGGAATTTTCCTATAGATTCGGAGTGTTTGATTTTTGCCATGACCAGGTGAAGCCGGTGGGAAGACGTTTTGATTTATAGGTTTTTTTCTCTTAAAAGCTAGTGCTGCATAAGGCTTTTGGTAGCTACTTGTGCCAGGCAAGAAGTACCCGAAGATTGAGAGGAAAAACAGGGATAATACAGGGATAATACAGGGATAATTAACGATATTTCAGGGATATTTCAGGGATATTTTAGAGGTAAAACATCTCTTGGGGGTCTGTGGACACGGTTAGCAGGGGCAATTTTGGTGAGAATTGCCCAAAATGGCGTCTGATCAGCTCAATTTTCGGGTACTTCTTGCCTGGGACGAGTAAAACAAATAACGCGTGATATTAAAAAAAAAGAACAAAAAAGAACCAAGAGGTAGGACACGAACCATCTCTCCTCCACCTCCGGCGATTGAAATGTCAACTTCACGGGAAATCATCGTCACCTTCCCCCACCCACCTCTCTTCTCCCGCGATGGCTACTGCCTTGGAGTTGACATTAAGCCATCTTCTCTCCTCTTCGGAGGCCCTCTCGCCTCCCCGCCTTGGGGTTATTGTTCCTATTAGTCGTTGACATGCTTATAATGTTCTGTTCTCCCCCTTACCACGCACTTGGTTTGCACCTCGCTTATTATTTTGCGCGGTCGCAATGCTTCGCGCTTTGTTAATGGTCAGGGGTACGGTGTTGGACTCTCGGTCGAAGTCGCTGTCACCTTGCTAGCCTTGCACCACTGGTGGGGAAAGCGTCGGTTAGTAACATCACGGTCTCGTCCCGGTCTTGTCGTCGTCCAACAAGCCCTACCTATGGCCGGTTTTTCAGTTGTGACTTGCCAGGTGGTGATCCTTCCTCCTCCCCACTCCAGGGTCCGTGCACTGGCACCGTACTGCCCTCTTAGCTGGCACCTTACTGCTTAACTCCCCCTGGGCTAGCACCCTACTACTACTCACCGGCTGACACCCTACGGCCCGGTGGCTCCGCTCCCCTCTCTATCCTCCCTGATCTTTGCCCTCCTCCTCCGTTACCCCTCGTCGTGTATAGCACTGCCTCTCTGGCTGCTGCCAATGACTTGGTTTAACTATATAATTACCGGCGCTTCCGCTGTTTACGGTGCACTGTTGGCCCACATTCCTGTGCTTTTCCTTTAAACGCTCGATCACCATCTTCGGCCTCAGGCCCCCGCTTTGGGGCCTTAGCGAAACTTTCTTTTGTTCTGGGGAGCCAGTGGAAGGGGTTCGGTGTCCCGACCTGTACATTTCTATGAATTGTTTCCTTACGTGTCTGGGGTATTAGTATCTTAGGTGCTAGATGATGCGGGCTTTTCCTATTGTTTCATGCTGTTTGATTTTTCCCATCACAAGGGGAAGCGGGCGGTTGTTGTCCCTTATAGGTTTTTTTCTCTTCATAGCGCGCACTGCATAAGGCTTTTTGTACCGAAAACAAATAACGCGTAATATCAAAAACAAAGAAGAAAACAATGCCCAAGAGATAGGATCTTTAGGCAACCATCTAAGTACTTTTCTATACACAAGATATTGGAATACTATTACCATTTACTGTCGTTGTTACCTACAAATCCTCGTCGATGAGAGCCTACACTGTGAGAACCCGGAGGCGATAGTAATAGTCTCGACAGGTCGCCTGAACATAGACCAAATGCGATAGTTCTATCAAGCACAACAATCCACCCATCTTATTATCTGATGAGATAGTATCATTCCCTGGATCACTCAAGACATGCAAGCCAGTTCCGTACTATCTCAAGCGATAGTACTTCCCAACACCTCAAGTGTATAATAGAGAGACTCGTTAACTTAGGATCCGACTGTTGTTGCCTGTTGCGTACCTGCTTAACAATAGGATTGTTTCATTGGCAGAAATTATGAGAGACGAGTGTTCTAAGTCAACAGGATTAGGTTTGTAAAGATGACTATGTAAGGGCCAAGGACCGATGAGTTGATAGCCTTTTCTCATAACACTCTAAGTAATAAAACACTTGGGCACTGGTACACAGGCCAAGCCCTTTCACAATCACCTTCCCGTAGTGTAAAATATACGCTCCTATTACTCTAGTTCTTACAATTCGTAGTATAACTTGAATGCAAGTCCCTCACTCTATTGAGGTAGAATTTTGTCCCTCGGGGTCTTATTGCCATAAGACTACATGACAACAAGACTATTATAATAATCTACAATTCTGATATAAACAAAACAATTAGCTGTTTCCCATTAAACCAAATACCTTCGAGCATATATTTGTTACATTTAGTTGCATTATTACCTAATGCTAAACAACTATACAAAGGAATAACAAAGAATAACAACTAAAACAATTGATTGAAACATTCTCGTTATGTAACATGTGTACCTGTTCCGGTAATCCTCCACAGGAGCGGGCAGTGCTCGATTCAGTATGTTTAGTTTGCTTCATATTTGGTTTATTTGATTTGATTTCAGCTCCACCACAGTCTCGGGGTCAGATAGGCCATGCTATTTTATTGCTATCTATGGTTTCCTTGGCTAGAAGTTGATATTTCGGATTCCCAGTATGGAATTGTCAGGTAACACTGGTGCTCGCTGAGCAATACTTGTTTCTTTGTTCTTGCAGGATTAGGGGATTCCAGTGTGTGGGTAGCTACGGGTAATAATCGTGATTGCAGGAAGGCTATCGCTCCTGGACATTGTACTTAAACCCGTCTCGTGACTAGCAGTGTAATGTTTCCTTATTCGTTCTCGGTACATTGAGAACCTTTAAGGAACAGCCCCAGGTTGCGCACTTGAAATCCTGTTCCCAGAGTGGCCTTAGGCAGATTGATCAAGGGGAGGCTCCGGAAGGTGGTTAGATAAACCTTTTACTGTAACCGGTACAGGTACTATGGTTACTGATGGATTTACTTTAGGATTAGTTTGGTTTTGGATACGAGCCTTGTGGCTGTAGCCTTGTTATGTTATGCTAGAGGTATCGTTTGTTACCTAGTTTGTTTTATGTTTGGTTTCGGGATACAAGGTAGTTGTTCTCCCTCATCGTTTTTCAGAAGTATGATTTGATAGTCCTGTTGTTTGAAGTTTTGTTTCAAGAGATTGTTTACTACCTTGAATGTTTTATGTATTGTTTGATTGTATCAAGTTGATACCATCGTTGTTTTAGGATACAAGGTGTGCTCGTTGGAGTATGGATTTAGGAAAAGCCGGACATCTATTTAAAGGCTGCATCTTTCGGACTTAGAAAGGTTAGACTTTGACAAACCGAGTTTTCAAGACCCTGGGGTGGATAGTTACTTCGTCAGTTCGCCACGATAGTGAGAAGCCGCCAAACACTTCAAGACTTTACCGATATAGTAAAAGGTTGTATCTAACAACCTGTCGGAGCCTCCGCTTGATCTATCCGCCTGGGCCAGTCTTTGGCTAGGATGTCAAGTGCACAAACCAGGACGGTTTCTTAAATGTTCTCAGTGTACCAAGAACTAATAAGGAAACGTTACATTTACTATATCGCTAAGATCTGCAAGTGTTTGGCACCTTCTCACTATCGTGGCGCACTGCAGAGGTAACTATCCACCAAGTATATTGAAAACTCTGTTTGTCGAAGTCTGCCCTTTCTAAGTCCAAAAGATGCAGCCTTTAAATACATGGCAGGCTTTTCCTGAAGCCTTACTCCTATGAGCACAGCTCATATATTACAACAACCATGATATCAAATAGATATCATGAAACAATCTATAAAACAATCAATGTATCAAACAATGTCTTGCAACAAAACTTCAAACAACGGGAGTATCCAGCTATACTGCCAAAACACAATCAGTGCAAGGGATAACCTTGTATCCCGAAACCACACATAAAACAATCCAGGTATCACATGATACCTCCTTGATAGCTTAACAAGGCTACAGCTACAAGGCTCCTATCCTGATGCCAAACTAATCCTAAAGGAAATCTATCAGTAACCATAGTACCTGTACAGGTTACACGCAGGAGACAGCAGACCTTGATACAGCTTCAGTCTAACAATACACAAAGTTGAACGGTGATCCCTGAGTCCAATTTGTCCTTCAACTATTATCTTTCTAGCTACTAGTCCCTTAAAGCCACTCTTAGCACCAGTGCTAGCAGGTCTATCGCCAGTGCTATTCTATTTTCGTTAGACTGTAATAATCCTGTTACACATTTTAAGATAGATAGTACTAGTATTTAACTCTCCTTGTTTTTTTGAGTCACACTCCCTTCCTAAATAGCTAGAAACTAATACTAACGGAGTTCATTCATCAAACACACAACTTACGTAATCAAATTATTTGCTTAAACAATGATTTTTGTGGTTGGTTGCAACTTTCTTTCCTATTATTGTTGGTAAGATGCTATTTGAACAAGTTTGGAATAAAGTGAGTATACAAGAAGCATTATTTTTTATTATGGAATACAAACTTCTGTTTCTGATTCTCCATCACGAAAACAACTTTCTAAGATATTGGTAATATAGTATCACTACTAGTTTGGTAGATAATAAAATATACATTTGGTGTTCTAGTGGTTGCCATTGAGAGCAATATCAGGGCACCGAGCCTGAACCCTGTAAAATATATTATGACTAGTCTACTTTATAACAAACATCTCACCCCACATCCGATATACCACACAACCCACGTTTAACAAAGGAGGCAATCTGAAGGATTGCGAAAAACATACCTACAGTGGGTCGCATCTATAAAAAAAACTAGAAGGTATCCTAATCAAGACTATAAATATTTCCGCCCTGCCTGATACACTCTACAATACCTCTACCGTAACAAGATTCTTCCAAATCTTCCTACGACGAATGGGGAAACCAAATCCCAGCCTGGAGGTACAGTGTGATCACAATGTGAAGGTTCCCACCACTTTGAAAGTTCATAAGCGACACGGATAGAGTCCTGACAGCTCAACAATAGTTACAGCAGGATAGATTTTCACCTAATCCAATTGGCAAGGCTCCTGTTAATAATGAAATATGATTAAATCAACCCAAATGAAATTCCCACAACACGAAAATAAAAGTTGAAAAAGACAGGGGGAAAAATGAAAGGCTTATTTGAAAAGACTTAAATTAATGCATGGGAAAGTCAGAAGGGCATTTAAGGCATCACAGAATGTTTGACAGTAATTTCTAAATCTTAAATTCACTTACAAATAAATCTATCATTGAGCTGTAACTACTGGTGAGCTGTCAGGAACCCTCTTGAGAGTGCCCCAGGTTGCGATCAAGCAATCGGGGGTTGTGACGGAGCTACAACATTGGACTATTAGTTGTATCCAAGTGAAGAGAATAGTGGGACAAGCGGAAAATACACCAAAATATGCAGTTTTCACACATTGATACCAACTTAGAGTTCAACCTTGAGCTGAAAATAACTTCATACACTACGATAAAAACTTGAATAATTTCACTGCGTGCTCTGGTGTTGGGCTTTTCTCTCTCTGTAAGTTCAAGAAACCTTTGTTTTTTTCTGTCTCAGAAGTGGCAAAGAGGCTGTGTTTTTTCAATCTTTTTTCTCCAGTTCCAGAGAAGGAAATTCTGGACTTGATAGCACACGGTTCAATTATCCAAGTTTTACTGTAGTCTTATTGCTTCTCTGCTTTACCTCCTCCTGATTTAGGAATGTATATTGCATTTGTGTTCCACTAGTTAGATTAAGTAGGTGGGGAATTAAGTTATTCTTGTTCCTACAGCAGAAAAATGCCTGTAGGGCAGGGTTGTTCAAGGTAATTTCAACTCTAGCAGTTATAGACAGACATTCCTTGTGATAACCTTCTAAAATCTAGGTACTCAATTGGCAGAAGTAATTGCAGCTATCTACACAATGTCTTGATTTTTAAATATTGTGGTGCTGCTGATGATTATTCAGTAAACCCCGGTTTTTTGGTATGGGACACCAGTTGTCCCACAATTTTCGTCACGCGTATACTTGTTTTGTCGGTTCACGAGTATGTTCTGTTCTGAATCCATGTTGTGCAGTTACATGATACAAGTAGCCAAAATACAAAATGTTAAGTCACAATCCTGCCTCTCCGCCCCACCGCCGATTAAATTGCTAGCAGTAATAGGGTCCCCGGATCTCAAGTTTGCATCTGTACCATGTGTTCCTGTAACAGTACACAGAAGTGGGGTGTGCAAGATCTTCTATTGTTAGTTGATTTATATTTGGTTTATTTGATTTGATTTTAGCTCCGCAACTGTATCTGAGTTAGATAGGATATGCTATCGTATTGCTATGTATTGTTTGCTTTGCTGGAAATTTATATTTAGGATTCCGGGTATGCAATGGTCATGTAGCACTGGTGGAGCCTGAGCTATGGTTCTTTCTTTGGTCTTGCAGGATTGCAGGATTCCGGTATGTGGGCAGCTACTGGTAATAATGGTGATTGCAGGAAGGCTATCGATTTGGGTTTTGTATTTAAACCAGTCTCCAGGCTAGCAGGAGACAGCACACTTGGACAGAGCTTCAGTCTAACAATACACTTGGTTGATCGGCAATCCCTGAGTCCCTGAGCCCAATTTGTGCTTCAACTATTATCCTTCTAGCTGCCAGTCCCTTGAAGCCTCCCTGAGCACCAGCACTAGCAGGTCTATCGCCGGTCCTACTCTATTTTCGTTAGACAGGAACAAATCTGTTCCATTTTTTTGCCCCGGCAGGTGAAACCTCTTTGTTTTCAGGATTAGGAACTGCCTGGTAGGATTGATCACCCGCCCTGTATCTTGATAACTAGTTAGAAGCCGGTGTGGCAGGGAAAGGAACTCCCGGCTCAGGTGCCGGATTCACAATAGCAGAAAGCAGGAGCAGAAGCGTTACCAGTTCCGGAAGGGCATACTAATATCCCTCAGTTGAACCCACGGACGACACCCCAGAACCAACTAGCTAGGAACCAACCACTGGGCCGACGCACGGCTCCGCAGACACAGCAGCAACAACCAGTCACCTCATTCCAGGAGATCTAGATACAGATTCAGACGAAGACCACCACCTCACAGCTGAGGAACTCATTCACAGAGAAGCCTGACAGCTTGAGGAAAGAGTAGCAGCAAGAGGACGAGCTCAGCAAACTTTGGAAACTGAACGCCCACCAAAACGCCCCACTACAAGCAGGTGGCGACCACCCAGCATTCTTGCAGTCTTTGGAAGTCAGACACCAACTAGCGCTCTCTCCTGAGAGCATAGAGACCAACCACTACCTGGTACATTTATCCCAGACACACCAGAAAGACTCTCGAGATCCCGGAGCACCAGAGAGCACTCTGACCGAACAGATCCAACACCCGTAGCCCCAGACCCACCTACGGGCACCTTGGCAGACCCAGGCCTAGCCAGGTTGCCCCCTCCCAAGCTGCCCAAACCGCCCATCTGTAGTGGTGAAGGAGAAGCGCGGAAACCAGACAAACTCAACCGGTGGCTTAGAACCGTATGGAAGCATCTGAGGCGATCAGCACTAAACGACAACTTCCCTGGAGTAGCGGACTACAACGGTTCATACACAGAATGCAAGGCCAATAAAGGATATGAAACGCTAGACAGAGAGGAAGAGGACCTCAGCCTTGCACAGTTAATACAACGCCTTGCACAGTTAATACAACCCCTTTAGCAGCTATTGGAGGCCTCTACAAACACTGATGACACTTTCCACAACTGGCATCATGTTTGCCAGACAGCAGGTGGACAGCCAGCACGCATAATGAACAGAGCTGGAGGGCTTGCGGACCTCAAAGCATCCCTTCCGGCTGGATCCATCTCCGACCATGCACCGAAGTAGCGATTTCTCAACGCTATGGACTCTATACTACGCTGCAATGTTGAGCCCCAGCTCAAGCCAGAAGATACCTCGGACCAAATGGTGGCTCTGGCAGAACGCTACGATCCTACTATGTACAGAACTGGCGGCGACAAAGGCAGCGATAGAAGCGAAGCTTCAAGCAGCAAACCCGATACACCAAAGAAGGAGAATACCTACCGCAAGCCCTCTGCCACATCAACGCCGAGGAACACAGGCAAAGGAAAGGCCCTGGCCAAGAAGAGGACCTTAACCAAATCCAACAAGCCAAGTAAGGCCGAGATGGCCCGCCGCAAGGCCAAAGGAGCCTGTTTCTACTTTGGCGAAAGCGGACACATGGCAAATGAGTGCCCAAAGAAAGAAGTTAGGACCAACCATGTTCGCCTCTCTAAGGAAAGCCAAGACAGCAGCGAAGGCGAATATGAGCCCGATACAGACAGCACAGAGGAGCTAGATGGTCATGGCTCCATCAGAACCTACAAGACTAGGGTAGGCACGCCCAAGGACAGGCCATTCCACGTACTCGAATTCACTGTCAACAACAATGCCAAGCCTGCCAGAGCCCTCGCAGATACAGGAACCATTGGTGGTACCCTGATATCCAACAAATTCGTTAGAACACACAACATCCCCTACACTGCGAGGAAGAATCCAGTCACTCGGTAGTTGGCAGTTAAAGGATCGCAATCAACTAGCAACTTATCTGTTCAGGCTATGATTCAGCTAGGCAAGATGAGAGTCGACAAGGTGCCTATGCTGGTCACGCCAGTATCAGACTACGATATCCTCATCAGTATGGACAATATCATAAGACTAGGAGCGGTCATTATTTGCCAAACGAACAGCATCTACTTCTGCAAGTACCAGGTCAGAGTCACCTGTGACGGAAAGTCCAGAGAATCTAGATCAGCCATGACAAAGCCTCCCGAAGTACCAGACTTCCTGGCGATGTTCACCAAGGTATTCGTTATAGAGTTACCTGAGGAACTGCCCCCAGTACGCAACATAATGCACCGAATAAGCCTCATGGACCCAACAAAGCTTTTAAAGACACCCAGTTTCAAAGCGCCACAACTCTTGATGACCAAATACAAGTCATAGATGAACAAGTAGATGAATGCCAGTATTCTCCATAGGACTAGTGTGTCCGGAGGAGCCAGCATGTTGGTGGAAGCCAAAAGCGATGGCAGAATCCGCCCATTGGTAGCACTCCGTTTCAGGAATGATAACAGCCAGGCCCATCACACACAGATCCCAGAAGAACACACTATACTAAATACGGTAGCCCGAGAACAATTCCGCAGCAAGATACCTCTCTGTGACGCCAGCTTCCAGACCAGAGTGCATCCAGATGATGTGATGTACAACACTATCAAGGCACCCTTTAGCTGCTTTACCAGCCAGGTCGTGATGCAAGGAGAGATGAGTGCTCACAGACCCTTTGTGAGAACAATGGAGTACGTATTTCATGCCGAATTAGGCAAGAACATATGGTTCTACATTGAGGATATTTTTGTCTTCAGTGACATCTTTCAAGAGCCTGTTGAGGATAGTACGAACCCCTGCAGTAAGCTGCAGAACGCCGCCTATTATGCAAACCCAAAGAAAAGTGTTTTCTTTGCCACAAAACTCCATATGCTTAGCCATATGATAGACGATGATGGCATCCACCCTGCACCAGAGAAAGTCTGGACAATAATAGATTGGACAAGATCAGGAAGCCAGAAACAACCACCGCAATTCAATTGAATGGTTAATTATGTCTTACAGTTGATTCACCACATCACCAGCATAACCGCCGGGCTTACAGAGCTGAGTGGGAACACTGAATGGCGGTGGACGGATCTGCCGGAAGCAGCCTTCGAAGCGGTCACCCGAGCTGCAGATAAGCACCAAGTGCTTAGACTGATGGACTATAATACGCCAGATATGATATGGCTTTTTACCGATGCATCCCATACAGGTACGGGCACTTGGTTAAGCCAAGGACCAACCCGAGATGCAGCCAGACCTGCCGTGTTCCACAGGAGGATGCTGACGCCAGCACAAAGGAACTACCCCACATACCAACAGCAAACGCTCGCAATCATTGAGGCTATGGAACCATTCACTCCGAATTGGCTACAGAGGCAATTTACACTGGTTACAGACCACGAAAGCCTCACTAAACCCATGACACAAAAGCATCTCAATGCAAGACATCAGAGATGGCTGATGCATATCAGGGGCTTTGAGTTTACAATAGAATACCAGCCCGGAGCAATAAATTTCCTAGCAGACTATCTATCGAGAATACATGAAGGAACCCAGGGCCCCTAGATATAAGACTCAATGACAGCACTATCAATGATGACCGCCTTGAGCTACCTGACCCTACCCAATTCCTACAAATCAATACAAGCTACACCTCCTCTGCCAATTTCAGCATTGAATCAGACCACGCCATTTACCACTCGGGTGAAGCCCTCACCTCTCCCACCCTTACCAGCAGTGACTGTATAAGTCGTTGCCACCCTGAATATGTTATGGACGAGATTACAAGCAATGCAGTGACTCGCACCCCGAAGCGTATGGCCTCTGCTTCCTCGAAGGCTACATCAAGCCCAGCCGGGCGGAATAGCAGAATATCGATTGGAAACTCTTGGGGTGAGAATAGCACCCTCCCAATCACTACTGAAATTGGACGACAACACTCTGAAATGAGCGGGATGTCCGGTACTGACGATTGGTGTGAAATACATAAGAATGAAAAACAAGGTGCAGGCTACTGGCCAAAGGACACCAAGGTCCACAAGCAGCGGAAGAAGACCAAGAGAAAAGAGCAGGATAGGACTGCAACATCGAATACAGTCCGAGAAGAAGGCCAGGCCCGCCTCCCTGATATCTGATACCTCGCAGTGAACCTCCCGCCCTTCCGCAAGAATGAAACAATGCTAGCCACACCCCCCATAGCCTCGCCGCCCTTTTGCCCCCTTTACAGCCAGGCAGGCTATGACTCCGATGAGACAACCAATGCCACTCACTTCCTAAGCACGCTACCCTCCGGCCTTATAGGTATCCTCATCCATCGAGCTACAGGAGCTCTTGAAACCGACGGCTGCTACACCACGGTCAAGGCACCAGATAATAAATTGCCCTATTCCATAATAGATGGCCTTCTACTTCCTCAGAACACTAACCGGTACGAAAACACTTATATACGGGTGGGACCTTGTGGGAAGGGGGCACGCCCACCGGACCCCACACCCAAAACCACCCATGAAGGCCTAGGTCATTTCACAGCCTACAAATGCTACTTCTATGCGGCTTGCTTCTTCTGGTAGCCACAGATGCGCCAGAACTTTGTCCTCTACTGTCGGTCATGTCATAAGTGTCAGATTAACAACTTGTCCACCACCCTAAGCTAGGGAAGATCCCTTCCCCTCCCTGACCCCGACGAGGCCTACCAATCCCTAGCCATAGACTTCACCGGCCCCTTTAACAAATCCGATGGCTATACATCTATCATGGTCATTATGGACCACTTTACCTCCTACACACATCTCATCCCCCTCAAGGACGCGGCCACCTTTGAGAACATCTTTAAGAAACTCAACAGTACTATCCTCCACGTCCACGGCCTCACTCTCAGCATTGTCCTCAACTAGGATTCTGGCTTTCCCTTCAAGTTTTGGTCCCAAATCCTGCATTCCCTTGTTATCCAGGTGTGGATCGCGACCCAATACCACCAGCAAACGAATCGCCAGGTTGACCGAAGCATCCCTACCCTCAAACAGCTAATGAGGAACTTTGTTAACCAGAGACAGAACCACTGGTCCGGCGCCCTCCCAGCTATTCCAGCAGCCCTGAATGGTGCCCTCCATGAATTTCTAAGCATCTCGCCATACAACGCCCTCTATGGACGTCCCTGGCGGATCTTCAACCCTGTCCTGAGATCCGCCAGCAAAGTACCAGCTATTGACGATATGTTAAACACCCATGAAGCAACCAGAATAGAAGTAGACATGGCCAGAAAGCATGCTATGGTTCCGGAAGACTAGACTCTATACTAGTTTTCCTACAAAAAGTGTGACAATTTTGCTTGTAACGCCAAGTGTAACACTTCTAAATTTGTCATCATCCCTAATAGGTTACTCAACACTAACATATGAGCTCTCATTGTATTACTATTAATAACATAATTATTATTATGTAATTCAACAAATATACTTTAAGAATATATTAAAATAAGAAATTGAAATATTAAGATATTGAATTCAAGATGTATTGTTACAATGAAGTAGTTAATTGATCAATGGATTCAATTATAGACAGCCAAATACAGAGGGAAGATCTTGTTCTCTAACAACAGGTAAGCTACTTGACATTAACTTCTGACTTAGTAATTCGCCGATGAGAAGACTTCAAACTTGAATATGCTATTATACAAAAACATTTTATTATTATTAGTTATTATACAAAAGTACAAAGAGTGGGAAATTTAGGACATAGGGCTACACTTTTTTGATGTGTTACACTTGGCGTTACAAGCAAAATTGTCATACTTTTTCTAGGAAAACTAGTATAGAGTCTAGTCTTCCGGAACCATACCTTCCACGAGACTGTCCAGGCTGACAAACGCCTCAAAGCTCTAACGGAACGTGTTAAGAATGGCCGGGGCGTTCTTGTTAGAGGCCGGCCTTACACCTCCTCCCCTGGAAGATCCAAGAAGGTAGAATCACGCTGACTCGAACATTTCAAAGTCCTAGAACATCTACCTGACACTGGCAACTATAAGCTACATCTCCCGCCGAGACTGGCACGCCAGAAACCTTACTTCCACGTTTCCTCCATTCAAGAATAGGGAGCGAAAGATCCCAATAGATTCAAGTCCCGCAGAATAGACAAGCGCGCACGCATCCCAATCGATAATGCCCAAGAATGGGAAGCACAGCAGATACATGACTGCGGCCGCCAGAACAACGGGCATGAATTCCTGGTCCACCGGAAAGGCTATGAGCGACCTGACGACTCCTGGGAACCTATGGAGAACCTCGACCACTCCTTTGAACTCATACAGGAATACTGAGACGCTTAACCCCCCACTGAACCGACTGCCCAGATCACCTCCCACTACATTAAAGCTTCCTGGGAACCCATGGAAGTTTCCTACACACCCTTCACGGCACACAATTGCCCAGACAACTTCTGGGAACCCTATGACGATGACAAATATCATTCTACCAGCTCTGAGGCAGGACTATTTCCCCACAGATGACGACAATCTCCTATGGCACACCGACGAGAGCACTGAGGACTGCGAGGACTTTGGAATCATTGTTGATTTTTCCGAATAAGGGAATGTAACAAGTTTACATGATCCCGTAACGGTACACAGGAGCGGGCAGTGCAGGATCTCCTATGTTTAGTTGATTTATATTTGGTTCATTTGATTTGTTTTCAGCTCCGCCACTGGCTCTGAGTCAGATAGGCTGTGCTATAGTATTGCTATGTTTATGTTGCTTTGCTAGAAGTTTATATTTAGGATTCTGCGTATGGAATGGTCAGGTAGTACTGGTGGAGGCTGAGCTATGTTCTTTCTTTGGTCTTGCAGGATTACAGGATTCCAGTATGTGCGCAGCTACTGGTAATGATCCTGATTTCAGGAAGGGTATCAATCTCACGTTTTGTATTTCAACCAGTCTCCTGGCTAGCAGGAGACAGCAGACTTTGACAGACCTTCAGTCTAAGAATACACTTCGTTGAACGGCAATCCCTGAGTCGAATTTCTCCTTCAACTATTATCCTTCTAGCTACTGGTCCCTTGAATCCTCCCTAAGCACAGCGCTAACAGGTCTATCGCCAGTCCTAATGTATTTTCATTAGACAGGAATAAACCTGTTACAGTTACCAATTCACCCTTTTTTGTTGTTGAAGATCTTTCCTTTCACATTCTCCTAACCTATCTTGTCCCTTGCGTAAGTTGTTTATTGATTTTCATTTCCAGGATTAACGGAGTTTGCCTATTTAAAACAATAATGCAAGTCACTAATAAGTGCTTATGAGAATCTGCTGGTTTCCGCTCCAGGTTCCCTCTGACCCATTCTTCCAAAAACTAGTACGACAATTACTAATTGGCTTCTTGCACTACACATCACATCTCTTATGTCAATGAAGTCTTATTACCACACAATTCCCTTTACAATCCATTTCAGTTTGGACTTATGGACTTCACCGAATTACCGCTCCTTTCTGGGAATTGTAGGCCATTGGGCTATGGAGAGTGTGCAACTTGCATCAGCCACACTGGGGTTTCGGCGCTTTTTTGCCCCACATATTAGTCGAGGAAATATTGCTGAAACTGTGATAAAGGTTTTAGATACATATCAAATTAGTTCAGAATTAGGATATATCACTACCGATAATGCTACCAACAATGACTCTGCCTTAGTTGAGCTATCCAAGCTCTTACCTCTTCGAAATATTCCCTTCAAATGGGAGATTATGTGTCTATAATGCTTTGGTCACATATTATATCTTGTAGTAAAAGAATTTTTATAGGGTTCAGATTGGGAGGCATTCGAGAAAGAGGTCAATCAGGCAGAGGCGTATACTATGCAAAATGAAAAGCAGGCCTTAAAAGCCTGGCGGACAAATGGAACCATTGGTAAGCTGCATAATATAGGAACATTGATTTTGAGAACCCTACCAGGACAAGACCGATTTAGTAAGAAGATGCTTCAAGCTCGTGGCGAGTCCTACAAGGGCCCCCTACTACCGCTTGTTGGAAATATAACAAGCTGGTCTAGTGATGCCGAATCCAGTGACAGAGCCTTTGAACCGCGGGATGTCCTTGATGCATTTATTGGAAGGACAATAACGGAAGAGAGGCAAATTAAAGGAAGACAAGGTATTCCCAATACTGGCCATCTAGCAACCAGCACACCCACAGAACACCCATTCCTTGAGCAAATCACCCTTGATCAGCTTTGGTTTGACGACTGGGTAGATTTACCGGCAATTTGATTTATTTTAAAGCAATTCTGAACACTAACGTTGGAGTTACAAGGCATGGGTTCGAAAAAGTATCCCTCAAATGGGTATTCAGATCAGGTCGTACCTGTCATCGATGAACTATTGGCCTATTTGGGATCCGCGAAAATCACATATTTGGATACCTCTATCTATAGTATTTATTTATTTACCTCTATTAATCATGGATGCTTGGTTTTGGACAAGTATTATTTACTCTAACCCCTCTTGCCGCTCTCTTTAAGTATTTATTTTAATGTACGTTGCTGCTAATATTCCAATGTTAGATACCAGATATTATGCACTCGCAGGCCGTTTGCCAGCACTATAGGCAGCTGTCGCCTTGGATCCAGAGATGAAGTAAATATATCTTGAGATCGAATTGATCGAGAATCCCAAATGGGTGGAAATTGCCCAATGCTGGAGCAAAGAGTTATAGGATTCTGAATACAAGGCACAACCTCCAAGTCAACACATTACAAACAAACCGTATAATCCAAGTTCTTGTTTGTCTCTACCCTGTCTGTGTACCCATGAAGGTGGAAGTACAGTAGGCCCAGGTACCAGCATAGTTTCAAGCAATCCGACACTTGCACGCTGGAAAAAAACCAAAAGGGCTCTGCTCACCCATGAGGATATGGATCAATGGGATCGATTGCAGAGTGTTGCAGAGGTTGAAGAGGTGGATGATTTACTAAGCTATTGGTCAACTCAATTAAAAAACCCAAGGTGGACTCAATTGTCCCATAGGGCTCTCGAAATGCATAGTATTGCAGCGATGTCTGCACACGTAAAACCCATATTCAGCAGGTTAGTTCAATATCCAATTCTCCCTTCTAGTAATTATTCTCTCAACTTATACTTACAATTTAACCCTATGGGCATAAATAGTGGTAAGAATCTTATAAATGCCTGCCGGGGGCGGCTAAGTGATGAGGTTATTGAGGCAATTGAATGCCTAAAGGGATGGAGAAAAGCAAAATTGATTCCGGAGGGAGGGCTCAGTAGGTAGAGGTGATGGTAGAAGATCTTGAAAATCAGGCAATAGGGGCATAGGAGATGAGAGGTGGCGTCATTATTTCAATTTCAAGTGAATCGGATATTCAGTCCAATATTAGCATTGGTGTGATTTCTGGTTAGCCTTTCTTGTTTGTCAAATCATTATCAATATCGCTCTTAGTTTCCTTACTTTACGCTGTGGTGAACTATGTTTCCTAGTAAACTTCACAACTGAGACAAGGTTTCCTGTTTCTGTTCATGACACCCACAGCACGACAACAATATATGACTTCTATGATCGGCATTAACCACCCCTACCTCATGACTGTTACACAAATTATCCCACCTGAGACAACCATAGTCCCCACCAGTCCGTCCCGGGAGTCATTGGCCGTCCGCCGTCCGTCGCGTCCAGACCTGAAGACGGACGGACTGGACGCTTGGGTTCACTGGTAGGCGCCCTGTAGTCACCGTCGTCGGCCACGTCCCCTTTATGAGGGAGGTAGGAGCGAATAGCATCCACGGCTAATTCCAGGGTTCTGAATGGTCGGCGGAAGACTGGACTGGACTAGCTACTCCGGTCGAAAGTCAAGTCTAGGCTAATGGTCCAAATTAGACCGACTGGACAGTCAGGATGATTGATCCAGACTCGACCAGGGCTAGTCCGACCAGGCCTGCCAAGCAACATGATATGCTATTTTTATCATAATATGTTACGTTCAAATAAAGCTGTTCTTAATAAAGCTTATTGTTTCCATCGATTATACGGTGGAGATAGTGCCTTGCTTTGATTAGGGGTGCCGAAAATAAGTTCTCAAGCATTGATCTATTTTTCATGCATTATGTCAGTGATATTTCATGATCAATTGTCACTATCCGGTATTCGATTCGACTTATCCATCGCGTAATTGCATTTCCACCACATGCTATCCTCTACAGGATCTTCTATCAACCTGTATTGAGGGCCTGTTGATTTATACATTGGCAAACGGCTTTAAAATCCTACTATCGCTATGCATCTATTCTTAGCGAGTGCCGGCCTGGGTGCCATTCTGACACTCATGCGATCTTTTATGAAGACTAGTCTGGTACCAGGCCAAACCAGACCAGGCCTCCCAAGTTAGTTGGGTCCAGTCATCGATATCAACCAGGACCAGCCAGTCTGGTCTGGCCTCGAAGACTTGACCAGTCGGACTATTTGGAACCCTGGCTAATTCGGAGAGCGCGAACAAGGGGTCCCCAGCGTTGCCGGTGCTCTTGATCATTTTCCGGGGATTGATGGCCCAGCGCGGGTGTTTTAGGATGTGGCATGGCAGCTGTAGGTTGAGGGCGGGGAAGAAGACGGGCCAGTGGTTTGCTTGGAAGTGGAGGATGTCCTTGCGGAACACCCGTCTGTCCACGCTGGCCGGCAGGCCGTTGAGGGGGGAGGCGTCTAGGATGGGTATTCGGCGTTCGTGAGGTAATTTGTCAGCTGGTGGAGCTCAACAAAGATGGTCAGTGGGGGGAGGGGTCCGTGGCAATTGGGATATCTCAGTGCAAGCCGGACCTTGGGCACCGCGACAATGACACCTATGATTCATACGCGAGGGACAATCCCTAGGTAAGACTGTAGGAATAGAGGGGCAACGGCTAGAACTGGAAGCGGCAATTTGTTCCGTCCATCCTCAATTTTCTGCGTGTCGGTGGAGATCTGCTGCTTCACCGATTCTCCGTTACTGAACCTTGGCCGTTCCATGGGTAGATCTCGTCCGAGATGGAGTACCATCATTGATTCTCACCAGCATAGGTGTAGCTAAGGTCCCCTAGTCCTTGCCGGATTTATATTACTGCGTGATCATGCGCGGGGAGAAGATGTGGATGGGGGGCTCATAGACAACGTTGGCTTCTGCTACTAGGTTTAATTAAGGGCTAATGATGGATTGTGATGTGGAAGAGGCTGGGGAGATCTTGAATGTCGCGAAATGAAGTCTCATGATGGGAACGACTAGTGGAGGGGAAGTTTAAGCTTGTTTTGCGAGATCCCAGTAGTGGGGGCAGTTTGGTAGATGCCAACATGAGATTTCGGGACCCTATTACGACTACGAAATTAATCGCAAGTGGGGCAAAGAGGCAGGAGGGTTACTTATGACTTTTTATTTACCCTATTTGTATCATGTAACTGCTCAACATCGATTCTAAACAGAACAAACCTACTGACCGACAAAACAAACATACGAGTGAAGCAAATTGTGGGACAACTGGTCTCCCCCACCAAAAAACTCGGGTTTACTGAATAATCATCAGCTGTACAAAAATATTCAATGATCCAGACATTATGTAGATAGCTTCAATTACCTCTGGCAATTGACTATATAGATTTTAGAAGGTTATAACAAGGAATGCCTGTCTATAACTGCTGGAGTTGAAATTACCTCCAACAACCCTGCCCACCAGGCATTTTTCTGCTGTAGCAACATGAATAACTCCATTCCCCCCGTACTTAATCTAACTAGTGGAACATAAATGAAATATAGGTTCCTAAATTAAGAAGCGGTAAAGTGGAGAAGCAATAAGACCAGTCTATGAACTTATTTTCAGCGCAAGGTTGTGTTCAAAATGTGAACGCCAGGGGCACAATCTCCTCTGTGTGGAGAATACTACCAAAGTTCGACGGGGGTTGAGAGGCATGCTTGGTGAGGAGTATAGAGCAGACTTGATCGTAGTTCAGGTTCTTGATTATTCCAAAAGAGGTGGGCGGTAGTGACAGATTTATACAAAAGTGTGCACCAATATGCATGAAAGAAATATAGGAAAAACTATATAGGAAACATGAGTGCGAACATGTTTGACCCTGAAAATCCTGCCAAGTGATATACACAATGTGCCTGAAATTATAAGAGTGTGGTGTTAATATCATGACCAATAATAGTGCATAAAAGATGCATAAAATCCTGAACAGAAAATTGAAAAGCACATGTTAAATCGCCAAATATTATCCCAAAATAAACAATAAAACAACATAATGTATATCTTAGCTGGGGTAATGTAAGCAGTGTACAGGAAGAGCTAAAACACAAACTAAGTAAAAGAATAAACGGTAGTGTTATGAAATGCGCCTACGAAATAGAACACAATTTCAACAGGGTGAACTCCAAGTTGGTATCAATGTGTGAAAACTGCATATTTTAGTCTGTTTTGGGGCTTGTCCCATTATTTTCTTTACTCCAATGAAAGTAACAGTATCAAGGTTGTGGCTCCGTCACAAACCTCTATTCAGGGTTCTCAATAGTCCGACAGGTCAAGTCTCAGAGGTAGGACCACTTGGTCATTCTAAATGGATGTCGAGACCGGACTTGACTAAAATATGTGGTCACGACTGGTCTGGATTAGTCCCCGACCAGTCCTTCTGGCCTCAGTCTGAGGCTGCGAAAAATAATTTGTAAGCAAGTTCGCATCTGTGAGAACCTGCTGATGTAAGCGAAAAAAATATATTGAGAAGAAAGGGAACTTACAATGAGAAGAAAGGTTGGGTGTTCTGATCGATGGAAGCATAGGTGAACTTTTCTGCTTTATAAATGCTCCTCGCTGTGCAGTTATTGAATCACTTAGTGAACGAGAGAACTTCTTTAGCGCTGAGTGATCTGTTCAGGCGCAATTTTCGCTGATAAGCCACCAGCCGATGCACCCCTTATCACTCGTTTTTTTGCCTGGTCCACCAGGGCTGACTGAGCCCGGTCCGGTCAGTTCCAGCCACCATGACTTCCTGCCCAGTCTAATTTCTACTATTGGACTAGACTAGACTTTGACCAGCTCTAGCTGGTCCGAGCCGGTCCTCGGGCGACCATTGAGAACCCTGCCTCTATTGCTTACTTGCAACCTGGCGCACTCAAGACGGTCCCTCACATCTCCATGATTGCCACAGCTCAACGATGAATTTATTTGTATGTAAATTTAAGATTTACAAATTACTGCCCAAACATTCTGTAATGCTTTAAATGCTCTTCTGACTTTCCCATACATTAATTTAAGTCTTTGCAAATAAGTCTTCCCTTTTTTCCCCTCTCTTTTTCAACTTTTATTTTCGTGTAGTGGGAATTTTATTTGGATCAATTTAATCATATTTGATTATTAACTAATAGGAGCCTTGCCAATTCGATTAAGCGTAAATCTATCGTTGAGCTGTGACTATCGTTGAGCTGTGAGGCACTCCATCCGGGTCGCTTAGCCTCTTTCGAAGTGGTGGGAACCTTGACACGGTTATCACACTGTACCTCTCGGCCGGGATTTGGTTTTCCCATTCGTCGTAGGAAGATTTGCAAGAATCTTGTTACTGAAGAGGTATAGTATAGTGTGTCAGGCAGTGCGTAACTACTTACAGTCTTGATTAGGATAGCTTCTGGCTTTTTTTTTTAGATGCGACCCACTGTAGGTGGGTTTTCCCCAATTCTTCCGATTCTTTCCCTTGTTTATGTTGGTTGTGTGGTATATCGTATGTGGGGTGAGATGTTCGTTATAGACTAGTCGTACAAGAGAGAAGACTATTCAAGGAGAAACATCCGGGCCAAGCCCACTCCCGCACAACTAATGATAGACCTAATTGCAAACGTAGACAGGTAGAGAGCGCACTAGACAGGAAAAACCCACGCAACGGGAGAAACGAACAAACAGTCACGATGCCAGAAGCGGCCGTGACACAAACTAACTAAACTAAATATCGTACTCTAACTACCAGATGGGATTCCGGCTATAGTGTATCGGTGGCCGGAACCATACTACCCTATTTCTTTATCTTTTACCTCTTCCTCCCATCTTCTTCTTTCCACGGTGTGAACCTCGCGGCCTTGCACGAGTAAACTACGTGACTCAAATAAGTATCTGATTTTTTACGCAGGCCTCGATTAACCATCTTTCCCGCCTAGTTGCCGGTAGGTGAAGCTTCCTCAGCAGCCTCATCCCCCACCCGACTCAACCCCTTTCTTTCAGCGGTCAGTGCGTGTGGGGAGTGCGGATTGTATACTGACTGATTACCGGGGTAACGCAACGATCGCTTAGGGCTGTAGGAGATCGGATTCGGTATTCGGAGGCCGTGAGGATACTGGTAGAGGAAAGCAACTCCCACCTCAAACCACTGACCATGGAAACCACGTATGGCCGAACACCGCTCTGGTGGGCCGCTGTGAATGGACATGAGGAGGTTGTTAGAATGCTTCTAGGGCAGCCCGACGTCAATCTACAGTGTGCCGACCGAAAAGCGCGAACCCCGCTCTCGTGGGCTTCGGGGATCGGGCATGAAGGAGTGGTGAGGATACTACTGGAGCGGAATGATGTCTTCCACGACACAGCTGACCAGGATGGCCGAACACCGCTCACGTGGGCCGCGAGGAAAGGGCATGAAGGAGTTGTGAGGATATTACTCGAACGGAATGATGTCGATCCAGACCCAGTGGACTATCATGACCGAACACCACTCTCGTATGCCGCAGGGAACGGGCATGAAGGAGTCGTGAGGATACTACTCGAACGGAATGACGTCGATCCGAACAAATTTGACCAAATTGGCCGCACACCGCTCTTGTGTGCCGCAGAGAACGGACATGGAGGAGCGGTGAGGATACTTCTAGAACGCAATGATGTCGATCCTGAGCTAGGGGACGATGAGGCCCGAACGCCGCTCTCGTGGGCAGCCGGGAACGGGGATGAAGGAGTCCTGAGCATACTACTGGAACGGAATGATGTTGATCCTAACATATCTGACGCAATGGGCCGAACACCGCTCTCGTATGCCGCCGAATACGGCTATGAAGGTGTCGTGAGGATACTACTGGAACGGAATGATGTCGATCCTAACATATCTGACCAAGGTGACCCAACACCACTCTTGTGGGCCGCGATGCACGGGCATGAAGGAGTCGCGAGGGCACTACTGGAACGGAATGATGTCGATCCCGACATATCTGACCAAGGTCACCGAACACCGCTCTTGTGGGCGGCGAGGACCGGGCATGAAGGAGTTGTGAGAATGCTGCTTGGGCATAGCGCCGTCAATCCGCAGTGTGCTGGCAAAGATGCCCGAACACCGCTCTTGTGGGCCGCGAGGAACGGGCATGAAGGAGTTGTGAGGATGTTGCTAGGGCATAGCGCCGTCAATCCGCAGTGCGCCGACAAAGATGTACGAACACCGCTCTTGTGGGCAGCTGGGAACGGCCATGAAGGAGTCGTGAGGATACTACTCGAACGGAATGATGTCGATCCCAACATATTTGACCAAATTGACCGAACACCGCTCTCGTGGGCAGCTGGGAACGATCATAAAGGAGTCGTGAGGATATTACTCGAACGGAATGATGTCGATCCCGGTATATCAGACCAATGTGACCGAACACCGCTCTTGTGGGCGGCGAGGAGAGGGCATGAAGAGGTGGTGAGAATGCTGCTTGCGCATAGCGGTGTCAATCCGCAGTGTGCCGACAAAGATGACAGAACACCGCTCTCGTGGGCAGCTGGGAACGATCATAAAGGAGTCGTGAGGATATTACTCGAACGGAATGATGTCGATCCCGATATATCAGACCAATGTGACCGAACACCGCTCTTGTGGGCGGCGAGGAGAGGGCATGAAGGAGTTGTGAGGATGCTGCTTGGGCATAGCGGTGTCAATCCACAGTGTGCAGACCAAGATGTACGAACACCGCTCTTGTGGGCCACCAGGAACGGGCATGAAGGAGTTGTGAGGATGTTGCTAGGGCAAAGCGCCGTGAATCCGCAGTGCGCCGACAAAGATGCCCGAACACCGCTCTCGTGGGCAGCTGGGAACGGTCATGAAGGAGTCGCGAGGGCACTACTTGAACGGAATGATGTCGATCCCGACATATCTGACCAAGGTGACCGAACACCGCTCTTGTGGGCAGCGAGGAACGGGCTTGAAGGAGTTGTGAGGATGTTGCTAAGGCATAGCGGTGTCAATCCGCAGTGTGCCGACCAAGATGCACGAACGCCGCTCTCGTGGGCCGCTGGAAATGGACATGAAGGAGTGGTGAGGATGCTACTGGACCGAGACGAGGTTGATCCTAATACAGACGACAAAAGAGGAAGAACACTGCTATGGTGGGCTGTACGGAATGGTCATAAGGATGTGGTGAGGATCCTACTTGAACGGAACGACGTCAATCCCACGATATGTGACAAGGGTGGCCGGGACCCGCTCTCCCTAGCTGTGAAGCTTGGGCATCAGGAGATCGTCGAGATACTACGGGAACGGAACGACCTCTATCCAGATACAACGTATGAAGGCTGACACCGCTCATGTAGACTGTGGCGCTTAGATGTTGGAGAATGACCAGGTTGCTATCCTGTTTACAAGCAGGCAACCTTCCAACTTCCCACTGAGCACCAATAGTAATAGTGAATTGATTTGAGGCATCATATACATGAGATATAGAACCCCAACTGGTAGTTCTTAGGGTATGGTAGTTCAGTGCATGACCGGCTTAGAGATTGTGATTAGGATTCAGTGGGCTGTTCACCTTGGGTAGATTTTTCGTATTTAGTTTGTGGATGGCCCTCTCTATCTGTATTTAGTCTCGAGATACTCCGTAGAAGACTCCACATTGTTGTTCTCGAATATCTCTCTTCATCCAAGAGGAAGTAAAGTGATTTTATCATAGGCACCTGATATGTCGCGATTCAGGTTGTGAGGAAGTTGCCATCAGAGTGTTGCAATTTGATTACCAGGGCGGCAGTTGAGGGATAAGCTAGGACAGCGCCTTGACGATACCAATTCAGGGCCGTACTACTTAGGCCTGTTAACTGCACATTAGGCTGCGTTATCAGAATCCTCGTGGAATAGCTCCGGTTTGTATCCTACCTCATTGCGTGTGTTTTGGAAAGCCAGTGATGATTATGCGCACACCATTGCAGCCACAATTTTCGCAAAGCCAGGCGAGTACATTAAGATGATAGTTAATATAAAGAGAAGATCAAAAATCCCAGAGAAAGATAGAGAAATCTGAAAACCCAATTCCAGCCCAGATATACCATCTTGCTCACACGCATATTTCTTCAGTCCACTGTTTGAGGTGTTGGGGGAATGTCGCTGCCCTTGTCGCTTGGGATAGTTGCCAGGGATATATCCCACTCTGAGGCGGGTAGTTGAAATTGTGGTGTAACATAATTTACCATGCAACGAGTCTTCACAGAGATGAGGCTTACCATGTCAACCAATGGAACACCAAATGTATATTTTATTATCTCCACAACTAGTAGGGATATCATATTGAAAATATGTGAGAGGATAGTGTTAGAGATGGAGAATCATATTCAGAAATGTATATTTAATAATAAAAGTTGATGCTTCTTGTATACTCACATTATTCCAAACAGGTTCAAATAGCATCAGACTTACAATAAGGGTAAAGAAAACTGAAACTGTTGAAATTTTTGGTATATTTCCTATGTATATTCAATATACTACTGTGTATTCTTTGACTTAGTTTGTGGTTCAGCTCCGCCTGTCCACCGCTTACATTATGTAACATGAGTACATGTTCCGGTAACAGTACACAGGAGCGGGTAGTGCTGGATCTCCTATGTTTAGTTGATTTAAATTGGGTTTATTTGATTTGATTTCAGCTCGGCCACTGTCTCTGAGTCAGATAGGCTATACTATCATATTGCTATGTTTAGGTTGCTTTGCGGGAAGTTTATATTAAAGATTCCGGATATGGAATGGTCATGTAGCTCTGGTGGAGGCTGAGCTATTTTTCTTTCTTTGGTCGTGCAGGATTACAGGATTCCGGTATGTGCGCAGCTACAGGTAATGATTGTGATTGCAGGAAGGCTATCGCTCTTGAGTTTTGTACTTAAACCAGTCTGCTGGCTAGCAGGGGACAGCAGACTTCGACAGACCTTCAGTCTAAGAATATGCTTTGTTGAACGGCAATCCCTGAGTCGAATTTGTCCTTCAACTATTATCCTTCTAGCTACCAGTCCCTTGAAGCCTCCTTTAGCACCAGCGCTAGCAGGTCTACCGCCCGTCCTATTGTATTTTCATTAGACAGGAATAAACCTGTTACTCATTACTACAGCTAAGATATAGATTATGGTGTTTTATTGTTTATTTCAGGATAATATCTGAGGATTTAACATGTGCTTTCCAATCAGGTGTTTAGAATTTTACAGCTGTTTATGAATCTCTTATGCACTATTCTTGGTTATGATATTTCTAATAATCATTCCACACCCTCGGGTTTTTATATACATTATTTGGCCCTTACTTGTTTGTATGTCAGGGTCAATCATGTTTGCATTTATGTTTCATGCATTGTTTGCCTTATATTTCTCTTGTACATATGGGCATGCACTTTGGAATAAATAAGGTGCTACTGCACACCTGGCTTAGAAGAATCAAAAACCGGAACTCCAACCCATCTGCCCTTCACCTTCTCACTAAGCCTGTCTTGCAACGCCCCTCATACTTGTGAAGTATTACTTGCATAGACTAAATTGTGTCTTATTCAGATTATTGAACAGAAACCAAGTACAAAAATCATAGTATAAGTAAATGATATAATTACCTACATTCTGTATGTGATGTATGAACTGCTTTGGTATTTGGTTGTCTGTATTTAGGAAAGCCGTTTCACTCTCAAAACAGGTATAGCGAAATATAGACCTTAGACTGTAGATGTAACATGATGTTCAGGTTCTATTACCAGTATACAGAGGTGGAGTGCAGGATCTCCTATGTCTAGTTGTTTGTTTTTATTTGATTTGATTTGATTTCAGCTCTACGAGTGTCTCTGACTCTGCTGCGCTATATTATCAGATGCAAAGGGTTTTACTTTGCTGAAAGGTTATTTTTAGAATTTCAGGAATAGAATGGTCATGGCATACTGGTGAAGACACCACTATCACTCTTTGTTCTTACCGTATTACAGGATTCTAGTGTGTGTGCAGCTAGTGGTAATAATTGTCATTGCAGGAAGGCTATTTTTCTAGAGTTCTTTATTTAAACCAGTATCCTGGCTAGCATGAGACAGCAGAATTCACCTAACCTTAAGCCTGGTAATCAATCTGGTTGAAGAGCAATCCTTGTCTTCCTATTTGTCCTTCAACTCTTATCACTTACTGGTGGTGTTGTGAAGCTTCCTTTAGAATCATCGCTACCTTGTATCTAGTGTTCGTTACAGGGCGGAGCGGGGCGGGTTTTCACTTGCCAGGGCCCACCCTTACATGGAGCCAGCGGGGTATTTTGCACTAGTTCCCGCCCCGACCACGTCCCGGGCTCACCCATACTCATTCCCTGCACGGGGCCCCGTTTGTTACGACCTATTTTTAACGGGGACCCGTCTGGGATATGAGTGGTGCAGGGGCCTGAGTGGGGACAGTGGCAGGCCCGGGGAATGCCAAAAAAGCCAACGCGCCACTGGCGGTTGAGCGGGGTGGGGCGGGGAAATGGGTGGTGGACCGGGGTTTTTCGGGAGCCCATCCGCCCCGTAACGAACTCTACTTCTATCATGCTAGTTGTATTATATGTGCTTTAAACAGGAATACACTTGTTACGAAAACAAAATATATCCACTTACGAGATTTATATAATGTGCCAATCGTTTGTAATTGCCACACATTTTGCGCAAGTAAGGGGGATTTCCCATGACTAATGCTTATTAGTTATAAGGTATATTGGTTTCATGCTATGAAGTTACTTAACTGATTGTATCTTTCATGGCTTGGCCATAGTATGTGATTTTTATGTTTCTGATGAGTTAATTGTTTTGATAACTCACAATTGTGACTTATATGATGTAATGACTTTCGCACATGATGCACATTCTCAGTCATACCTGTCACAAATATGACTGAATCAAACACGTGATTTGTTTTATGGGTTTGAATTCCTTAACCGTATGTTGTGAAGTGACCCATAGAAGTCAACTGATGGATTTCACGCTATGACTCCCGTACGAGTCATAGAACTTGTATCACACAAGGTGGTGCCTAATTGTGGTTAGAGTCATGAATGGCTATAGAAGGCCGGCGTTGTGCCTGCGAGATTGGATCTTCAAGGATTCATTAAAGTAGTTTTCTATATGATGACAAGATAGTTCAGGAGTATCTGATGAGATAGTAGGACTACGAAGACAACAAACCAATTTCATGCTATCTGAACAGATAGTAACACATCAAGCAGTTGGTAAGAAACATTGTTACCAGTTGCATTAAAATGAAAACACAATAGGATTGTTATATAGAGTTGTGTCTTACCACAATACATAATCTCAACCTGGCTCAACACCCTGTCAATCAAGCGATCCATCTTACAGAAGCAGCGATTGACCGCCACAGCCTCGCAGAACCCCTGCAACAGTCCATGCACCATTCACCCAGTGCAATCTCTGAAACAGAGGGCCCTAAAGCAGCCTCTGACTCCAACAAAACACTCATAGTACCAGGACCAAACAACACGATGGGGTCTACATCTATACGAACCCCAGACCTGAAATGATAAGAGAAAGCTCCATCTCCAGTACCAAACCTCACCAATGGACAATTACCTGAAATTAATACGATTTTATCAAGGGGACCAAAAAAGCCCCAGATAGAGGATTCAAGCACATTCAACAAGGAACTAGCTCAGTTGAGGGGATCGCATGCCCAGTTGTCAATCTATTTCAAAAGTGAAGGATTGAAAATCGAGCAAGACCATGACAGAATCATTTACTCCCTAAGCCTGTTCTGAGGATATGCTTTGAAATGGTCTAGATCTTATATACAATAATGACAAGACATAACTTGGAATGACAGGGCAAATAACATGGTTTATTTCAGTTCAACGAAAATACAGTAGTACCAGTGATAGCCTAGCTAGTGCTGGTGGTAAGAGAGGTTTCAAGGGACGGGTAGCTAAAGTAGTGTTCGTTACGGGTCCTCCAGGGCCCCAAAAGCCGCGGGCCCCCAGCCCAATTCCCTGCCCCACCCCACCGCACAGCACGTCTTTTTTTAGGATTCCCTGCCCCTACTCCAGGCTGTTTCCGTTCCCTAGACGGGTTCCCGTCAAAACAGGTGGGGAGAAACGTGGCCCTGTCTAGGCACGGAGCGGGGACGGGTCGCCGAGCAGAGCAGGGCTCGGATCACCCTCAAAATCACCACCCTGGCCCGCTGTAAGGGCAGGGCCTAGCGCGTGAAAGCCCGCCCCGCCCCACCCTGTAAAGAACTCTAAGCAAAAGATATAATAGTTGAAGGACACATTGGACTCAGGGATTGCCGTTCAACCCAGTGTACATTTAGACTAAAGGTCTGTTGAAATCTTCGGTCACCTGCTACCCAGGAGACTGGTTTAACTAAATAAATCCAGAGCAACAGGCTTCCTGCAATCACCATCATTACCATTGGCTCCGATACACCTGAATCATGTAATCCTGCCAGAACCAGACCTGATGGCTCAGCCTCTACAAGTGTTATATGACTCTTCCATACCGGGAATCCTAAATATAAACTTTGGGTAAAAAATACTAAACTTAGCATACCATAGCATAGCCTATATGAGTGAGGGATACTGGCGAAGCTGAAATCAAACTGAATATACGACAACCAGCACAACCTGCTCTTGTATACCGCTACCGGAACATGTACACATGTTATATTACCTTATGCTCAAAAATTAACAATCAGGCCAAGGTCCTCAGCGATCTTGTTGGTCTACAATAGGAGCCGGTTGTCATCTGTGGGGAAATAATCCTGCCCCGAGCTGCTAGACTAATATTCTTGATCGTCACCGAGTTCCCACCAGTTATTGGGGCAATCGTGTGCTGTATCAGGTGTAGAGAAGGTATCGATAGGTTCCCAGGAACGTTGCCTCTAGTGTGATGTGATATAGGGTATTGGTTCTGCTGTATACTTACCCTCCCACTATTGTTGTAACAGTTTCAATCAGTAGTAGTGGTTCTCCATAAGCTCCCTGAAGTCGTCTACACATTCAAAGTATTTCCAAGGAACCAGGAATTCGTGTCTGTTGTTCTGGCACCTGTGGTAGAGTATTTGCTCTTCTTCCCTTTGTTCTAAATTGCCAATTAGGCTGGGTGCTGGCTTGTCTATATGGTGGGAGTTGAATCTAACTGGCTTGTTTTCTCTGAATTCCTTAAGGGAGGAAATGTGCAACTAGGGTTTCTGGCGGGCCGTTCTTGGCGGGAGCTGTGGTTTGTGGTTTTCTCTATGTGTTAGGTCTTGTAGGCCTTTGAAAGGTCTGAACCATGGTGGTTCTAGCATCTTGATTCCTCAACGGGCCGAGGTGTACGTGTGGCCTCTAAGCAGAACACTGCTCCGATTCTTGCAGGATTGTGTTAACGGTTTGGGCTGTTTGTCACCGCTGGACAGTTTTGTGGAAGCTGGTATGTTTTTGGGCAATATCTACTTCCATTCACTTTGCTTTGTGGTGGTTTAAGATATCGTCTACAGCCGGTACATTGTTGGTGGATCTCTGAACAGGGTTGAATATGTTGCGGGATCGTGGATATAGGGCATGGTCGGTGGAGATGCTTATAGATTCCAGAACAGCGTCATTCATGGCTACTGCTATAGTGGCCAGACTGTGGGACCAGTTGTTTTGTCTCGGGTTAACAAAGTTCCTGTTTAGATGTTTGAGGGTACACATCCTGCATTCAACCTAGCTATTCGTTTGGTGGTTGTATTGTGCCACCATTGTGACTAAGCTACAAAGCGACTTCATCATTTGTGATCAAAACTCTGAGGTAAAGCAGAAGTCTATGTCAAGGATAATGCTGAGAGGGAGACCATGTACATCCAAGATAGTGCTATTGGGTTTCTTGAAAATCTTCTTAAAGGTAGCAGCATCTTGAAGGGGGAGGAGATGTATTTAGGAGGTAAACCGGTCCATATTGACCATGATGGATACATAGCAATCAGATTTGTCAAAGGGGCAGGCGAGCCGTTGGCGCGTGAGTGATAGGCTTTGTCAGGCTCCGAGAGTTTAAGGGATCGTCCATAAAGTGGGGTGTATGCTTAGAGTTAATCTGGCACCTATCGTATTACGTGCAGAATAGGACAATGTCCAGCCGTAGCTGTGACCACCACCATAAGCAACCCATATAGGAATAGCATTTGTAGGCTGAGAAATGTCTGTGGGCTTCATGGACAGTCATGAGGAAGATATTCCGTACGAATAATCCCTTCTCAAGGAGTCCTACCGATTTATACAGATTTTCATATCAATATGTGTTCTTGGCAGGTAGATGGCGATTGTAGATAAAATAGTTCCACTCATTATCAGTTTCAACTTTCATGACTCTGGCATAGAGGACGTCAGTATCAAAGGCCTCTCTAACTCCCTGAGTAAGGATTCCCATAAGCCGTGGAGTGTAGGGTGCTTAGGAAATGTTTGGTATTGGTCGCCTGATCAGGGTTATAGCTGGCCTGGCTGTAAAGGTGCCAGAGGGCCAGCAAGGGAATTGGTAGTGTGGCTAAGATAGTATTGGTTATACAGCAGGGAGGTAGGCTCTCCTAGAGCGGTGGCATATTGGGAGGGTTACCTGCCCTTCATCAAAGGCTGCGTTTGAGGTCAAAGTTGTATGCTACTCCTGCCTCTTCGCTTTCTTGCTCTGCTTCTGGTCCTTAGAGTCCTTTGACCATTAGCCTGTATCTTCTTTTCCATTTTTATGTATTTTGGCACATATTTTCAGTGGCTGACATCCAGCTCATTTCTGAAAGTTGTCGTTCTATCTCACTAGAGGTTTCAAGAGTTCCATCCTTACCCCACAAGTTTCCAATCGATATTCTGGTATAGTTGCTAGGTGCACTTGCTCTATCTGGCCAAGAGGGAGAAGTCTTGCACTTCTTGGAATTGATAACTGCATTGCTTGCAACCTGTTGCATCAGGTACCCACGGTACCACAGATAGATAGAATTGTTGCTGGTAAGAGTGGGCGAGGTCTGGGCTTGCCCTGAGTAATACATGCTATTGTGTGATTCAATTCCAAATCTGTAGATGTGGCATAGCGTGTCTTGATCTGTAGGGGTTCACTAGAGTTAGGTAGCTCAAGGTTGTCATAATTGATGATGGGGTATTCGAGGCTTACTTGTATATGTAGCGAAATGTGGATTCCCTGCTCAATTCTCCCTTGGTCATCTACTAGGAACTTGTTCACTCCTGGCTGGTATTCTATTTTAAAATCAAAGTGACTGATGTCCCTTAACTACCTCTGCTGTAGTCTATTGATATTCGGCTCTGCCACAAGTTTAGTGAGACTCTTGTGGTCGGTAACCACAGTGAATTTCCTAGGGAGCTATAACATTATATGTTCTGGTAGCTATATACAGGAGCGGCGACTTTAAGTTTTCCTAGCTTTAGTTGCTTTTATATTTTGTATTGGATTTGATTGCTACTCAGCCACTATGTCAGAGTAAAATAGGCTATACTATTGTATTACTATATTTAGTGTGCTCTGGTGAAAGCTTATATTTAGGATTCCAGATATGGAAAGCTTATGTAACAGCAGTGGTGGCTAAGGTATAATTCTTACTTTGTTCTTCCAGGATTACAGGATTCCGGTAGGTGCACCTCTACTGGCAATGATCGTGATTGCAGGGAGGCTATCCCTGTTGGGCTTGTATTTACACCAGTCTTCTGGCTAGCAGGGGAGGGCAGACTTCGACAGATCTTCGGTCTAACAATTCAGTGAGTGGAACGGCGATCCGTAGTGTTCGTTGTCGCAGGGGAAGGGCGCATCAGCAAAAATAATACCTTGCGTTCCGTGCGTTCCGTGCGTCTGACGCACCTGACGCCGGAACGCTAATCGCGAATCAGGACGCAAGGTCGGATCGACGTTGCGTCCTGACTTTGCGTTACTTGGCGCCATCCGTCCTGACGCCATCCGGACTCGGACCCCTACGTCCTGTGCGTCCTGACTGCGTCTGGTGCTCCGCTACTCCGTCCTGACGC
>Ga0307509_10000368_pt1 | contig 75996 bp, 60 predicted proteins | sample 10_EM_MG_FD_202245 | JGI IMG/M metagenome (GOLD analysis project Ga0307509, IMG submission 202245) | Populus trichocarpa ectomycorrhiza microbial communities from riparian zone in the Pacific Northwest, United States - 10_EM | ecosystem: Host-associated > Plants > Roots > Unclassified | place...
TCTGGTCTCGAGTCAAGTGCAAAGGGTTTAACGGTGGCATTGTTGTTAATCTTGCGGTAAAGTAAATCTAACGTTAATTTTTATGAAAAATTTTTAATCATACTCGAGAACCCCCAAGCCGCTATTCTTCATTCACACCTCAACCCTGCTAGCCGAAGACCCCCCTGCTAGCAAAAAGTACAAAACTTAGGCGCTGTACCTCCGTAAGGTTTTTTCTTTTTCTTTTTCTTTTTGGGGTGATATGGTTTGACGGGGCAGTACGATGACGGCGTACGGTAGTCTACTCGAGCACTGTGCCGGTACCTTATGGGTGGAGAAGGGATTTTGGCCCATCTACCGTAGGGGCTTCTCGCTCATTATCCGTCCAACTCCTGGTCGGCTGAGTTGGCAGATGGATCCCCTTGCCATTATGAGCAAGTCCCTCGCAGAAAGTCATTCGGACACATGAATACGGGAATTCTCATGACGGCCTTTTCAGTTGCAGCACCGATACCGTACAGCAAGAGCAGGGGTCACCGGTATCATGATTGTGTACCCAGTACTTGTAGATCTAGTCTTAGAGGAGTATAATGCCTGTGATTGTGAAAGAAACCTGGCAAACATTGGATCGAGTTACAGAGGGTAATTGGGGAGCGTTGTTGAATGGTTTTTGGCCATTGAGGCGGATTCGGATCGGAGCGATGATGAGAACCAGTTACTGTGCTACGAGTAGTATCGTATCATACTCGAGCACATTACGGGCACGATACGGCAGAGCTCTCGACACACGCGGAGACGGCAACGACGTTCGCCCCTCACAGCCATCGCTCCCAATTCTCATTTGAAGCTTTCTTTGCCCGGGAGAGCGTCGCTGCCGGTATGCCTGGGTTATCTATGCATGGCTGAATCGGGTAATTATGAATGCTATTCTTACATATCAGCACAGGGAAGAGGGACGTGCGACTTGCTATCAACAGTTCACCGCGTCCGCTTCTCTCCACTCGGTACTTGTAACTTCTTGCTCAACGTCTCACAAGCTACTCAAGCCAGAACGAATCCTTTCCCCCTTCAACCTCCCGTGACAAGATCTGCGGTCGTCTGACGTCAAGGACGTTCGAGAGCATGGGTGCCCTGCAAATGATTATCAGACGCTTTTCTGCAACAACTCCTGTCCAATACCGGTACTGGTAGAGTACGCCCACCGCTATCCACTATCTTTCCCCGGGATGAGCCTTTTTATCGAAATGGGCGCCCGGGGAGCCGCCGAAGGGAAAAGATCTATCAACTGAATAATAGAACTTGCGGTTCTGAGCCAGTCCATTTCCATCAATAGCTTGAGTTACGCCTCTCGGCGCCGGGGAAGCTCCTTGCGCCCCTAGGTAGCCTCCCATGTCATCTCCCGTTTATCTAGGGCTCGTTTGAGGGGTAATGCCTTTATAAGGCTTTGCGTGTCCCTCCCCCTCCCCTTCTCCGCATTGAGTGTACTCGTACTGTGCCCTCAGCCCCACCACCATTCGAGCACGTAACCTGCCAAAGTACAAACCTTCCCCTTAAGACCCGGAGAGGGATCCTCACATCCTAACACTCGTTCCCTCAATCCGACCAAACAATTCCTTCCATCCTGGATCCCCTTCTTAGTTTCTAGCTCTTCCGTCACCCTCTCGTTACGGAAGTACTCTGCTCGAGTCTCTCGTAAAGCCGCTGTCCAGAGATCCGAATCCCAAGGGGTTGTAACTTAAGGAGTATATGTACTCGGGGCATTAAAAAGCATGTCAACACCTGTGCATGAAATACCTCAGCCGACATATCCAAGCATTCAGGTTACGTCCGGCACCCCGGGACGTCCCCCGCCTCCGCATGTAGGAGATGCTTCGTCCGACAACGAAATGTTTATCTCTGAAAAATCACCGGAATCCCAGGTGAGGGCATCGGGTCCGCCTGGTGAAGATGAAATATGTCCACTGCCATCTAGGAGAGAGGAAAACTACAGGTTGGAAGACGACCTTGAGTTATTACGGGCTGAGAGGGTCGTCAGTTGTGGCTCGGAGCATACTGGTGATTTGTCGAGATCGAAGAGTGGTAGATACAGGTCGAGGTCCAGGGCAGCGGAATCTGTCGATCACTTTGACATTAGCACAATCCCAGCCTACAATAATAGCAAAAGTGTCTGGACACCACCAAAGAGACCGGCTACGAAGTTTGGAAAATTTTTGAAAGCAGTAAGAATTCTACCATGGGGGTGGTCTCATGAGCCATCGCTGATATGAGGTTAAGATACATGGATCCTCCATTCTAGTACGATATTTTACGTATATTATTCCCTTAGTACTAGTCTTGCTAATACCTCTACTCCTGGGGGCTCTGGTTTTCAGGGAAGCTACTATTGGGGATGTCTTTCTAATGTGGTTTATGGTGTGGCTGGAGATAGTCTGGTTATCCTTGTGGGCGGGACGGGTGAGTATCATTGACATTTGAAACCCCTGGTAAGAGCTTTTTTTATAGCTTATTCTACCTCTTAGATTTTGGCCAAATGCGTCCCTTATGTCATGGGCACCATTTCAGGTGCATTCACAAACAGCAGTAAAAAGTGGAAAGATATGGGATGCATGTTGGAGGTCCCTGCCACACTCTTCTTTTGGTGGCTAGCAGTCTACTTTTCTTTCCTACCTACCATGACAAATCATCACAGCGGCGGCGACAAGAGCACTCGGTACTGGGAGAGTAGAGCTAACATCATCCTCTTATCCCTTCTCATTGCAATGATTTTGAATCTGTTTGAGAAAATTATCATACAGCTCATTGCCATCTCGTTCCACCAGAGAACTTATGAAGACCGGATCGACTTGAACAAGTTTCAAATCTCTAGCCTTGCAAAGCTCTATGCGCACTCAAAGGAAGCGCCGGGCGAGCGTGATTTGGACGAGAAACGGGAATCGGGACTGACCTCAGGTGCTCGAACCCCGCTGTTCGTTTTGCAACAGGCAAAGGCTGGCGCCCAGTCCGCCTTCACCAAAGTTGGGGACGTGATGGGGAAGGTTGCAGGTGATTTTACTGGGAGACAGGTCTCTTCGAGTACTTCTCCTCAACATGTGGTACTTACACTGCTATACACCACGGACGGAAGCCAAGCGGTTTGTTTCCTAGCACAGTTTATTAGCCAATACCAAGCCGCTAACATGCCCTGGAGTGTAGTTGGCTCGCCGGCTATTCCGAACATTAGTGCGTGAAGGAAAGGAAGTCGTGCACGCTGAGGATCTCAAACATGCATTTTCCAGTGAGGAAGAAGCCGAGGCAGCATTCCAAATGTTCGATCGAGATCTCAATGGAAATATCTCATGCGAAGAAATGGAGATTGCATGTGTAGAGATTGGGCGAGAGCGGAAAGCAATCATAGCAAGCTTGAAGGACCTAGATAGTGTCGTCGGGAAGCTTGACGATGTCTTCACGTTTCTCGTGGTAGTCGCCGTTATTCTCGTTTTCTTATCCTTGATATCGAAGTCCACCGCTGGTAACACGATGGCTCTCCGATGGCTTTGGAAATAGAAACTAATGCAGTTTTCCCAGGTGTCCTGACTTCGGCGTCAAGTTCTATACTTGCACTTTCATGGTTGTTCTCCGCTACGGCACAAGAATTTCTTGCATCGCTCATCTTCGTCTTCGTGAAGCATCCGTTTGATGTAGGTGACCGGGTGGATATATATAACACTGGTGCCGGAACTGTGGACACTTTCTTCGTTAAGGAAATCGCCCTGATGTATACCGAGTTCAAGAAATTGGAAGGGCATGTTGTGCAAGCCCCAAACTCCTTGTTGAATACGCTCTTCATTCTCAACATGAGGCGCTCGGGCGCGCTAGCGGAGGTAATATGTGGTTCGGTTGGGGATTCCGGACAGATCCGCTGATGGTGATGTGTAGGCTATTCCAATTGTCTGTAAATTTGGCACTTCTCTCGAGCAAATCGAGGAACTCCGCGAAAGAATGTTGGCCTTTGTCGAGTCTGAGAACCGGGAGTACCAAGGAAAGATTGTTACTGAATTGAGGTCAACATTTCGGACTCAACGGTCACGGTATCAAGCTAACCTGGAGCAGGGATATACCAGATATGCACTCCGTCAAACTTAACGTTGTTTTCTTCTACAAATGTACGTCCCTTAACCAAGATATCATCACCCACACGCTATCACTCGCTGACTCTTTCCAGCAAACTGGCAAAATGAGCTCGTCCGGCTCCAACGCCGTAACAAATTTATGTGCGCTTTAATGGTCAATGTCGTAGACGTTGGTATTGAATCGCCAAACATGCGCTGGCCCGGTCAAAAGCAAACATCCCCAGTCTTCTTACAATCTGTCAATGCGGACCAAATCCAACAATCCGTCCTAGATCGAGAAGGAGGCCCGAGTGAGCACGGCGGAGAGCACGAGGCATTTGCCCCACCAGCTGAACCCCACGGAATCCTGAGGTCAGATTCTCGAGCGGGCCTGGGCAGGAGCACTTCTCGGGGCTCCACAAAAAAGGTGGACTTCAGTCTCGGAGTGAAGGATATAGCCTCAAGTGACGACTCGGGGGATGTATTCGAGGATAATCACCGGAATACTCCTTCTATCCAGCTGATGCGGGTTTTGGAGGAGGAGGAAGAGGAGCGGGAACATGAAAGGCGGGATGGGCTTGCTAGGACTACCTCTAGGGACAGCAGCATTGGTAGGGGCTCTGGGGTGGGCGGAGCTCTGAATAGGCGCAGGTCCGGGAGTGGCAATAGAGTCTCCCACAGGAATAGGTTTTTTGGTGGGAGGAGTCGGAGTAGTCATGACCTGGAGGGCGGGGAGGGGCCCTCGTCGCTAGTGAGACGGACCTCGAGGGATGGGTCTGCCAGGGAGAGTATCGAGATGGGACGATTGTGATTGGGGTCTTTGGGGGGTGTCGCGTGTCGTCAGCCCGGAAGCACGACATTCTAATTTGTATAATAATTCTGTATCGGATGCTTCCGGAGCGATAGGGATTGGATGGATCATCCACGGGGGTTCCCTTTTTCTTTTCCCAAGGGTAACCCGATTAATCTCCATCACAAGCGTGTGTTGTTCTTCAATTCGGTTCAAAAACTTTTATGACGAACCAATATTGTACAGTTTAGGTCTTATACCAATATCAGGGAGTCACGAAGCACCTGTAGGTTCATAACCCAAAGAGTAGAAACCGAACTCCCATCAGAAGTTATTATATACACATCTAAGTGTTATGGATAAGAAAATTCCGCAACGAATCCCACCGCCCAGAATCGGTGTACCTAACGCCACAGTTAGCACCACCACCCTAAGGCAAGGAAGGAAAAGGAGGAACCATACAAATACTCCATGCTACTCCTCAAGCTCCCCTGTAAACTGCCCGCCTCCCACCTAAACAACCACATGACAAGCCCCCAACTAACCGCGGAGAAAACTCCCCAGGAATTCCCCCTGACCTTCCCCTGGGGATCCTTGATAACGCCCTTATCGACACTCAACTTTGCCAGCGCAAGCACCACCCGGGCGAACACGTATATCACAATCTGCTGGTTGACGGCACCTTGGTCGCCCCGGCCAAAGACCAGGTAACCGCCCAGCAGCCCAGCAAAGAAGGAATCGCCGGACCGCTCAATCCCGGTGGACGATAGTCGGCGGAGGAGGAGTAGGGCAGTTTTGTAGATTGTCACGAAGGCGGCGAGGTTTTTGGCGTGGGTTTTTGTGGCCTGGAGGGTTTGTGTGAGCTTTTCGTGGAAGCTGTGGGGGAGTTAGCTATGTGCCTGCGGGGTGGCAATAGAGGGGGGGGGGCCTGTTGGGGACGAACGTTCCGGAGCGGAAGAGGAAGGTCATTCTGTCAAATCGTTGGTTAGTTTCGAGCACAACTTGGTGAAAGAATGACGGGGGGCGGAAGTGTCATACACGAGGGCATGAGGAAACCGGACTTTAGTTCCATACACCAGCCCGTTGCGAGTGCCTTTTAAGATCGCGAGGAGATCATGGTTTGCCGGGTCGAGGATGAAGGCGGTGAGTTTTTGCTGTGTGCATTGTCAGTATGGTATGTTGTTTACATTCAAGGGGGAGCAGAAAATTGGTGAATAGTTAGAGGGAAGAGGTACAGCACCTGTACTGCGTCCATAATGTCAACCTTTGTTCCTTCCTCCCTCGGTAGCAATACCGGTATCCGCGTCAAGAGTATCACGTGCGGGGGGGGCGGGAGAGGGTTATAAAGGCTTCGAAAGAGCTGTAGCTGGTAGCACTGAGCACTGTACACATATAATACGCCGACTTCGACCTCAAAATCCTCAGGGGCTGATATTATAAGTAGTTTGCGGTTTGTAGCGGCGATGGGGAAGAAAGGTCTGGGCCCTTATATTAAATAAGACATGGGAATGTGAAGTAGGAGTAAGGTTATTACTGTACCTACAGTTTACTGCCGGTAATATAATGTCCCTTTCTTTTTACCCGTGCTTCTTTCAATCATCCAAACTCGGGCGTCGGTAATTTTGCGAGGCTCTGTGCAGGGTTTCTTGTGTGGAGCGGTGGGGTGGGGTTCGCTTGCATGTGATACTGGCTTTTCCCCGAAGCAACCAAGTACCGTACTCAAGTACTCGTACTGTACCGACGCTGGGCGTTAAGCATGGAAGATGGAGGGGATGGATGCGCAGCGGTAATGATTGTATGTGCTCGAGTATTTTGTGCGGCACAGCCAGATGTCGGCAGAGATCCAGAAGGGTTGGCTCAGGTATTGTACTCGAGTACCTCACACTACCAGTACTTATACAGTATTATACAGCACTGTACCGGCGGTGCCGTGGGGAATACGTTTCGTGGTGAGAGCGAAGGGGGTAAGAGCGTAAATGAATATAGGATAGAGAGCTACGGTATTTACTGTCTCTCTCCAGGGTAGTCTACGAGTACTAGTACGCACTTTGCTGTGATATCATTCCCGCAGGCCATCTATGCTTCTTACAGGTAGGGTACTTGTGCCTGGAGAAGTGGTATTAAGATAAACATTTGCTAGGAACTAGACAAGCGCATAACATGAGTCCGCATGCTATATACCGGTAGTGCTAGTAGCCTAACAAGAACCACCGGTGCTTTTTACGCCTCCGGTATCATTACTGTAGCCAAGGGCTTGTTTCAATTCAACTTCAGTTTTATTTAATACCTAGCCAGCGAGTACAGCCCCCTGATCACTTTTTTCCCCCTTCATTATCTGTAGGTAACAGCTACGCCACGGGTAATGGCCCTTCCGGCCATATCAAGTACTATATGGTGTGTGGTGTTGTAGCCCCACACTTAGAGGAATAGCACCCTACAAATATACAGCGAAGAACTAACTTGGAAGTAACCTATCAACGTGAGGTATCCCCCCCTGGGGGGGTAATTTTTGCTCATCATAAGTTTAGAGGGTGGCACTGTCTCGTACAGTACCGGGAGGCTATAATCTAAAGGTACGGTAGGTTCTGTCACAATTTGGATAGAGCACATCTGGCCATTCGGATCCCCCCGGAGCTCAAATAAGTTCTTGGAGATGCTGCAGGTCCCTGGGGTTGCTCTTGGCGTGTGAGATACGGGGCGTCGGCAGATACCTACTGCAATTTAGGGTGAATGTATTGGGTCGAACGGTTTCCTAGTAAATATGGTGCCTGAGAGCGCGAATGTTCCTTGCGTTTTAGTTTTCTGGGAAACGAGGGTGTGGCCGTGAGAACTGCTTTGAAGCCATGGACAGCACTGCGTAATTATAACTCTAGTTAGACTACGGCCGGCTCGATTTATTGGATATTTCCACAATGGACCTTCCCACACCAGCTTCCTTCTCCTCCCTAACTACTCGGACCTGAGCATTCGAGTCCTTCGACCTTACGAGGTTGACAAAATCTGCGACACTGCCTCCAACGCCGAAGTAGATTTGCTTTGCCGCTACAAGTCCGTTGCCCTCTCCACCTTTCAACACTTCCAACAAAGCATCCGCAAATAATGGGGTAGTCGAAGGGGAGTAGATCGTTTCTGATCCTAACACTAGGTCATATGGACTTGTAGGTTTTAATAGTTCGGCCATTTCGGTACCCCATCCTCCGGAAACGAAATCTAAAGTGATTCCGCGACTGGATAGGTCCGATAGAAAAGCTCCGGTCAAGGCCTCGGTAACATCTAGATCGCCCTCGGATTCCCAGGGTTCGGGGGAGGATGAGAGATGGTTAAGCATCGCCCAGGAGAGGAGAATGTTTGGGAGAGTGACGAGGCGAAGGACTTCTAAGTTGTAGTCTGCCAGTGTGAAGTGGGTGAATGGGTGCTTGATGGTTGTTGTTGTACTTAGGGCGATTTGGAAGAGAAATAGGGATGGGAGGGATGTTCCACAGCCTAGCTTTTAGGTCGCTGGTTATCAGCGCCGGGCTTCAGACAGGATGTCTATGCGATTTACCTCTAGGACCTTCCTACTTTCCGAGCCGGTTTGTTCGTACGAACTAGCCAGATGTCTCACCAAATCAACCGAACATTCCCAACTCTTCAATCCGCCTTCGTATAGACTGGTCTTAATATCCTCTTCGCCCAATCCTACCATCGTGCCCCTTTCTGGCCCATACCCACTAAGCTCATCTTCATCCATAAGTTGCATTCGGACATCGTAGAGCTCTCGCCGAGGGATTGACACAGTAGGTGTAATGGATATGGTAGCGTATGAGATATTTCGTGGAATGCGGACCATCTACGCCAAAGGAAAAGATGGATTAGAATAAGCCAAGGGAATTCTATTGGGGGATTGGGACGGCCAAACCAGCTCTTGAAGTGTGTGATACCTAGCCGGTGCTCGCACCTCCGCTGGTAAATCCTGCGAGGCAGGAACTGGTAGGGCATTAGAGTCGTCATCGCTATCGTCCGTGGTAAAATTGAACCTGAAGGCCATAGTGGGCTATTCTCAGAGCTTGAGTTTGGTTAACTTTAATTAGCGGAATGTAGGAGCGTGTGCAGTAGCGGGGCTCGTTGGAGGGGTTCGGACTTTTTTCTTCTTCATAAAGGCAACCCTAGCCCTGTGCCTACACAGCATCCTTTGCCTATAACTTAGTTGAACTTCACTTATTCTTCGCTCACTCCCGTGACACAATTAACGTATTGCCGCCGCCCTACTTATCCTTATCATACCTACCTATGAAAGGCTCACCGCAGTCCTTTCAAATTTATAACTTCACAAATCCACACATGTCATAACCATGTCCGGCAACATTCGTGGGTAAGCTTTTCCCATAACCCTTGACCCGAAATATGCGTACGCGATTAACCGTGGATCCTATAGCTTCGGGTACTTGGAGGTTTGCTTAAAGATTCTCATAGCCTGCTTGGGCTGATCGACTGACGATGGATTTTCTGCTTTAGAGTCTTCCTCCAGTTACCTTCCGCCGTCTATACCAGCAGCCCGCCACCGCGTTGGCCATTTTCCGGCGTATGCTGCCTAATTTAGGTTTGTTTAAATCCCGTCATTAGGGAGTGATGAGACGGGCAAATGGATAATGTCTAATAGTTATGTGCTATAGCTAAGACAATTGTCACAACTCTACTGTACAATGAAACTCCTGTTGCCCTCGGTGACCTAGAGGCTCTGGTCCGTCCTGAGAGCTATCGGTTAGCTTGCTGTTGGTTTGGTCCATACTTTCCCAGCATGGCTAATTGAAGGAGTAGAGAGCGGGAAGATGCTTTTAGTAAACTACGCAGACTACACATCATCACCGAGAATAATTTAGACGTTTCTCTTGACCCCGTATTTAAAAAGAATTTTCGATTGGCGTTAACTGGAGGGCATGTTTAACTGCTGAGCGACGGCGACGGTTGCTAACAGGTGTTGTGCAACTAGGGGCGATCATCATTCGTTCGGTGTCCCTTGTAACACGGAAGATAAAAAGAAGATCACCGTCCAATTCCTAGACGACTATGCCACTAGGCAATTCGAAGCTATATTGCACTATATGGTTGGGACGCATAACGAGGTCAAGCCCAGCGAGGGCGTTATCACTCTTCTCACAAAGGGCGGGTTGATGGAACGCTATGGGGCGGGATCACAAGCTACCATCACCAAGAATGGATTCAGCTTTCTACTCCAGGATGGGAATCCGCAAGTTTGGGCACTATTGATTCAATATCTAGAGATGGCTGAGGAGTTGGGAATGGAGCAGACGGATGTTCTACATTTTCTGCTCATGTTGGGTAGTTTAGAGTTGGGACAAGCCTACTCTGTTAATACCTTAACAGAGACACAAAAGCTTATGTTAGCCGACTTAAGAGACTACGGGATCGTCTATCAGAGAAAGTCATCTTCTGATAGATTTTATCCGACAAGGCTAGCTACCACACTCACCTCAGAATCGGGAGGTCTCCGGTCTGCTTCTGCTAGTATGAGCTCTGCTATGGTAAAAGACGCCGAAGAGGGGAAGGGATTTATCATCCTAGAGACAAATTATCGTGTCTACGCATATACAAGTATATACCCCCTATTTCCGCATGTTTTGGTACCATTGACTCACAGAAATAACAATTTGAGACTCTCCTCTTCAAATCGCGGTACTTAACCTCTTCGTCAAACTCAGTACTCGCTATCCAAATCTTGTCAGCGGCCGTATATCTCGACGCTCAATTCAAGAAGCCATAAAAATAGGTATAACAGCGGATCAGGTGATAGACTACCTAAGTTCCCATGCTCATCCTCAAATGCGAAAATCACTTGTTACTCTCCCACCAACGGTCGTCGATCAGATCCGCCTATGGCAGATTGAAGGGGAGAGAATGAGGACTACCACTGGGTTTCTGTTCAAAGACTTCCATTCTACCCAGGAATTTGAAGAGGTGGCCAAATATGCGGAGGAATTGGGTGTCCTTAAATGGAAAAAACCGGCGAGGAGGTGTATGTTTGTCACAAGGCATGAACAGATTGCTGATTGGCTGAAGAGAAGAGCAAGTGCTCAGCAGCAGCAGCAGCAGCCGAAGAAGAAGATTGCTGCTTGAATTTTTGATCTTTGATATTTTGTGTTTGGTCATTTTCCATTTTCTTTCTTTTCGAGTAACCTGTATCGTTAGTACCTTAGAAGTGAGCAATGATATCTGGCTGGGTGATAAAGGGTTGGGTTTTTCGTGACGATGGTTTGGCACATTGATAACTTACGTGCGGTGTTTCACGGATTGAATTGCTACTTCGTGGGAGTTCAATCCGAAATTAAATCTTTGTTCATGATACCCTTTTGAGACTCCTTCAATTGGTGACAACTCGTGTATTTGTAGGTTGTATTATGGTATGCCTTCGCGGGCACAATGGTTCAGCATACCGGCAGTAGGCCCCAGGTTCGAAGTATGTTTATGAGGGTTCTTCGAATTGAAGGATTTTGATGTGTGCGTAGCGCCGGGGATCCACTCAAAACTTGGCACTCGAACGATGCTCTTTCGACCCCAGGCTAAATGTCTCTATTATCGCAAAAGTTGGCTTTGGAAACCATTGCCGTAAGAACTATGATATCGATACTATCATAGGATCTTTCGCGTAGATTGTTCCATGCGTTTCGTGCTTTGCTCGTGAGTTAGCTCCAGTATCGTAGTTGGTGTTGCAAGGGCAGGGATACAGTAGTTGAATCAGCAGTGGCGCCTAGTGGTGCCAAGGCTTCGCGAGACCACACGTCTCCCTGGATCACAATACTCCCCATTTCACCACTGCAGCAGCACCTTCTTCCCCAGCTTCACCACCCTGTCTCTGTTCTGCCACCTACCGATCTACAAACTGGCAAGTTGTTGCTTTATCCTCGTTTGTTTCAAAGCTCTAATAACTTTGTTTAGACCTAGCCGGTCAGGAGTGTATAGGAACACGCGACATCCTTTATTCCACTCTCTCGCGCAAGTACCTCAATTACTATACAAATTACTGACGGAGATAATCCACACAACATTTTGTCATGTCTAATCCACCCACATCCGGTACTGGCTCTAGTGGCCTGTTTGGCAGCACCACCACCAGTGGAAGTAGTCTCTTTGGTGCCCCGAGTACAAACACCAGTGTGAACACAGGAACTGGGTACTCCTTTGGAAGTACGGCCTCTGGAGCAGCCGGTGGGCCACCAAGCGGAGGGCCTCTTTTCGGTGGCACAGCTTCCGGCGCAAGTACCCCGACGCCCGCATTCGGCGGATCCAACCCGAATCCATCCGGAAGCTCGTTGTTTGGTGCTCCCTCTGCTACACCCACTTCTACACCTGCCTCGGGTGGTTTGTTTGGAGGTACTAATAACCCTCCTGGCCCTGGTTTATTTGGAGGCACCCAAACTCCTGCTGGAGGTCCGTTTGGTGGTGGTGCCTCAACTACCCCTGCTGGGCCTCCTCCCGGATCAGCGCCAAAAAATTTGTTTGGCGGAGGAAGTGTTACTAGTGGTGGCGGGATTTTCGGCGGTGGTGGTGGTGCTGGACAAAATACGAGTCAACCGTCTGGTAGCAGTAGTGGGCTCTTTGGGGGACAGCCACAGCAGGCTGGTCAGGCGCCAAAGCCATTATTTGCAGCTGGTGCCGCGACTACATCTACCCCGTCGTCTGGTGGTCTTTTTGGATCTACACCTGCGGCAGCAGCTCCTAGTGGTGGTATGTTTGACGGCGCACAGGCTCAACAGGCCGCTGGCTCCTCAGCACCGGCTACCAGTGGGCCTGCAGAGCAGAGGCCGGGTGGTCTGTTCGGCGCTAGCGGCCCATCTACAACGCCTGCATCAAAGCCTCCCACTTCGGGGCTCTTTGGCGCTCCTCCAAGTTGTAAGTTCTACACTTTGCTTTTGAGCGCTATATAAGGGCAGGGTGGTATAGTCCCTTGTTTGGTTAGCCAATGCTAATAGCAATTGTTTTCATCAAGCAGCAACCCCGGCGGCTCCGGCAAATACACCCTCTCAGGCTTCATTGTTTGGTGCATCAGCCTCTGCACCCGCCGCTCCACCAGCATTTGGTGCTACTCCAGCCAGAGATGGTGCATCCCAAGCATCAACGCCAAGTTTATTCGGAAATACCCCAGCTTCTGGGACGGTCCCCGGTGCGTCATCAGCTCCAGCAAATCCCCCGTCGTCTTCTGGCATGAGTGCCCCCCCATTATTTGGAGCCACTGCGGCATCAACTGGGGCCAGCACTCCCTCTTTGTTCGGTAGCACCCCTAAGCCTCCTGGTGCTCCTGCTTCGTCTACCACCCCGACTCCTGGGGGTCTATTCGCAAAGCCTCCAGCCACCCCTGGATCCACTACTAGCACTGCAACTACTTCAGCACCAGCCGTTCCCAATTCTACACCTGGTGGACTCTTTGGCGGTGCCGCAGGTGCTACTTCTGCCGCTCCAGCTCCTATACCAAGTGCCACTACAGGAGCAGCATCTGGCCCCTCTAGCCAGGCTAACGTGCCAGCATCTGCCCCAAGCGCTACCATGTTACCTCCTCCTCAGTCCAGGTTGAAGAACAAGTCTATGGAGGAAATTATCAACCGTTGGACCAGCGATCTCGAGAAGTACAAAGCTGAATTTGTTCAACAAGCAGGCGATATCAAGAAATGGGATAACATCCTTATTGAGAATGGCGAGAAGATAACAAACCTGTTTTCTGAGACTTTGGAGGCAGAGAAGACACAAGGAAGGATGGATACTGTCCTACAACAACTCGAGAGTGACCAGGAGGAATTGGGAACCGCACTGGATTACTACGAAGCTCAGATTAAAGATCTCTTCGAGGCTCAGATGGGTGGTGTTGAAGGGATGCAACCCGCTGATCAGGAGAGAGAGAAAGCCTATCACTTGGCTGAGAAATTGAATGATCAGTTGGCAGACATGGGCGGTGAACTTGGTGGAATGATTAAAGAAATCAATAAAGCAAGCACCACAATTAACAAGACAACTAACGCTGATGATCCGGTAAGTCTGCACTATGTTCCATGTTATTCGGAGCACTAATGATATAGCTTTCTCAAATTGTCAAAATTCTTAACGATCATCTCTCGAGTTTGCAATGGATTGATTCCCATACCAATTCTATGGTTAGTAAATCCTACCAGTTTATTTCCATTGATCTTAACACTAATTACCCCCTCTCAAGACCGAGAAAATCCATGAAGCCCAGAAGAAGGCGAGGGATGGTGCAACTGGTGCTCTGGGGGGCGATGAGGATTACTTTCCTTCATCTTCTTATCGAAGCATGAGGTAAAATTTTACCGCGGTGTTACAAAAATTAGGGGTATCCTTCTGATGACTGGAGCCCTTCGAGTCTTTTACTTTTGTTTTTGTTTTCCTCTGCTTTCGAACTAAGTTTTGTAGAGGGCATACTGTGGTTGGGATTATTTTTACTCTTGTTATTGCTTTTTCCATCGGATTGTTGGCCAAAATGTACTCTACCCTGGTTATGACATGATATGACTTTATATGCTAGGAAATGCCTAAGTTTTCGTGAAATGAGTTGGTGTGACATCGAATTCGCTTCATATTCTCCCGGGGTTAGGGCTGGTTGGTCCTCACGCGAGATTAGGGAAGGAAGAAAAAAAGTTATCCTACTAGTACCGTACCTGTACCTTCACACCATCCCACCTCCGGCTCACAAAAATTTGGGCAACCACTGACGTGAGCCAACGTCAACTGCGGCAATGCAATACCGCGCTTCCTCCCCCACAGGGAGTGAATTCGAAGTCGACATCTCCAACGCCCTTGCTGATGCAGATTTCCTAGGCTCGGATAACGAAAACACCACTACTACAGCCGCTTCAAAATCCGCCAACCACCTATCGGACATTAATGACATTCTTGAGGTAATCGACGATAGCGATGGCGATCAAGCCTTCATCGCTGCTCAGCAAGCCGCATCAAACCGCAAAGGTGGCTCGACGATAAAAGGCAAATCTATCAAAAAAGGCGGCGGTTTCCAGTCCATGGGACTAAGCATAACTCTTCTTAAGGCGATTACAAAAAAGGGCTTCTCTGTTCCTACGCCTATTCAGAGGAAAACTATACCTTTAGTGCTTGATGGGGTGGATGTGGTTGGTATGGCAAGGACTGGGAGCGGGAAGACTGCCGCGTTTGTCATACCCATGATCGAGAGATTGAAAACACATAGCGTTAAGGTTGGGATGAGGGCGCTTGTACTGTCACCGAGTAGAGAGTTGGCGTTACAAACTATGAAGGTTGTTAAGGAGTTTGGGAGAGGTACGGATTTGAAGGTTGTGCTGTTGGTTGGAGGGGATAGTCTTGAGGAGCAGTTTGGGTATATGGCTGGGAATCCAGATATGTGTGTCCTCTCGTCTTCCTTTCCCCCCTCCTCCTCTTATCCTTGAGATTACTATATCTGACTGGTGGACTGCAGTGTTATTGCGACGCCTGGGCGATTTATGCACTTGAAAGTTGAGATGGAACTGGATCTTAGGTCTGTTCAATATGTTGTCTTCGATGAAGCGGATCGTCTATTCGAAATGGGTTTCTCGGCGCAATTGACTGAGATTTTGCATTCATTACCATCTAACCGCCAAACGCTACTTTTCTCTGCGACGCTTCCGAAGTCGCTTGTTGAATTTGCGAAGGCCGGCCTCCAAGAGCCGAGCCTGATTCGATTAGATGCGGACTCCAAGGTTTCTCAGGATCTTGAGAGTGCATTTTTCACGGTTAAGAGTAGCGAGAAGGAGGGCGCTTTATTACATCTCTTACAAGATGTAATTCAGGTTCCTAAGGGTGCCCCTCCCAAGGATAAATACACTGCAATCGACGCCACTGGCGAGGGAGATAATGAGGAAGAAAACTCTAAAAAGGGCAAAAAGAGGAAGCGCGCGCATCAATATCATGAAACCGCCTCAGCTCATTCCACCATTATATTCGCCGCAACTAAGCATCATGTAGAGTACCTCGCACAGTTGATTACCCAGGCTGGATTCCCAGTTTCATACGTTTATGGTGCACTCGATCAAGTTGCACGTTGGAATCAAGTTGCTCGCTTTCGCACTGGGGAGACATCAATATTGGTCGTTACGGATGTAGCAGCAAGAGGGATTGATATCCCTCTCTTATCAAACGTGATCAACTACGACTTCCCACCACAACCAAAGGTTTTCGTGCATCGTGTTGGAAGAACTGCAAGAGCTGGCAGAAGGGGATGGGCATATAGTTTTGTCAGGGCTGAAGATGCGCCTTATCTCCTTGACTTACAGCTGTTCTTGGGAAAGAAGCTTGTTCTCTCAAAGGACAGTTCCGTGGAGGGCTTCGATTTTGCATCCGATATCATTGTTGGAAGCTTACTCCGGGACTCGGTTGAACGGTGCACGGAGTGGATCAGCGTACTCTTATCAAAAAATAGCGAACTCGCGAGCTTGAAGATCGTTAGCACGAAGGGTGAGAAGCTTTACCAGAAAACAAGAACCTCTGCATCGGCGGAATCAGTCAAGCGTGCTCGGGAGATCGTTGCTCAAAAAGGATGGTCGGCCGCCAGCCCTCTGTTCGCGGGTGATGTCAACAATGCGGAAGTAGAGAGAGCAAAGATGCTGGCCCGTGTAGCCAGTTTCCGACCCTCGGAGACCATCTTCGAAATCGGCCAGCGAGGGCTAAACAAGTCCGAAGCAGCAACGGTAATGAAAACCCGCCGTGCAAAGATCAAAATCGACCCTAGCAAGAGAAGGGGTGGCTCTAGCCTCCTCAGCGATGATGAGGGTACGGCTGGGCCTGCCACCAAAGGCAGCGGCAGCGGCATACAAGGAATGGGAGCATATATGGATTCGGCTTCAGACGCGGATCTAGACTCAACCTTCACAAAGCCCGCCGACTCCCGAGCAAAAAAAAAGACCAAAATGGGCAACTTCATGGACACAGAGCACTATATGTCATACGCCCCCAGCACCTCCCTAGCAGAAGACCGTGGGTACAGCATATCCTCCTCCTTCGCGGAAGCGGCCAGAAACGCAACCATGGATTTAACAAACGACGACAGCGGTAAGGGCTTCGCAGAAGCCCACAAAGCCAAGGGTATGCGCTGGGATAAGAAAGCAAAGAAGTACGTCCAGCGCGCAAACGATGAAGACGGGTCCAAAGGCACAAGAATGATCATCGGCGAATCCGGCCAAAAGATCGCCGCTTCTTTCAAGTCTGGCCGCTTCTCCGCGTGGAAGTCGGCTCACAAGGTCGGTGGGCTACCACGTGTTGGTGAAATGGAGGACACGAGCCGGTTCGGCGGGCCCGGGCGTGGGGGAAAGATGGGTGGTAGATTTGGTGGGAGAATGTTCCATAAAGGTGTTCAGGCTCCCAAGGCTGCGGATAGGGCAAGGGATGACTACCACGTACGGAAGAAGAGGTTTGAGGAGGCGAGGGAGAAGGGGTTGGTTAAGGGAGCGGTGAGAAGCGAGATCAAGACCAAGGAGCAAATTAGGAAAGAGGTGAAGTTGAGGAATCGGAGGAGGGAGAAGAATAATCGGCCGTCAAAGAAACGGTAGTAGCAGTGATTTTTTGCATTGTTCATGTTGGATATGTATAATAGCCAGGATCAAAAGTCTTTTTATGACACTGCACTGTACGAGTACAGTACAGCGCGGGGTGCAGATTGATTGGCTTCACCGCTGTTGCACGCCACTATGATGCTTTAAGATACTCGAGTACATTAAAAACGCTCCCCCTGCTCCGCTCGTTGACCCAAAGCAGTCCTGCCTGGGGCACCATACCAGTCAACGACCAAGAGATCCTTCAAGACTTCCATAGCTCAATAGCCCAGTGCTTTGAACGTATGGCCACCACTGAACGAAACGGAAGTCCAACCCAAAGGATTCACATATCATAAAATCTGGCCCAAAAATCCTATTCCACAGAAAACTTAACTCGACCGACAAGTCACATATCAAGCCCAAACCGTAATTCCCTGATTAAAGTGAAGGGTATTATGTGTTGCTCCTAGGCACTAAGTTATGGCAGGGTAGCGATAGTTGGCAAAATTATCTTATATCATACGATAGGCAAGACGTCATGTGGTACAGTACTGGTATCGATCAAAGGAAAACCCCTGCTTGTCTAGTCTTCGGTAGTGACTCTGGAGTAATGCGCATATTATCACTCGGCACCAGATCGCCATGCGCTACGGTACAGCCGTGTGCCAAAAGTTCTCTCACCCCAGACACTGTAACACAAAAGGGCTATCACTACCGGTATCAGCTTGGGTGCCAGAACTTCTGGCACACGGCTGTAAGTTACTGTGCAGCATGTCCTAACCCGCCGGAATCCTATTGGCCTCTCCATCTTTTCTAACCCAAGGGGAAAGATAGCTGGTCTAAGGAATATTATCAAGAATGTGGGGAATGCAATACTCGGTTTCCAAGAAGAAAAAAATCAAAAAAATCACGTATTGCACTTAGAATTAGCAGTTGCTTCCCAAAATAAAAGCAGGAAAAACTTTTTTTTTTCTTTTCTCTCTTTTCCCTCTGCTACCCCCCCCTTCTGCCGATGGTGGGCCTATACGAGTAGTCTAGAACCGGCTTCTACCGCCCCGTGCCAGGTCGAACTTGCACTGCAGCCCTGTTGAGGAAGGTTAAGGCCTCCAGCCTGCCAGTTCCCAGAGGGCGGGACTCTTTTTTTAGTCCTCCTACACTACGTGATGGGTTGTTCGATAATAGCCCAGGATAATGAGGGGAGTTGAATTCCTGGGTTCCTGCTAATTTGCACCGGGGCTGATCCGTTCTTGACATCTCAACTGTTGGACCAGCTACTATAGGTGTTTGGCATGATACCGGTGTGGGAATGAATACTCACTCTGCTGGTGGATTTTGATTCTTCAGCCTGAGTTCAAGGGCAACTGTGTACTGTACTGTACTCGTAATTTTCTGACGTTTGTGAACACGATTGTTATTGCATGCCACCAAATTCCTAAGGCTCTAGCCGATTCTCTACCCATATGCAATAGCAGTTGTGTTCACAAACGTCAGGAAATTACGAGTACGGTAGGTTATCACTCACTGATCACATTATAAGGGCAAATAAGTTCTCAAGGGTAGGGGGGTTATAGATCGTGATCACGGATCAGTAGACTAAGAACAGGCCTATTTGTGCTTAGGGTGACCGCAGCTGGGCCATCAATGACTAAAAAAAGGGGTCGGTTTTTCTGGGAGAGCCCCAAATTCATGCCAGCTCTCGGGCGGCGGCTTGTCGGTTGTCGAGACATAACGAGTGAGTTTCTATGATGGCGGGTTAAATTACCAAATTCAAATAAATTTGACAGGACATACTCGTACCATAGCAAGAGAAGAGTGAGCTCGGTGATATTAATTCAATAGATTTTATCCTAGATATATCAATCGATGGCTTCCACTAGCTAAAGAAAACACAACCAACATCAGAGCCTGCTTGGGTACTCGAGTAGAGTGTGGTATGACAGCATTCGTGCATCGGGGCAGCTGGCCCTCATAGCTCAGGCGGCCGTATTCTGCACAGAATGCCGGTATCAGTCTCGTACTGGCATTATGATACTATATTGGAAGAGGTCAAGGTTGGATTAAGCTTCGGTCAAGCCCCACAAGATTTAATCACTCCACCTAAACTCCTCGAATAGAGTTTTACTTTTGAGAAATTTATTGCCACTAACCGGTGAAAATATGGGGTAGATAATAACAAAAGTGTTGGCCTGTTGTGGAACAGTGCTCGGCAATGTCGAGTCACTGTCGACAATTGCCAAAAAGCTCAGCCTCGCCGATGGGACTTTGTACGATACTACGAGAAAGATATTTCTAATATTATCTAAAGAGCACTCGAGAATAACTTTGGCCACAATGTCTTATGTGACAAGTCATTTAGTGCGCAGTTCTGTGATAAGCTGAGGGATGTGTGCTGTACCTTCCTCCCGATCCGGCAGCTATAATAAATGGGCGAACTTCGGACAACCACCACGCAACTGAACCCCGCTCTTCCCCTCTCCCAGGAACCATCGACCGAACCTCCTCAATACTCAATCCCATTCACCCATCCATCCATCCATCCTCAATATTCAAAGCAGGAAGGGGAAAAAATGTCTCGATGTCCTAGCGACAACACCAAACCCACCAAGGCCTCAAACCATTATACCGTTGCCGATGATCTGCCTGAAATCTTGCCCTGGTTATCTCGGCTAGAGCCCTGGATACGGCGTCAGGACGTTCGAGCCCGCCGGGTCGACAACATCGGAGGCTGGCTTCTTGAAATCAGTGAATCTAGAAGCTGGTGTGATGGTAGTGGGGAAGGTGGATCTGATAATAACGAGACTTTGTCTTGCCACGGCGATCCAGGAGTCGGCAAGACCTATATCCCGTAAGAGAGGCGATCTTTGAAGTGAAAAAAAAAAAAGTGTTTCTGACAAGCCGAGATGTTAGCTCCCTGGTGATGGACCCCTTATACGATCGGGATAGAGGACAAATTTCCGCAGTTGTGTGTTTTTACTTTGACCTCGCCCCCCAGAAGGAACAACCCCCGACTGGCACACTAGGTTCCCTACTAAAACAGGTTGTTGGGGGGTTGGAGGAGATCCCAAAAGAAATCGTCGAGGCTCTCCGAGACCAGAAAAAAGTCACTGACGGACGAGAACTACGACTTCCCGAAATTGCGAAGATGTTCCAGACTATCTCGGCCTCGCAGTTGAACCATATATGCATTGGCGCTCTTGACGAGTGTGTGCCTGAGCATCGACTTAAGCTTCTAGATTCCCTAAGAGAGATCGTCCCAAAGTCACCAGTAACTCGAATTTTTGCGACCGTAGGACCCCATATCCTAGATGAGATCGAGAAACTCCTTGCTGGAAGGGCGGGGTCTCTGTCTGTAGGGGCCAGCAAAGATGATATCATCCGATACATCCGTGCGGGCCGGAGTACGGACACAACACCCGAGGCGATGGATAGTAGTCTTGAGTTAGATATTTCGAAAAATATTCTCGAAACAATTTCGGAAATGTATGTAGGAGCAAGGGCGCTGGGAACCTTCTTTAAGTGCTCTGACTGATATATATCTAGATTTCTACTCGATTCCTTGAAAGTCGAGACAACCACCTATCGCAGGCGACAAAAGCTCAGCACAATGACGAATGGCCCAAGTTTGGAGGATGCGGATGGTGTGGTACTGGGACGGATAAAGGCTCAGACCAGCGAGAAAGCAAAACTTGGGTTGGCCACTCCCATGTGGGTGTCCCATTCGCGGCAGTCGCTAGAGGAGGATGCGCTCTGCCACGGTCTGGCAGTTGAGGTAGGATCTACGGATCTCAATACCAACAATTTTCCTGTGACATCGACACTGCTGCGCTGCTGCTAAGGACTTGCGGGTCGTGGATGAAGCTTCGACGCCCGCTTGATCCACTTTACCCTCCAAGAGTATCTTTCCACGCACCCAGACATTTTCGGTAGAGCACAGTCGGCAATCGCAGAAACCTGTTTGACTTATCTGAATTCCCAACCTATCAATTCCTTACCATCCGCACGTCATACCACCTTTCAACCAAATCCCTTCCTCTAATATTCTTTATATATCGGGGATTCCATACCAAGAGACAACTTCCAAGTGGAGTTCTTGAAGCAGTATGGGAACCATTATCCTTAGTTCGCTTTTGGGCCGAGTGATCGGCTACTATTATCTCACAGTCCCCCCTGCTGTCCGCCGGAGTGCATCGTGCGCCTTTCTTCTGAGTTGTTGAAGTTGTGGCCGCTTTGATGGAGATGAATGGTTGTAAGATCAACCAAAAAATTGCCCGGACCGTTGGGAAAGGGCGTGAGGGAGTGGTGAAAATACTATTAGAACGGGAGAGTGTCGACTTCGGCAGGGTGGGCACAGTTTTGGAGTTTTGGTCGAACACCACTCTCTTGGGCCACCCACAAGGGGTGTGAGGGAGGGTGAAACTATTGCTGGGGCGAGAAGACGTTAGTTCTAACAGGCCAGACAACTTCGGCTAAACACCACCCTCGGAGCTGCTGGGAAGGGATGTGAAGAGGCAGTGGACCGCCATTGGAACCACACGATGTCAACATCAGCAAACCAGATGACCACGACTAAACACCATTCTCGTTCGCAGCTAAAAGCGGGGGTAAAGCAGTGGTGGAGTTGCTACTGGAGCGAGAAGATGTCCATCATGGCAAGTTGGATACACGGGACCAAACGCCGCTCTCTCCCACTACCATCAATAGCCTTGGGGGAGCAGTGGGGTCAGCAGGGCGTGGAAAGTCGCAAACCCCAGTGCTATTTCCGACTGGGGAGACATAGTCTCTCCGCCATCTTCGAGCACGAATGTATCACGTTTCCGCAACAGCCCCATCTAATTTTCTCTTGCTATCTACTAGTGTTAAAAATATTTCGGCGTAAGGGGAAAGGGGATATTATAACTTGTATTGTAGTTTTATTACGTTTGGTTTGGTCGATTTTTTGTTTCTGCTGTTATATATTCTATTTCGTGTATGAACTTCTTTTCTCTTGTGTACGATAGATGTTTGTAGAGTGTTATCTTACTAGACTGCCATGACGAATATGACCTGAATGATTTTGCGCCCTGTCACCATTCAAATGCTAGTTTGCGGCTACCGAATGCTTCCAGTGGTGCCCTTGGACTCTGCAGCGGTTATCACATTTACCTACGCGATCTCAGAACCTCCCCCCCTCTCACCCTTAGGCCTACCTCTCGTCGACCGAATTGTTCACAAACTTACCATACCCCGTGCTGCTCCTATGGCATACCGCTTAGCAACGGAACATACACTGCCCAAAACCTAAGTGAAAGGAAGCTTGCTCCCGGAAGAAATTACCAAAATTTAATAAAAATCTCAAGTATGATACATCATCATAAGTGGAGCCTATCATGTTCAATCCCTCTTCTCAAGACCAGTAAGAACCCACCCTTCCGACCCTAAAATATCCTCCACTCCAGCCCGCAAAGCATCATCGCACCATCAATCCACATCTGCAGAGGCCCAGCAAAGACACCAAGCGTTCCAGCAATCACCAGAAGGAGGGTACAGTATCATAAGTAGGTGGGTGCTATCATATCAAAACTCCTTCCACAAAGCACACATCAATGATACGAGTGACTTTCTATGATAATAACAACAACAAAGAAACGGACAACCAAGTTATATATGATATACAACCGTATATATATACTTCCCCGTTCCTTTTACAAATTACCCGATGCCCACATTCCCCCCACCTCTTTTTCCTATTTCCCTTCTTTCTAGAAAAGTATGATATGGTACTAAGCTTACGGATTTGATACAAAATATAACCATCATCACTTTTCATTCCCCCCCACACACATATCATACTATGGATCAATAATCAGTGCAAAAATTTGAGTTCAGTTGGAACCCTTCCCCCTCCTTAATTTTAAAAAATAAATCCCACGTAGGGTAGGAGTAGAACTGGAACCCAAAGCTTTCCGTCAATCGCCACCGGAGTTCCGAATGGGATCTTTCCTTCCTTTCTCCCACCACCACCTCCTCCCCAGGGGGACTTTTCATCGTCACAGCCAATTGTATGCTCTTATGAGGAAGGTATTGTAGAATAAACTATATAAAATTTATTCTTTGTTTCTTTCTAGTAGGGTGAATGGTAAAATACCGTAACATTATTGAAAGAGAGGGGGGGGGGATGGGGGACAGCGACGATGGTATTGGCATAATCCATGGAGGAATGGCGATTGTTGGATATTATAATCTAGCATCCCCCCTTCGTGCTCGGTTCAAAGCTTTTTGCCCTTATTTATTTATTTATTTATTTTATTTCTCTTCTCCCTCCCTTTCATTCCTTCACGCCCTTCCTTCCTTCCTTCCATACAGCCATGACAAATGATAAACTTCATCTACGTCCAAAAGCAGTATATATAGAGTTCAAGTACTAGTCCATCCTCTACGGGTAGAATGGTATATCCTAATAATTCGCCGGTTGGCCGTAATCATCATAAAGGCTGATTCACTCGATAAGCACCCAACATCTAGACCCCGAGAACCTGAAAAGCAAATGCTGTGCCAGAGACGAAATTACGATATAATTTTTTTATCCCCCACTCAACGAAAATGAATCCAAATACGAGTAAGAGTATAAGAGGGAGAAAGAAAGAAAGAGAAGAAGAAAAATCATGATAGTATACAAGCTTGAAAACCACCCCTCCTTCAACCACCTCCTGCTTCCATCAACGGGTGGTCTCCCCAATTAAATTGACATTGGTTAGCGTTGAGTGAGGGGGAAGAAAGTAAGAAGGAAAAAAAAAGTCACATATAACTTGCTCTCGGTCGTTTACTTCCCCCAGGCGAAGAATCCCGCTCCTGTAATCCGTGCTTCGCACCGGCTTTTTCGCCCGCGGCTTTAACAAACGCCTCAACGCCGAATGGGTCCGCGGTGTCTTTTTCGAACTGGACAGGGCCGTCGCGGGCCTGTTGATTATTCGTTAGCAAAATTAAACTTAGTACAGTGGCGGGGTTTAGGGGCTGACCTCAGCATCTGCAGCACCCCTGAATCCCTGTTGTGCTTTCCCAAGGACTTCGAATCGCGAACTCCTCTTTATTCTGTCCATCTCGCTGCGGGTAGTGTCTTCGTCGTCATCATCGACACTGACTTTCGGCCTGTAGATGCTGTTCGCTGCCTCCTGGGCCGCAAAGAGCGGTCTATCATACGGCTGGTCCTCGTTGAAGCCGGACCCCGCGCCAAAGGCTGATGACTGATTGAACAACCTTGAATCCCACATCGTTTCTTGACTCTGTGTCGGCTTCGCGAGACCCAGTGCTATCTTCTCACCAATATCACGCCCTTGCTCCCTAGCCAACATTTGCATCTTCCGCTCGGAGCCCATGTTCTTCATTCGCTGTTGACGCTCCTCTTCCTGCCGACGTTCGCGGCGCATCTTTTCACGCTCACGTACCGCCTCGTCATCTGATCTGGAATCTTCAGACGAACTACGGGATCGTGAGCGGGATCTAGAGTCTCGCGAGCCGTCCGACGATCTTGAGCGGGAGCGGCCCCGCGAGCGGCCCTGGGAACCGGCGTGGGCGGCTTCTCTGGCCTTTTGCGCCAGCATTCGGAGGTGCTCTTCTTTCTGTGATTTTTCCTTCTCGGCTAATTTTTGCTGCATCAATGCTCGCTGCTTGATCTCTTCTCTTGCGTGTCGGTCGGCGGTGAAGAGTGCTTCGGCGAACTGTGCAAATTTATCATTGATGGTAACATCCTGGAGTCCGCGGCCATCGGCTGCCAGACGTTTGTCGAGTGGGACTGTGTATCCTTTTGGATTCTTCCAATTCGAGACTGGGGGTGGAATAGTCCATGCTTCCTGGTCCGCTGCCGTCAATTTCCGCGGAGGGGAGTGCATGACCGGCGGAGGTGGGGACGGAGGCCCTCGGGGGATCTTCTTGTGCTTAAACTTTGGCGGCTCCATAGGGTCCTGCTGCCGTTCTACAATCTTGATGATCTTGTCGCTGCGCTTGGTCGTGTCACCGAGTTGATTTGATGGTGTATAGCGGACGTACTGAGCCTCCTTTCTATTCGTACCCTTGACATTCTTTGGCTTCTGAGCGGCCACAGCACCCGAAACCAGCTTTGCCAATGCCTGCCTCGTCTTCTCCGTTGTAGCTGCGACATCCTCTTCCGAAGGCCTCTCCAATGAGATCTCGCCCACGTCTGCGCGCTGACGGAGGGGGATAAGATCTTTGAATGACGCGTGTACTATTCGCTTATCGTTATGGCCTTGTCGGGCAATTGCGTCGTACTTTACTTTTCCTTCATTGTCGACTTGGAGAGAGAGGGCTTTGCTTGTTCCCGACCCTTTGCGACCCATGTCGAGCGGGTATTGTGCCATGGGGACCTCGGGAAAGGCACCTCCATCTCCGAAGTCGTCTGCGGATCGAGGTCGCCATGCTGATCGCCGACCGTATGGGGGTGGACCAGTTTTCTAGAAGTACCAACATTAGCCTCCTCAGCTGAGGGAAGAAAAGAAGTATTGTAGAGCGAAAGTTTACCTTAAGAATTAAGCCCTGCTGGTCGGGGTCGCCGCCCCCGAGAACTCGTGCAGTGGGTTTTCGGCTAGCCGTAACATCTTCTTCGGCGGAGTATTTGGGAGCTGGGAGTACTTTTGACAGACCTGCGGCGAGAGATGTCATGACGATGGAGCGTGGTATGTTCTTGGGGAGGTGATGCGGCTATTGTGGTTGAGACGGAAATTTATGATATGGAGCTGTCGTTGCGATTTATTGGCTGACTAAGCGACAGTTCTCTAATGGTTGGTTTCCCAGGGCTCGCTGCTCACATTCTCCGCGAATCCTGATGCCCGGTTCCCCTCCAAGTTCGTGTTGCTCATAGTTGGGAAAACCAAGTGTGACGCGACACTTTTTATATTTTATAGATAGGTCTACACGGTCTGGCAGATGTTGTTGAGCAGTCGATTGGGGTTAGCCAGTCAAATATATTCCTGTCCACCTACCGGTATCATAGGTTTATTGTTCCTTCCCTTTGTACTTTAACACTAACCACAAATCCCTATGCTTAGACTACTATACATACAGTAGGTTTCAAGCAGCTATGAAGAGAGCTGGCTGGTAGAGGTATTCGGGTTGAGGTCGACGGTGCAAAAGCAGTACCAAACGGCTGAGGCAGTGATGCTTGTGGGGCAGAAAATGTAAGAAGGAAGCATTTAAAGTAAAGGAGGAAACATTCAATCAGAGCTGTTGACATTATTCCCCGACTCAGAAGAATCTAAGTCACTCCAGGCACCTTCTAATCTATTACCAGTTTGCCTGATAGTTGAGCCTACATTGATCAGGACTACTAGTATACCGGTAATCAATTTCCAATTGCTAGAAAACACAGGTGAAAATGCAGAGTTCAGGATTGATACTAGGAAGAAACAAGTTTAGCAAAATTGAACCTGTAATGGTGATACATGCAATGATTGTGTGGGTTGCATCCAGCCCTGGAGTTGAGGAAGAAAAGAGTCCTGTCACGCTCTCTTTTGTATCACACTTTGGTTCTCCCGACCATGAGCAACGCGAAACAAGATGAGAACCAGCTGTTAGAGAGAAGAAGAAAAAAGGCGTAGAATAGAGCTGTTCCACAGCTATCAGCATAAGACCTGGATAACTTATCTACGAGCCCACTGCCACTGCCCTTTTTGCTCAAATTGTCACTGCCTGGAGAGCCCGTGACCAATGCTCCCTCGCGTTAGATCCGCGCCAAGCGTCGCGTCTTCCCAGTGATGATACTCCATTTTCTGCATAACCACAAAAAACTCGCCCAAAATTCTTCAGACGCCCGCACAATATTACCGCAATGTCCACACAGGCTAACACCGGGATTCCCTTCTCATACTCCCACTCACAATCTCCCATTCGTCTACTAGAACTCCCGCCAGCTCTGCTGTCGCTCGTTACCTCTAGTTCACCACCCGTGTAAGCTCCCCCTCCCCCCGACGCCCCTTCTCTACTCTACTCCATTCTGCTCCATTCAAAGGCTAACATTCGCCCCAAGACTCAAAATAAAGGCAGCCCCAACACCCCCGAATGCTACTGGCCCCCGGGGGTCAGAAAACCATGCAGTCCTTTGTACACCAACGCAGACCTTCTCCATCCGACATGTCCATTGCTCAAATTCAATCATCCTTGTCCAGCCTTCGGAGTTTCCACCTCCAAATTCGGCTGAAGACGAGCAGCAACAGACCTTCTCCCTTACGTCTACGGGTTTAAAAGCGGTTGCTGCAGCTGGTTCCTGGTTGGAGTTAATTCCCGCGACCCCGGATTGCGCAAGCATTCTACAGGAAAAGATACCGGTATACCACGGATGGACAGACGATAATCTGGCGCTTCCGACAATGGGAGAGCCAATATCTAGAGCTCGACTGCTCGACTCTATGCCCGTCAGCGATGCGGAATTTTCTGCCGCTTGGGATGCGCTTCTTGCGTTCGAGACGAATGATGGTGCGGCTTGTCGCCCTTCGGCGGCAACTATTGTCAAGACGATCTCCGAAATCAACACCTCGGCTACTGCGGAATCCTTTTCGCTATCTTCGCCTTCGGGATTTACGGTTTCCGCTATTCTTGGAATGCTGGATGATGTAGAGATACCCGCTGGACTTGTCATGGCGGTGATCAGGAGTATGTGTGATCGGGTGACTGAGAGCATGGACGACGACTCCTGGCGATTAAATACGGATAAAGGTTGTGTGTTCATTGGAGAGGCACTATTACAAGACTGGATGGACAAAATCAACTCTCAGGGAACTAGTGCACGTCGATTGAATACGGCAACCTTGATCACAAGATCTACCTTCATAGATAAATGGAAAGCCACTGTGCCAGAGGAGTGCGCAAGCAAATGCAGATTGGATACAATCAAGGTATGTACAGTTCCATGCTCCTCCTCCTCCTCTTCCCAACCACTTAAACTCCTCTTAGGGCTGGCACGCACTCCCAACCGAAAACACCGTCCCTTTCGAATCATCTGAAGACGCAGAATCCGCCACAGCATCATCCACAGCATCATCATCATCATCATCATTAGCGCCTGCAAAAAACATCGTTCCCGCAAAGAACAAGTGGCACGAAAGACTAGGGAAGAAGCGATGAGCATCCACCATCATACTTAGGACCGTCGCGCGACATGTAACCAAGTAGCGTATATAGCATAACACTCATACCCACTCCCGAATAGACTTCCTCTTCCCAAGCGCACCCGACCATAAACCCCACAAAGTAACCTCCGCGCTCCACAATTATTTCACCGTCACCCCGCCCTTGGCATCACCTTCCTCTCCCTCCCCCTCACCATCTTCCTCCTCATCATCCTCCTCCTCACCATACTTCTCCTCCTCAACCGTGCTCCCCCCTTTTTCCTCCTCCATCCTCGCGGTAAGATATGTATTCACCTCATCCTGCAATCCCACCACCACACCGCGGAGTTCCGCCAGTGCAGCAGACTTATCGAGCGTTTCCGGGAGCGTCTTGGTGATTGTGTAGGGGGTGGTAGGTGTGAGGGGGGATGCGTAGGTTGCTGTGAGGATTGGCATTGTAATAGACCTCGCCTTTTCCCGACCCGAGCTATTCTAGGCGAAGGTGAAGAAGCTATGCAAGTGGCGCGGTGTACGTACGATAAGGAATATGAGAAAGTTACCGATGTTGTGAATGTTTTTTTTGCGTTGTGAGCCAACGGCGGGATGGTGTGGAGTGGAAAGGGATTTAGGGTTAGCGCATTCCCCCTGTTATTATAGAAAAGATGCGGGGCGAGCGAAGCCAGATACCGGTACGGTATACTAAGCACCGGGCGGAAAACGGAGTTGTCTGCACGACAGTCAATTCGGTGCGGAAGGGTGCTAGAAGTGGTGTGGCTCTGCCGAAGATGGGAACGAGAGAGAGGGAGAGAGAATAGATAAGAGTTGCAGTAAGACAAGGTAGGTTGATTTTAGTTTATATATCATACCTGATATGTAAATTGAGGGAGGGAAGGAGGGGAGTTTTGGAACAAAAGACAAGCTATGATAGACTAAGTCATATCAATGACAACCAGGACAACTCCATGACTAAGCAACAACCCCTCCAGCGTCCAACCCAAGAGTCTATCCAACACCCCCCAGTAGGCTCTCCAAGAGGATGATCACTATTTCTCACTCGAAATCATGTCCAGATTAATCTATTAATCCACCGTGGGAAGTACTAGTAGACTACTCCCAGGCTGGCAAGGTGGTGTTAAGTAGAGAGTTCTTCCCTGGTGGGGGTGATAGTACCAGTACACAGAAGGGTATATAAAGACAGGACAGAGACCTATTAGACTCCTCAACGAACACCGCTTCTCTCCTCCCAACGATTGAAATCAACACCATGGTTTTTTATCGTCACTTTCTCCCCTCACACTCTTAGTGAGCTGCACCCTCCGCACTCTTTGTGAGCTGCTCTCCTCTTCGGTCGCGTCGCTTCGCTTCGGTTGTCTTTGGTCTCGGTTGCGTTGCGTTGCTTCTGTCGTACTCTTCTCCCCTACCTCATGGTGGGTCTCCTCCTCTCTCGGGCGTCTTCCCTCGTCAACGGGTCGGTCGCAGTTTCGGGTTATCGTCGAAGTAGTGGCCACGGTGGTCCTGCTGCCTGATATGGCACTCCCTTCTGGCACCATCGATCGGTACGGTCGGCTTTTCGAAAAGTCGTGATCCTGTCTCAGTCCTCCCTCCCTTGTACTTCTTGGGTCATTTACTCTCGTGTCCCGTGTCTCGTTCCCGTCGCTCGGTTACAGCTATCTACACTCTCTTTGGAGGCATCCTGATGCCACCCCCTCCCCTCACCGTCCACCACCCCGTGGTGGCGCCTCGGCTCCTCCGTCGTTGTATTGCACTATTTCGGTGGCTGAAGTTGGCCTTGGTCTCGGAAGTAATGTTGGCCCGCGTCAACCTGTTTAGACGTCTTGCCTCCCCCTTGCCATGCTTTGGTTTTCCTTACAGGTTGCTTTATTTTTTTCTTTTGTTCGGTTGGAATACGGCTAGGGTTTTCCTTTCATTTCCTCCCCGCTTTGTTGTTTAAGATTTTTTGCTAGGTACATGTAGTTAGTAAATTTTCCTTTCTTTCGAGGTGGCTGGCGTGCGGTTGGTCTCAGACCAGAGAGACTTGGGGTGTTTGTGTTTTTTCCTTAGGCCAGTAAGAGGGGGTGTCACAAATCGTGACTAAGCAAGGCAAATTTCACATGACTAGTAGTTACTAGTCATAAGGTATGTTTATGTTTCACACTATGCAGTCAGTTGACTCATAGTTCTCACATGACGCGCACTTGCGTGTCATCGTTATGTTATGATTGGTTGATGTTTCTATGACTCACGATTGTGAGTCATAATGATGTAATGACTTTCGCGCGTGACTCACATTATGAGTCACGAGTTTCACGCAGGTGACACGCTTTGCGCACCTGACATGTTTTATGATTTGCGATTGGTTTAAGGCATGTTGCGCAGTGACTCATAGGAGTCATCTGATGGATTTCGGGCATGACTCATTATGAGTCATAGGACCGCGTGACTCGAGTTATGAGTCACCAGGGTTAGGGATGTTAGCGTGAAGAGTCTATAAGTAGGAGACTCGGTCACAGTAGTTAGAGCTCTTCACGCAACCATCTAAGTAATACACCACTCAGATACTGGGGCACGGGCCAAGCCCATTGACAGTGACCTTCCATAGGTGCAATATGTTCGAGATACCTAATGCCCTTATCTCTATACTACCTCGCTTGTATGCGAGAACTCTATTCCTACACGATAGGACTTCCTACGATCACTATATCTACTACGAACCCACGATGTTAGTCTATAACGATAGACGAAGCAAACTACGTAGGCTATGTCAATAGCCTATGATAGTAAGATAGTCGTTTCCCGTTATGAACACCTTCATGGGAGGCTGGTTTCTTACAGGGGGTCTCACAGAGGGTTTGTTTACGCCATATCTCACCGATGCATGCGAGTTCTTTGTCCCTAGTTAGCTTCGCCCTATTGGGCTCAGCCGAAAACAAATGAATACATGACTTTAACAAAAACAAAAAACAAAACGACCTATTAGACTCCTCAAGCTTCGCCTCCGCTATCTTCCTACCCCTACGTTTCTCAACACCACATTGCTTCTGGTACAAAATCTCACGATACTCTGCACTCTCAGTGAGCTGCCTCCTCTTGCACTCCCAGTGAGCTGCGCTACGTCTAGCACTCTTCGTGAGCTGCGCTACGTCTAGCACTCTTCGTGAGCTGCGAAATGTCCATCCATGGTGCCCCTCAGGGTTTCCCTCTCCCTCCTTCATCGGTGCCCTCTACCAGGCCCAGCTCCACCTCCCCTCCTTCTGAACAAATCATCTACGTAAGGAATTTCCTTGGGGAAACTCTCAACAAACTAGGCTTCAATGATGTGGTCCCCCTCCCCACAAGCTCTGAGCTCGGTAGAGACCTCTCTACGGGCGAATCCATTATTCTCCCCCTCCTCTGCTCCACGATCAACGCATTGGCCTCTCTGCTCGAGAGGGTTGACACCCTCAATGACCGCATCACACACACCCATGACTCCATTAGCCAGGTGGCAAACTCGGTCCCCAACAGGGATGAGCTGACCGCCTCCCTGGCCCCCATCATCTCTTCGGTTTGTGACCTGTCACATAGGGCCAGCACAGCCCCTGTACCGCACAGACCTGCGCCCCCCCCGGCCAATCAGGCACCTGCCCCACCCCCCCCCGGCTAAAAGACCTTCTGCCCCCACGCCCGGACTACATCCCGATTTCCCCAGGCATGATCACGCCACCAACAAATACTATGGCAACTCTGAGGCGTTCGCCAAGTCCCACCCCACCTCTTGGGAAGCCTCCCACTTCGCAAATGGGGGTTACCCCGCCGTCTCCACTTTCCTCCCTGGGGTACAAGACCCTACCTGCCCCCGTCTGACTTATGCACAAGCCACGGCCCCTCCGACAAAAGGAAAAAAGAAATCCTCCCCACAGGGGGTTGCCTCCTTGACTTCTCCTCCCTCCTCCTCCTCCTCTCCGGCTTCCTCCTCCTCCTCCTCCAAGCCCTCCGCTCTCCCAGCTGCGGCTAGGAGGTTCTATGCCCCCAGACAAGATCCTCTCCCTCACCCGGACAGGGAGACCATTGCCGCCACCTTCCCTGATATAGCCGCAGAAGTTTTACGCTCGTCCAACTGCGCCTTCCCCCTTTCGTTCACAGCCAAAGTCAACTCGAATGGAACGGTCACCCTATTAGGGGTCTCCCCCTCTACGCCCGCCTCTGACTACGCTCCCTTCTTCGGTGCTCTTGCGGCACGTTTAAACAAGTCCTTCCCAGTTGGCTCCTCCCCGTGGCTACCGTTCAGGCCCGCCCCCAACGAAAACCAGTTCGCCATCCATGGCCTCCCCCTCCGCTACCTCCCCGAAGACAATGAGGGTCTCTTCGTGTACCTCAGAACTTCAATACTCAACGCCAAGGGCGTCGAAATCCCCTCGGCACGCTTTCTTAACCCAGATCCTGAGGCCCGCTCTCTAAAACTGGCCTCCTCGGTTGTTGTCACTACTACCCCTGAAGAAGGTAAGAAGATGGGCTCCAACATCTTCCTTCTCTCCCGCAAGAGGGAGATCAAAACTGCTCACTCTGCCAACAAAACCACTCGTTGCCGCAACTGTCAGAGGTACGGCCATACGGCCCCTGTCTGCAAATACGACTACCCCGTCTGCCCAATCTGTGCCCTACACCATCGCAAGACGGAACACCGCTGCCCTAACCCCACATGTCCCAAGGAGGGCAACCTACGCCCCGTGGCAAATTGCTGCTCTACTTCCCCTGCGCACTGTGCTAACTGTGGGGACGATCATCCTGCCACTGACCCTGCCTGCCCAGCTAGACCAAGCTGTTCCCCCCCCACTGACGAGGTACCTCTTGCACAGGGCCACGTCGCCCCTGCCCCTGCTGAAGGGGACATGGATACAACTGAAGATGAGGGTGAGGCCGTTGCCGAAAACCCCAGACCCTCCGCTCCGTCAACTGTCAGAAGACTTCTCCCGGCCTTTGAGGTGGTCACCCCACGTCTGACTCGTCCCTCAGCTCCTCCCTCGGTTTTGCGCCCTACTCCAGGGGCGGGTGGCCCACTTCCCCAGGTGGCCCCCAGCCCCTCCCCTGCTCCTTCCAATGATCCGGGCAGGGCCCGATAATGCAGTACAATAATAGCTCAACCATGTCTCCCCGGCCAGCCAGGGGGACACTTCGTTCCTTTTCCATCGTTCAACACAACAGCCTTGGGAGCTGGGATGTGTTCTTATCCCTTATGAATAGCGTTAGTCAGTTGACCTCCCCTCCTATGATAATAGCCCTCCAGGACCCCCCCGTCAGGAGAGGGCAACTCCCATCCTTTTCTGCATTCAAGTGCTTTCACCCCTCCTCCCCCAAACCAAGGGTGGCTTTCTACGTCCACCCCAACCTGCTAAATTCGGTCTCGCTCCTACCCATTGCATCCACCCGTCCCGATCTCTTTTCGATCGACATATTTGCCCCAGAGGGCTTCTTTGAGCTCCAGTTCACTAGATTCAGGATTATCAACGCCTACAATCTCCCTCTCAAATCTGCCCCCTTCCGTTCTATCTCCCCCCCTGAACTGTTTCAAGACAACGATTTCCCGACGATGGTGGATGGTGACCTCAACTTACATCATCCATCCGCCGACCCTCTACGAACATTCGACTCTAAGGAGTACAACCTATCGCACCCCTATTATAGCCAGGCTTCGGAACATGGCTACTCTCTCCTCAATCAACCTGGGTTATATACGTATTTCCCCTTCGCACACAACGCCAGGCCCTCGGTCCTGGACCTTGCCTTCGCTAACGGCCCGCTTTTCTCTTCGTTCTCCCATTGGGACACACCTCTCCCCTCGACTGGCTCTGATCATGTTCCAGTGCTCATCACTTTGGAGTCTCCCAGGTTCAGGCTTCCGCCTCCCTCCCCCAACTGGTCAAAAACGGATTGGTCCAGTATTCTACCCATCCTCCCCTCCTTGATACCTCCCCCTCCTCCGTCTGTCTGCTCGCCCTCCACCTTCGAGGAATGGTTCGACACCCACGCCAATAAGGTCAAGACCCTCATCTCCTCCAACACTCCTGTGTCACGCCCGTCCCCCAGATCCAAGCCATGGTGGTCCCCTCTTCTCTCCCACCTAAGATCTGCCTTCCACTCGGCCTCTCGGACATACAGGTCCTCTAGAAACTCCTACGATCAGTCGGCTCTACGCTCGACAAGACGCTCTTATTTTGCTGCCATTAAAAAAACTACGTTCGCCCACTGGTCTACCTACCTTTCGTCCCTCACCCCCTCATCGGTTTGGGAGGCCAAGAAGCTCGCCTCCGGAAGGCAAGCCTCGAGGTTCCCCTCTTTTCCTGACCAGGATACTCCTGAGGGCATCAACAGGGCCCTACTTTCACATTTTTTTCCCTCCACCCCTCCTCCGACCGACACTCCCCTCACTCTCTCTCCCTACCCTGACTACTTTCCTCTCAGTCAGGAAGAGATCACACTCGCCCTCTCAAAGTCCTCCAACACTTCCGCTCCTGGCCCTGACTCGATCTCTTACGTCGTATGGAAACAGGTTCACCGGTCGTGCCCTTCCCTCCTCACCGATCTCCTCTCTCCTCTGTTACGCTATGGACATCACCCCGCCTCCCTGAAAAAGGCAAACGGCATTGTGTTAGATAAGCCTGGCAAGGCATCCTACGATACCCCTGCCTCCTTCAGGGTCATTGTTCTACTCGAAACTCTCTCCAAGATACTGGAACGAGTTATCGCTTCACGTCTCTCCCTCCTGGCCAGGCATGTGGGCCTGCTTCACCCGCACCAGACAGGATCCCTTGCGGGTCTCTCCACTTTCGACGCCACATCTACCCTCACCCATGAGGTTCGCCTCCTCCAGAGACTTGGTTCCAAGGTCTCCTCTCTTTTCCTGGACATCAAGGGCGGTTTCGACAATGTCGACCCCGGCCAACTCACGTCGGCGCTGCGGGCTAAAGGAGCCCACAAATATCTTACTGCGTGGGTTGGCAGCTTCCTTACCAACCGCATGTGTAGACTCCTCTTTCAGGGTTCCCCAAGAGTATTTTCGCCGGTTGCCGTAGGTACCCCCCAGGGCTCCCCCATCTCCCCCCTCCTCTTTGTTATATATGTTTCTCCACTACACCCTGTGATACCTAAGGGCATTGTAATCTCCTATGTGGATGATTTCGTGGTCACGGTCTCCTCCGCCTCCCACAGACGCAACGTTCAACTCCTTCAAGGCCACTACCGCTCCCTTTGCAGGATTGCGGCGCCCAGGGGCCTCACCTTCTCCGTCCCCAAGACTGAGCTCATTCACTGGCGCACCCCTCAGGAACGCTCGCCTCCCTCAACAGCAGGAGTCCGGCTGGACAACTTGTACTTTTCCCCCAAGGACACGGTAAGGTGGCTAGGATACTGGTTCACACCCCCTCTCTCCTCGAGTGCCCATTTCAGCAAGAGGCTGTCCCTCGCCCAGGGCGCTTTCGATACGATCAAAAGACTCTCTCCTCCGGGGAAGGGTCTCCCTCCGTACCTCTGCCATAGGTTGGCCTCGTCCCTTCTCGCCCCTGTTCTCCTATACGGCTCAGATCTCTACACTCCCCTCGTGGGGATGCAGGATAAGCTAGACGTCTTTTGGCATCGTGTCCAGAGATGGGTCACCAATTGCTTCTCCTCCACCCCGGTCCCCATACTGGCCATCGAGTCTTGCCTCCCCCCTCTCGTCCTTCTTATAGAACACCGACAATGCATGGCGGCCCTAAGGATGGTCTGCTCTCCGCCCGAAATCAATCCTGCGTCGGCCAGGCTCCACAAGTCGGTCCCAAACCGGTCTTCTTACCGCTCCCCGCTCTGTCATCGCTCCTTGCTGGTCAAATTGAACCCCGCCCACCGCCCCCTTATGTGGAAAACACCCCAGGTGACGATCCGCAAGCACCTTCCCATTGATGAGATCGCCCACAGGACGCTTCCCCTGCTTAAAAACAGGCTTTTCTTTCCTTCGCACAACCGTCAACTGGTCCCTACCCTATCCATCCCCCCGGTGGACGCTCCCTCGAACTCGTACACCGCCCTCAGAAAAGAATCCCGGGCGGTCCTCCACAGGCAGTGGCGCTCGCTCGCTCCTCCTCCTCCAGGCTATCCTTACCCACCTTCGCTCACGCCCCACCCCTTCATGGGCCTCCCCAAGTTCATGGCCGGTCACTTCCATCAGATGTGGTCTGGCAAAAGCTACCTCGCAGCCCACCCTTCCTGGTTTAATCGGGACACTCCCTCCCTCTGCCCTAGGTGCCGCGCCTCGGCTGAAACCTTTGAGCATGCTATCCTCCACTGCAAGGCCCGTCGCCGCCTGAAGGAGAGTCTCCTCCCGACCCTCACCTCGCTTGACGCCGCCTCGCCCCTATGGTCCTCCGATCATGACATCGCCGCCCTTTCTAGATTTATTGCACTCACAGCCACCGGTTTCCCGCCCGACATGTTCCCCCCGAGCCATACTTCCAGTACTGCCCACAGCCCTGTTCCCTCCCCTTCCTTCACCCCCTCGCCCCGCTTCAGGTTTTCTCCCGTGGAGGATGTTTGATTTGTTTTGGGGTTTTCTTTACTTTGCTGTTTAAGACAGGGATCGTGAGGTCTGTTGGTTTTGGATATTTCTTTACGAGTTTATGATGATCTCCCTTGGTTGGTTATTGCGTCATGGTTTGGCTACGCTTTGGAGAATTGGGTGGTTAGGATTTTCTTTTGTTAGTTGTTTTATTATAGGTTTTGTTTACGCCATAGCTTACCGCTGCATGCGAGTTCTTTGTACCTTTAAACAAACGAATACATGACTTAAACAAAAAAAAAAGACCTATTAGACTCCTTCACAAAAGTCGTCAACACACACTCAATCTTAACATATATCATACCCGTATAGGCATATATATGAGTTTCACAATACGGTATCCATCTATCCGTGACACACGTCAACCGTGCCACGGTTATTGCTGGAAGGTTCCAAACTACCGGCGTGCTATCCGGTATCGTATCGTATTGTAGGCTAACTCGGGACTATCCTTCTGCTAGATGGGTGGAAATCTCTATCTTATGTGTTGTACATACTGTACAGTACTCCGGTAGGTACTATCTGTAGTTTGCAGAAAGAGCCTGCCATCGGAAGTATGATATGATAGAAGGGCGGGGGTAGAAACGAATCCGATAGGTGAATAGGGGGGGCGAGGTGGGCAAGGTTTATACAGAAGTATCGCTTGATAGTGGTGGAAAGTAGGCTAGACAGGGGAGAACCACAGGCTTCACAAGGGCCCATTCGTTGAAAGTACGAGTGATTATGCGTGACCAGCAGTGATCTCAGAGGGCTTGTGACGAGATACCGGTAATCTGCCGTGGCCGGCGGGGAAGGGAATTTTCACGCATCGGTTAAACAAAAACCAAGCACTTCGTGCACAACTTCAACTAATCGCTAGGGCACTTTAGTACTAGACTGGGAAAAACTAATTAATTGTGTTGTGCTCTCGGATTACAGGAGACAAGAAAAAAGTAATATAAAGGCCGCAGCCCAAGGAAACGCCCCACTAACACCGCAGTAACTACTACAAACCACAGCGACTACCACTACTTTACCGCCCCTTCCCCTTCCCCTTCCCCTTCCCCTTTCTTATCACTTGGCTCTGCTCGCCAGCCTCCAATGCACCTAGAACACCCTTGCGTTCCTCTTCCTCCATGCTCAACTGGATCGCCATCTCGAGTTCTTCCTCCTCAGTCCTTGGGGTGTGACGCTGTGCCTTGCCTTTCCCACCTGCCGGGGCTTCGCTAGCGCTCGGCCATTCGCTGCCTGCATCAGGCCATCCACCAGGAGTCGTAAAATTGGGACTCCTGTTTGAATTGGCGTGATATGAGGTAGAGCGTTTTTGATGGCTTGGGCCGGCAACGATAGGGCTCAGGGGAGCTTCGCAATCTGGACATTCGTAGGCGCCGTCCCAAATCTCCGAACCTGGTGTGTCACCAGATACAGCTGGAGTTTCTATCCATAGTTTCTCTAAGCTGGCCCTTAATGCTTGGGCTAACTCTAAGTCTTCAACCTCCTCCTTGGCGTCCTTAAACCCCTGGGTGGTTCTATGGTTGCTTGTTGTACGGCTCGGGTCCATGGGCGCAATGGTGTTGTTGCTATCCCCACTCCCAATGCTGCCACCGCCCTCGATTTCGTAGGTTTCCATACTAATCATCCTAGCATACTCCAGCATTTCTTCTTCATTAAGCGCTGCCCACCCACTACTTATTCCGTAACGCTTCTCCAGCTCAATCCTTTCTTTATTCTCGCGTTCGCGTTCTTTGAGAAGATCCCTAGAATCCGATTTGATGATGCCTTTAATGTCACCTCTACCGGTAGATGGCGTGCCACGGACTCTACCACCGACCCTTGGCCCCTTTGACCATTTTGGAGCATTTGTCCCTAAGGAGGAGGAAGCGAAACACCAATATTTGATGTGTGTGCCCAAGGCAACCGCTCCACGAAGGCGAGTCGGATCGGGATCGAGAACTAGGCATCGAGCTGCAAACTGGTTGTCCCCAAGAGCATCGTTGCCTAGGCTCAGTGTTGCTCCATCTGCTTGTGCTAATCTTCGACGTGCGCGAGTCGAAAATCTAGAATGAATGTTTCTCATGGGCGAATAAGTGGAAGCCAGAAGATCCCAAGCTTGAACGAGCCCGTCGTTTCCACCATGAACAAGATAAAGTGATGAGAGGGCCAGAGTTGAAATCCGAGGTGAGTCGGTCCGGATCACTCTTTGTGGCAACAGGCCAATGGATGGCACGCCATCGCCATCGGCAGATGATGCTTGATACCGAATGTTCCAAACGAAAACGTTTCCCATGCTGGTACCAATTGCAAATAGCCTTGCATTTCCACCGGGTACATCTGCAGTGGTCCCAGAATCTTCGCCGAGGGAAGTTAGGGCAAGGTTGGAAACATCAATCGCTAAAGCAGTAATCATGCCAACATCCTCATCTCCAAACAGAAAATCTGTAGCAACCCATTTTGCTGGGCGTTCACAGAGTTGAGAGGTCTGCACCGAAGCTTCAACTGTCTCTACTTTCTCGGAGGGCTGGGGCTGTGACCCTCCACCAAACACAGATCCCGAGGTTGTCACTGCGCCGGTCCCTTCCGAAACGCTAGCTACCTCGCGTACAAACTCTTTGGCCTCGACATCGAGTGTGTAAGACAGGAAGTGGTATCTGATGAGTTTTGCTGTTTGCTCATTCTCCGCCGGTGGCCGATCGGCACTTCCTCTTCCAAGCACAATGTTGGCGCCAGGCCAGTCCAACTCAATAAACCAATCCATTCCCCAGCCCTCCCAAAGTTGTTTCAGTAGGGCGTACTCGGCATTAAGCAGCAAATCCTTTTCGTCAGTTTTCTCTTTTCTCGTGTCCTCCCTGGTTAAAGTGCTTGGAGGCGGCTGAAAAATTGAGCTGTGGACTGCAGTCGGTATACGAGTAGTTTGCGGAATAAGTTCCCAACCAACTTTGGGATCTGCAAGATAATAAATCTCGCCTAGCGCGTTGACAATAACCGCCCAAACACTCTTCTGTCTCTTTCTCTTGACTGAGTAGTCCTCATCCACCTTGATTGACACGATTGGTATACCTGGGCATATACAGAACATCTTGGTGGGATTAACTTGGAACTCCTTACCAAAACTTAGCCCGTATATTGAGACAAAGCCCCTGCTGTTACCGATCATGACCCCAACCTGGGACTCAGACGTTTCAAGAACACCGCCGGCCCGTTTCTTTGCAATCCATACCGCAGTTATGGCAGGCTGGAGACAATCAGATGCCACCTGGTTATGTCGGATGAAGAACCCCTTCTCAGAGGCAGAACGGTAGGGAGATGAATATGGGTGCACATAGCACTTTCCGTTGGGCACATTCTCGCCATACACCCAACCAACATCTTCAGAAAGATCCATAACTCCCACGGCACCCATATCCGTGGCGACTTGAAAGCCAGTAGCTCCTAGAATAGGTTGATGCAAATCAGGCCTAGTTGGCGTTCCAAGCATTGCCGCAGCTAATGGAGGCCTCTCGACCTTCCCTATACCGGGGTTAGTATCTCCGCCAATGAATATCAAACACTCGAGTATCCCCTACCGGCGGTGGCATCACTTGCCGTGATAACTATAGTATCAACTGAGGCATGCAACAACCTCACACCCCTCGATGAGAAACCTGCTGCGAGATGGCTCACACTTATTGGACCGGTCAACGCATTATAAGTAATAATGACGCTTCCTTGCGAATTTTTGCTCGTGGGGCTCAGACGACTTGCAGATGAATGGGGTTTCCCTCTGGCAAGATCCCTTAACAGCCTAGTGCGGAGAATATATTCCCTTCTCCAAGGATCACTGCCGCTCCCTCCAGCCGACAAACGAGTAAAGAACCGACGATCTTGAGATGAGGAGAAAGCGACAGATTCACGGATGTTTGAGGAAATTTGATTAAGTGATGTAGAAGGGAAATATTGAGAAAACGCGGACCGCCATACGTCGGAAGACGCAATGAGGGAATGGAAGCGACGAGATACCAGAGATGCTGCAAGTAGCGTTTGTGGGTCGAGGAATGATAAACAGTGGATAAGAACCTCTTTAGATAGATCTACGGTTAGCCTACAACTTTGCGCAAAAGAGAACTGAGGTGATACCGCTTGGAAACCTGGAAATTGGGCTGTCCAGTCTCCCTTGCCAATTGGTCTTTTTAACGTGAAATCCAGTATCGCAATGAGGCGGTGAGGCACCCTTTGCTTCATATTGGCTAATAACGTCTTTTTTCTGCTTTGGCGGCGAGATTATATCCCCATCATCCTTGTGAGGTGTCGTATCCCCATGGCCATTGGAATCACAGCTCATACCAGAATTTTCCGCCCCATCGCTACTTCCATGTTCACCGCCAACTCCATGAATGCCACCTGCATCTGCTCCCTGAGAGAGGTCGCTGAGAGGATGAAGGGTTGTTGAGAGGTTGCGTATGCCATGTTGAGCGGTAGAGATTCGCGAGGTTGGAAGGGATTCTGTGGATGGTGCTGGATCTTGAAAAGCCTGTGTGTGTTCGGGTTGCATAAAACGGGGACCAAGAAGTAGGAGAGAAGGAGAATTCGACTTTTTTCTCAGCAAATAAAAAAAAGTCGGGATTGTGGAGCGTAACAATGCACAGTACTTTGGGGTAGGCTGGTGGAGGATGATGATCTTGTAGAGAAAAGAAAGGGGGAGATGGGATTTAGCGGGAAAAAAAAATAGGGTAGTGCCAGAAGCGACCCCTGCACTCCCATCTTTTTGATTTGTAATTAGTGGGCAGTCAACCAAGACTGCTTTGAGGTTTATGATAGAACCGCGAGAAATTAGGTCCAATCCCGGGATTTGCACTCAAGCCACTCTGTGGCAAGGGAAACTGCAGTCGCACGCCTCATATACTATTTAGTTAGTCGTAGGTATCATAGATTGAATGCAAATAAGGTTGAACCCCGCTATCCCGGACGGTCAAATTTCATGCCTTTCATCCGGGACAACGGGGTATCCGGAACAATGGGTATCGTGAACCGGGTGACTTCGAGAGAATTATTTGAGGAAGACAACTCTGATTTCAATTCTCTTGAAAAATACCTTATTAGTTCTATTATAACTGTTTTCTAATTTACAATTTTATATCTCAGCCTACTTACCAGCTGGGGGTTGAGTCTTGATTCTCTCTCTCCATCCTCTCAGATGATAAGCCAGACTTGAAGTTGCGAGTGGCTCCCCATTGGGATGTCGAGGGCACTTATCAGGAAGTGCAAAGTCTGCTAGCTTCATCCGAGGATGCTCTGATGGCAGACAGACAGCAAAGCTTGTATTTTTACAAAGCCTATAACCCAGCTTTCTTTGTTGATATAAGTTAGTTGGCAGCATCATCGAAACTGAACAAATGAGTGTTTAAATTACTTCATTCAAAGAGTCGGAGGTTTCCTTCCGGTGAGTTTCTTCTTACACTGCCGTAGTCTATCTATCCCACCACCTTTTGTTTCTTTACGTTCTGGATTCCTAGCCACGCCTCTATTCCCCTTTAATTATAGCATTTCTGGTAGTTACAATGCAATCCGGTTCAGCAGGACTACTGCCTACGGTATTGGAGCCAGGGAGGTATTCCCCAGAACATGATACGAATCCCAAACCTTCCCTTTTCCGGTTTAGCAAGCCAAAGTATCCGGAGCAGTCTGAGTTTTCGTACTGCACAGCGGGGTATCCTGTTGGGCGCGATCTGGGATAGCGGGGTGTGACTGTATTATCATATCATACGCACAATTCTCAAGGAGGATTTGTGATCTTCTAGGTTACAAGTACCGCCAGGGGAGTAACAGACTGGGGATCATCTCCCATCTAGCGTACCGTATAGGTAAGAGATAGCCGGGGATGCCATACCTGTACTATCAGCGAAATACCACACTCGAGCACCGGCCTTTATAAGGCTCGAATACTTTCGCAAGATAAACAACCAGATCCAGCCCTAAGCCACAGTGCAAATACAATCACCACAGAGAATCCTCAGCAGGTCTACAAAAGCCCGCTTTCCGGAATCAGCCCGATGTCGCCGTAAACAAAGGCTACCATGGCGATAGCGATGGCGGATGGCTAGCTGGGAAATCCCCGATACTGACAGTTTATCATTAAATGTTGCTTTGAAACTCGCTTGAGAAGGTGCATGAGTAAGCAAGAGGATACTGAATGTCACCTCCTTAACAATGAAAATTTACAGGGAGAGTGACGGTGCAAACATAAATCCACGAAAACTCCTATGACTTTCCCACACTGCCATTTTCTCATTTCCCAATGAGAAATTGCCTGCGAGGATCACTATAACACAGAGGCACCGAGATCTACCGGTAGTTTACCTTTACTTGTAGACACGGCTCATGAGCATACGATGTCGAACTTCCGAGAAGGCAGAGACACGGCTGGAACCACCATCCGTCTCCAGTGCTTCACCCAATCTCACTCGTGTGAACAAAGAATTCTCGATGAGCCACCGAATAAGAGGATATTGGCCCCTAGATCACGATCAATTGCGCTTAGCGGCAGCCGCGGATTGGATCACTACATTATAGATGATAGGGAGTCTTGGGTAAAATATTTTCTGAATATTTCCTGGCTCCCCCGTGCCACCAACATGGAGTTACAGACGCATCCAAGTCCCACAACCACGATGAAAAAGCACGTGCACCTTCCCACACCTCTCGAGCGCTTGTCAGAATCGAGTAATTGGTGCGAGAATCATGCAGTGTAAAAATCAAGAGTGGGAGAAGCAATGAGTTGGGATGAGATAGGATGCCGCAGATGTGAGGGGTATCACCAGAAGTATGATACAGCACGAGTGCCGGTACTGTAATAAGCTAAGCCGTCGCGAGGGATGTCTGCACTTCAGTCATTATTGGGCAAACCGGCCGCTGATATGATAGCGGTACTTCTAATCTACAATCTATCACACAGCGATAGACCGGATGCGTTGCCAAGATTACCCGTCGGCCCTTCGAGCGCAACCCCGGTACGGTACTCGAATGTGGGAGCAAATTCCTTAATCACTTGAGCGCATATGTACTGTACATGGAGATCTGAAGTAGTTCACAGTACCTGTATGTCATGATAGGAGGATTTGGGTGAAGATGGGGGGGGTTTCTTGAACCCCATGGGCGAGTCGGACATCACTCCTGACATTTGAAAGTGGCCATGCATCGAGCGGTAAACAAGTATGAATGTGTGATGTATGTGTATGGATTTGCCCTGTAGGCCTTGTCATAGTAGGCCTTTATTTGCGGGTGGAAATAATAACGCATGGAAAGAGCCGTACGCTATCTTACCCAAAAAGGTCGTAGAGCATAGCAAACAGCACTTTGATAAAGCGTGACACCGGTGATCTGGTATGAAGCTTTTAATTGGACTCCCAGGTCGTCGGATATTAAAGTCCAGGCTTTTGGGAGGGCGGTACCCCGCCATGCTGATCATGAGCCATGTCTTTCTTTTGTTCACCCTCCACTCCCCTCTCGGCACCGTCAACTATGATTCCGAATTTAACCTGCTCCCGTGGTTTTGGGCGCGCCTTACGGTTTGAATCAATGCCGTCTAGGGATATCATGATTCTTTCCCCTCGTTTCAAGTACAGTAGGTCTACATAGACCCGTATCGGGGTTTCTCTGCCAGGCAAGCTCCTTCTTGTACCAAGAGAAACTTTGGCGGGAAATATGCTTGATGTATGGTGTTGTGGGCGAGGGTTGTGTTTCATCGCTGCGAGGATTTAGTAGAACTAGTGGGGCGACAAAACCTCAAAGAAGCTATGTGCGTCCAGAGCTGTCTCGTCCAGGAGGAAGGGGTGTGAGGCTGTACAGTACTTGCACTGTACAGTACTGTGCTCTACCAGTAGGATGGACACCAAAAAGAAAAAAGAGAAGAAGGAAAAATAATAATACCAAAAGTTACTGTAATGGCAGCTGCGGTAGACTCCGTATACAAACTACGGCAAATCATGGAGCAAAGGGCCTCAGGCTTCCGTGTGTTATTTTCGTTTTTCAGCAGCATAGCTTGATTTGCGTGCAAGTATGAACCGTAGCACAGGAGTATGCGGCTGCACGAACAGTGATTGATCCCCAGTCCTGGATTGACATTACTGTTTGTCTCTGGTAAGGGATCTTGTGGACCCTTTTTAAAAGGATATGTACTGTCACTCCTTCTCTTTCAAAACAGTTTCGGGTTCGCTGCTTTAAAACTATTCAGGCAATTTATTTCACTCTCATGACCCTTTGACTGCGACCCATCTGCCGTGGCCGGCCATCTGAAGATCAAAACCTGATCTCATCTATAGGAGATTTATACACTGGAACGGGGAGGTTTACTATGAAGTAGCCGCTTTGGGACCAAAAGGCACCAATCCAAGCGGGGTAGCCAGCTATTCGCTGCCATTCTCCTCCAAAATCCTGTCTTCGATAATGCGTTGAATGAACCAATTTCAACCAAACCTCTCATCACTCCAATCCACTTCTCACTATCCTACGATATTATTAGCATCGGCAACGATACCGTCGCTAAGCCTAACAAGCTCGCCAGACTTCTCCACATAAAGATTGGCTTGGGCAATCTAGACGCCTGCAGGCGAAGTGCGGTGAGGGCAAGCCAGAGCAGAGGCCTCCAGGTCGATCAGGTTCCCTGCCACCAACCCCAGTCTTGAAAAAGCAAATTCAGGGAAGCAAGGGCCTCCCCGTCCCGCAAGCCAGAGGAATTCCATCGATCTGTTCCCTGGGAGTGTTGATTCTTAGCAGTTTATAAGCATCGGTTCTCCCACTATTTCTCTTTTTTTTTTTTTTTTGTTTCAAAATCTGGAGCGAGAGAACAAAAACGGCTTGGGAGAGAAACAAGTTTGTGGATTTGTATTTCCACCTGCGGTATTCATGGCTCCACAACCCCACTCACACGAGGCGTCAATGTCCTCTCGCGATTCAAATACGCGAAAAGCAAGTGTTCAGTCACTTCCAAAACCTCCATCAACATTCACCTGGCGGGGCGGTCGCCGTTACCACGGCGACGAATCAATACACTACTTTCTCCCTTGCGATGTGCGGGAGTTAAGTCGACAATCACTCTTCCACGAAGTGCAGCGCGAGGTGTACGGCGGATACCATTGTGCGGAATTCCCCGATGATGCTATCCCAAGAAAAGTGTTAGAGATTGGCTGCGGGACGGCCATTTGGAGTGCTAGCGTTGGGGATAGCTTCGCAGCTCGGGGGAGGCCGGATGTCCAATTTGTCGGCTTGGATATAGTCCCCGTGCACCCTGACATGCATGGCGTGAACTTCACTTTTGTCCAACACAATTTCCATAATCTACCACTGCCATTCCCCGATGGCGAATTTGACTACGTCATCTGCCGGGAGATTTCCATGGTGACGCCTGTTAACGGTGTATACGGGTCTCAAATAACGGATTGCGTGCGGGTATTAAAGCCAGGGGGAACCCTTGAGTTGCAATGCTGTGAGCGATACCCCAATACGCGCATGTACTTGTAGCCTCTTTATCATGGCCAGTTACTAATCTTCATAAAACTTCAGCTGACTACTTAATTCGTTCTCTCCAGCGCACAACAGCTCCATTCATCCCTGGCTCGGGTGCCTATATAATGACTCCTGCTACCCAACCTTCTATGTCTGCTGAAAACCCCTTTATAGCGGCCTGGAACGAAAGGATTACAAAAGCGTTGACAAAATATCAACTTTCACCGGTTCCGTGCGCCCAAGCAGGCCCCCAGCTGCTGGAGGAGGGAATAATTGGCGTCCGCTCGAAACGTGTAGCCCTGCCACTGGATGAGATATGGTGGGAAAGCTCCCCAAACTCCGATGATCCTCGGCGGAAGCGAACGAGCATGGAGTCGACTAGCACAGTCGATAGCAAGAACCGTAAGAGCAGTCTATCGATACACCGCCGGTCATCCACGTCGGTCGGCTCAAACCAATCTCAGTCGTTACACTCACCACTGTCGCGGGAGGAGAAGGCTGTCCGCGAGCTTGCACGGCTGACATTCGTCCAGCTAATAGAGTCACTCGAGCCAATCCTTCGCGAAACAAACAACATTGCAATGGATGATTGGGATAGGTGGTACAAGGACCTGATGGTAAACTTCTTCCAGCACGGTGGCCTGCAAGGCGGTGAATGTGTCGAGTTTGGGAGCTGGTGGGGCCAAAAAAAGGTTCCGAAGGAGTAGGGCTTTTTGCTTTTTTTGAACGAAAAAGGGTTTCTGGCTGTTTCGTGGGTTTGGCATAGGCGTTTTGACTTTTTCAACTAGTTATAGTACGTTCCCAGAGAGGTTTTTGATGCACTGTACCGGTGGTAAAAAATACCCGTTTCTGGATTGGTATTGGTGGTCTCCTCTTTTATATCGGTGCCTACTAGTATAGCTTATTCTTAAAGTAAATGGTGTTTTTCATTTAGTGTTTCGATATGGTGTTTCGCAGTGTAGCTTCCTCTTTTTGAAGTTTGGCTGAGTGATGTCCGATGATCAGCTATCAACTTAAAAAAATGTTATTTTTGCGCAAGAGCTGTTATGATTCCAGGTAATAACAGCCCACCCCACCACGATTTGCACAACCAAAAAACACTCCCAACCAATAATGGTATTCCCAGCAACAGCTATTTTAGATTGATTATTCCTCTTGAAAATTGACAGACCATATGAATATCCCCAGATATCTCGGAGCAAGATTTTTTTTCTCCCAGACCTAGCACACTCGGACAAGGGGGAAAGAAAATAAATACTGTAAATAATAATATTGGGACAAGCAAGGGGGATAGTGGAATCACTGAAATTGGGAATGCATAGTTATCTTACTTTTTTTTAGTTTTTTGATACTTCCCTCCAAGGTACGGTATGATATATACTGTAATAATATGCACAAACCCCTGCTACCCCTGCTTGTCGCAATAACTCCACCCCTACCCTAGTGCAAATTTGGGGATTGTGACGTTTTGCAGGGCTATTGGGTAAATATGGTACAGCACACGCCCCCCCCCGCTGGATAAGGAAAAGGGCAAGTGTATGCGGTATGTACTCTCTACGGGTTCTCGGGGGGGGGGGCTTAGGATATTATTTTCTTCCCGGGAGGAAGGAAAGAAGGGAGAGGTTATGGCGCCTTTTATGGATGGATGGATAATGTGGGGTAAGGGGTGTGGTGTTGCAGTAACGCTATTTTAGGCGTATCATATATGACTATTTTTTCTTTCTTTTTTTTAGAGTTTTATAGGGAGATTTATTTATTTATTAGAAACCATGACGGAGACAGCGGATTTTGCGGAGAGAAAGAAAGAAAGAAAGAAAGAAAGCGATGTCTGTCTCAGGAGGGTGGGAATGGACTATGGTACCTGCGCTAGCCTTTGAACATCATGTTCCTTGCCCCTTTCTGCGGGGGGGGAGCTCGGATACCAGACGCAGGGGACTCCGGTTCTTGTTTTGATCGTGATGCGAGTAAGGAATGTGGGATACTGAGGATTGTGAAATCGAGCAGGCCGCGCTAACAGTGGTGACGGGTACAAGGAGCTGTATGGTATCTGCCGGTACAAGTAGTAGGAGCCCATAGTAGCTGACTTAACGGGTGACTTTGTGGAGAAGTCGCTGGTTGGTGTAAGCAGGGCTGTGTACCGTAAAAACTCAAATAAAAGAACCGGGTGCTATGTAGTCGAGAATTACCCACTTGAGAAAAGGGGCTAAAAACACAGCAAAAACAGAGCTGCTCAGGCCGCCTGAGAGTCATAAAAAAACAAAAAAACACCAGACCTTACCAGAGGAGGCAACTCCAACGACATAGCACACGGTTCTTTTATTTGAGTTTTTACGGTAGTTTGGTTAGTAGAGCGGTTTCCAACAATCGCCTTGGGTTTGGCGGGGGGGTGGCGTCTTTATTTACTCTATAGGGGTCAGCTGGTATGAAAGTACCAGCTCCCTGGAGGTCTACTGGAGCGAGTCTAATGGACTTGGGCTGAGGTGTGCTAAGCACTATGCCTTCACCGGAAAAGGGAGAGAGCCAATTGAAAGAAAGGCGGGGCTGTTACGGGTTCTGGTCTTTGTGGAATCTGTAGACGAGACCTGGAATTGCAGCGGGGACTCCTTCGGTAAATGGAGGCAAACGCAGCTAGCAGGGCTGGCCCAAGGCCACTCCGGTGCCAGCAATAAGAGATAAATATGATAGGATATTGAGCAAGATCGAGATCAGAGAGAGCCCAGCAGGAGAGCAGGTAAGTGGCTGTTGATTTAAAACAAAATGAAGTATTTGTACTAATAGTATCCTTTAAGTGATAGCAGAGAGTGAACTAATAGGTACATTGAGTAATTATTCAGCGTTAGAACTGTGGTGGTATGATAATATTGCTGTGCCTTTTGTGTAGGAGTCATGTCGAGTCACTCGTGTGAAACCATCTGGAGGGGTCACAATGCCATTATTGCTTATTTGTCCTGATAAGAGTAAGATGCTCTGAAAATTTGTAGGTCCCATGGTGCTAGATATCGTCAGTTTTTTGGCGGCCCACTTGTTCGATTGTGAAGACTGCTGTCCTGAGCGCTAAGGGGCACTCTGTGTAAAGTATCGTAAAAACTTGAATAATTGGACGGTGTCCCATGTAGTCCCGAATTCCCTTCTTAGGAATGGCGCAAGGAACATAGCAAAAACACAGCCCATTTCCCCCTTCCGAGAGGGAAAAAAAATAAAAGTATTTTGACCCCTTTAGGAGGAGGGGGCCAACCACGTTGCGCGCCATCAAATCATTCAAGTTTTTACGGGTATCATACAGACCTAGTCAAGACGTTTCATCCAATGCCCTTTCCCCTAATTTTGGTGTACTCGACCACTCGAGTAAAAACTAGCGCTGGAAGAAACGCTTTGAGCTAGTCCTGTACTCGAGTAGTGCGGGGATTACAAGGATGTGAGAGAGGATGGAGAGAGGCAGAGAGAGTTAGACGACCTCCCAGGCCACCCGGACAGCTAAACCCAAATAAGAAACTTTTATGTTTACTTGGATAAACCACGGCTACTACGCCGACCACTACCCGTTTCCTCGTACATAATCCACCAATCGGCATCGTCCGGGTGTGTCAGGGTGGTCTGGGGGACTGTCTGTGTAGCGTTGGTGTATTCTGCGAGGAAAAACTTGGGTTTTCGAAGAGAAGGGGGGACGGGGAGTGGAGAGGTGGAGGGGTTACCTCTCAGCGTAATGGGTTGTGGGACGAACCCATATATCTGCTTAGACTTTTAATTCGCGGACCCAAACACCTCTCTAGGGAAGTGCTTTCCTGAGAGGTCGTGGACAGGTCAAGTCTACTAGGACCCTTGAGCTGTCTTAATCGCTTCCACCTCTGCCAAAGCTTGACTGCCATCAACTAGTAGGCCACCTAGCGGGCCCAGCACCCCCGAAGCTTGCCTTTCGAACGCCTTCCTCATGAGCGATGTCAGGGACTCTAGCAGAAATAGCACGGAAGCCATAATTTCCACACTCGAAGCAGTATATGGGACTGGGCCCTAAAAATGGGAGGCTGAAATCGATCCAATATGAGATACATTCCGTGGGTAATTGATGCTCTTGTAACCCGCCCCCCTTCCCCTAGTTAGTCCCCCCGTGGGGTGCGGATAGGTAAGGTAGGATAAGACAAACCCTCAATCGAATTATTCTCCCCTCAAATCCGGCTTAGAGCACTCCGACTGCCACACGGGTACTGTAGAAAAAGTATTAAATCCATCCTCAATTCCACTGGTCATCCACTCTGGGGCGAGGCGAGGGGTGAGAACGCCGTTGCCTAGAGAGTCACTCCGATGGCAGTTATTATGTATAATATACCACCCCTCCTAGAATAGAGTTTCTTCTTAGGCTGAGTTTGTCTCTAAGGTTCACGTAGGTTTGAGCTCTGACGAAGTATCTGAGATTGTAAGATGATATGTGTGGGTATGAAATCAATGGCGTCGGCTTAACCCTTCTACTAAGAAGTTCAACGACGAAAGATTACAGAAGTCTTTGAAACCTCCTCATTGGCCATGGTAATGGTGTTGGCAGTATTATACTTGGCTATTTAAAAAGTCTCCTGACGCTTTGCATTTATTAGTGCCTATCTTGGCACAAAAGCGTCCGGAGACTTTTTAAATGGCTAAGTAGTGATGAGTGCGTTACCTTGAATTGTAGAGTTGTGTTCTGATAGTATCCGCCTGAGGTAAGCTCTTTTAGGTCATTTGTGTTCACTCATCGTTTAATTGAGGATTGAACAAAAGAGAATTTTAAGAGCATTGTTTTCAATAATAAATACACTATGGAAAGGGATTAAACCCTTAGGGGGGGTTAGGGGTGTAGGATACTAAAGGGAAAGTGGGAAAGGAACTACATTAATAGGGTGACAGGTGAGGTTAGAATTAAGTCAATGGCTTGTACTTGTATATGTTAAGAAAATGGTTAATCAGATAAGTATATGTTGAGGTTTTAGATGCTGGTTTGATAAATACTTGCGAAGAAGTGGAAGTTACAATCGGATATCTAGCTTCTCGGCAGAATGGTGCGGGGGTGTGTACTGCGGCGGAGGGTATAGAAGATATTTAAGGAAAAATCAACTTGCACATAACAGATTCCATATTATCTATAGAATCAAAGGCAGCTTATGCACTATTAAGAGATATGTAGTGGAAGCCTGAGTTCTTAATAAGGTTTCAGCTCGGGTATTAAGAGGGATTTTTTGGAGAAGGTATGGGAATCACTGCATAGGAGGATAGTTGGAGTTTCGAATGCAAAGGGATGAATCAAAATTCAAAATTCAATTTTTTTTTGCATTTTCCCTTTGTTCTTCCTTTTTAACCTATTTCTATAATTTATATTATGTGTTATAAGGATCTTATTTGAATTGAGCTACTAGCTGTGGTCTGATGTCGAGTATCAATTGCATCGACTAACCAAAATGTCTGTCGTCGCACGTTAAACTACCTCCAATTATTATATAATGAAATTTCATCATGCATGATCACTCGGGGGCCTTTAGGCTAGGATCTAGCAGCCAATATATCCTTCGGGGCCCAGCAGTACTCTAATGTGCGGATAGCACTAGGGCTTGAGAGTTTGCCTACTAGTCTGCTGTCTGCTGGGGCCGAGGTTTTAATCTCATCCCTTAGCTCTGCTCTCACTGATTTGGGCTTCCTTGATGTCAAGATGGACACGCATAGGAAGCAAACGGGGGCGAAGTCGGGAGTTGCTCCTGCAACACAGCCAACCATGCGATGTCAGGGCTTTCGGTCAGGATATATTTTGGCCGCTTCGGTGCCCTCGGTTGACAAAACGACTCCGACTCTCCCCGAAGATAGGGGAGTGTAGGTCTCTCACAAAACATCTCGGGAGTTCTGTGTCTTACACTACTTACTTATATAGTCTCTAGAACACTTAGTAAGTGGGCTTCAAAAGATTCGTGTTCCTTATAACCTAAAATAAAGTAGTGTTAAAAGCCCAGTACCCAGTCAGCATAGAAGGTCACTCGCAGTTTCATAGGTCGTCACTCGAGCTACGCCCAGAAGAAGCACCTTGGGCAACAAGCATTAGGAATATCTTTTTGCTTTTTGAAAGCTTAGCGATGATCTCAATAATATTGCATTGAAGTTAGATTAGGAAAGGAGACTTGGTTGTAAGGATGCGATTATAAAGAGAAGCTATTCGTGGAGGAGAATCACTTTTGTATTGAAAACTATCACACATTCGCCCAATGGGTATCTCGGAAAAAAGACGGATTCTAGGGGCGCCCACAGGGCAGATCTAGCCAAGCGGAGATTAAGAAAAAACAGCCTAATTTTTAGCTAAAAATGTAGATTATTCGTGGGCAACGGTCATCGTCCAGAAACACGGCAAAACAGATTTGTAGGGGCTTGAACTTGTTAGCGAGTCCATTGTTTACCGCCATAATGGCCATCCTTGTAGTTAGTCTCCCACTGTAGGTTGAGTTTGTCAACGTGGGGAGGAGGGGGAGGAGGGACACTACCCGGAGAGATATGAGGGTTGTTGGCGAACGTTTTCGGCGGGGTGCTCCTGAGTGGACTATCGCTGAAATGGCCCAATCCCGGTCCAGGACTGATAACGCTTGGGAGCGCTGGCAGCGGCGGATTCGCGAGAAAGGGGGGAGGTTTGTGAGTATCTGATGGCGCCGAAGAGTTAGGATTGCCTCCAAGACGCTGAAATAGTTTTCCTCCATCGATCAACTGACCTTCCTTCCACCCCGGCTTGCCCTCATTGTCTATTACCTTGTGCGCCTCTTTTGCAAATTGGGCCGCAGCGGCTTCTTCGATGAGTTGTTGTCTGACTTTGGCTTTCTCAAGTGCACGTTCCTGGCTCAACTGAGCTTGTGCTCTAAGTTCCACTTGTTCCTTCATCTTCAGATACTCCTCCTGCCTGATAATGTCCTTGAGTGCGTGTTCGGCTAAGGCTTTTTCGAGGAGCCTGAGTCTCTCTTGGTCGAGAGAGAGCTTTTCAATTGCCTCAAAACTCAACCTAACCCTCTCTTCTGTCTCCAGCTCTCTCCTGATTCTCAACCTCAATACATCCCTCTCATCTTCCATGTCAGACTTTTCCTGTGCGTTTTTGAGACGTTGAACCTCAAGCTCTTTCAACTTAACTGCTTGCGAGGAGATACGTGCAGTTTCTGTTTTGTGAGCCTCCTCTTCTATGAGGTCTCTTTTGATCTTCTCGCGTAACTTGTTTCTTGCTTCCACTTTTCTGCGTTCCTCAGCTTCTTGGAGTATTTTCTCCTCCTGCAGCTTTTTGACCCTCTCGTCTTCATTTTTCATCCTCCTCTCGACCTCCTTGTCGAGCTCCAACTGTTTGAATGCTTCGAGGACCTTGCGTTCATCCTCCTTTTTTTTCCTCTCATGTTCGATTTCGGCTTGTTCACGCATCCGGGCCCTCTCGATTCCCATTCGCTTCGCCTCTTCTTCGACCCTAACCTGCTCCAGCCTCCTGCGTTCTAGTTCGATCTCAACTTCTTTGTGAATGCGCTTTCTCTCGATCTCCTCGTTGGCTAAACGGAGGAGGGCTTCTTTCTTTGCCGCTTCCTCCGCTTGCAACTTAAGTGCCCTCTCACTCTCTCGTTTCTCAGCATACTCCCTTTCAATTTCCGCCCTAATTTCTTTGCGCATCAGTTCTTTTTTGGCCTCCTCAAGTTTCGCATGCCTGAGTCTCTCCTGTTCTGCTAACTCAACTTGTAGATCGTTCTTGGCCTGCTCATTAGCTGCCTCTTTAGCAAGGCATTGATCACAACTTCTGCGCCCAGAAGCACTTAAACCATCACTTCCTGTACCTACAACTCCACTTCCACTAGCGATTCGAAACTTTTTACCACAAGAACCACAACCGTGTGTAAGTTCAACGGCAAAGCCACCAGACTCGTCTGTTGTGAACTCTACATGACGTGTCTGACGATGTCGGTGAGCTGGATTGTCGGAGCCATAGTCAGGGGGGATCGAGATCTTGTGCCCATGTTCGTCAATGTAATAAGGACTATTATGATTCCGCGATTGATGAGACAGGGTGGCTAATCTGCGTAGCGGGGACCCGGTCGGGATGTCAAACGTCTCTGATCTAGTTCGATGTCCATTGTTGGCATGCTCTAGCGGAGAATCCTTTCCTTCGCACTCATCATGGCAACGATGGACCCCGCAATTTCTTCCCGGGGGTGTGATAGGACCTCCTAAGGGAGCAGGGTTAATCACAGGTGGCGCTGCCGCAACACGTGTATTGCCTAATGAAGGCGGCGGATATGCACCCGGGACATGCTGTGAAGGGGCGGAATGATGGTAGGCGTTATTGGATCCATTTCCGTGAGCCGGAGGGGGAGGGGGGGGAAGGTAATTATTCTGTGCAGGATCGCCAACACCTCCCGGGAAGGGTTGTGCGGCTGGGGGCGGGACAGGTGGCACACAATTTGCTCCATCGGATGAGTATATTGGGGGGAATGGCGCAGATGGCATAGTTGGAGCTCCCAACGGAACTCTCGCTTCAGGGGATGGATCGATACATATCGGAGGAGGATAATGGTAAATTGGTGCCGGCGCCTGTTGTCCTGGTCTAAGATGAAAATATTAGCGGATGTAGTAGGAGATGGATACGAGTGGAATACTTACGGCAAAGGGGGACCTGGAACGAGCACAGGTGGAGGGTGGTACCAGACAGGCATGTTTGAAAATTTTTCCTGAAAGCTTTCTTTCCTTTTTTTTCCCTTCTTCCCTTTGCTTTGGTGGTGGTGGTGGAGGTGTTGACTGGCTGCAGGAAGAAAGGGTCTACTGAAAGAATAAGGCATAGCGCCGGTACCGTAGTATTATTGTCAGAACTCAATTTCGGAGCTCATTCATGACAACGAGGGTTTGTGGAAAGGTCTGCGGGTAACTTACGGTGGGGGCTGGAATAATTAAGAGTGACGCTAGGACGTCCACAATTTCCCCCTTTGGATTAAGGGGAGAAATCACAGCGAAAAGATTCTCTTTCAGCTCGGTTGAGACAAATAAAAAGAAAAGAATTACCAGACCTTACTAGGAGAGGCAACTCCAACGTCCCAAGGAGATTCCAGGAATCTACCATAAAAATACCTTTCATGAGAGCTACTGTGAATATTAGGTAACATTACGGATTTGGTTCTCTCATAATATTAGTGTAGTACATATCATACATGATTAACATAACGCTTGAGGGCATACCGCTATGAGTTGTGCCAATTCATTTGCAACTTATTGATAAGGCTTCCAGAGGGTAAAACTGCTATGAATACTGTTACACACCAAACACGGTCCGCCCCAGTAGGCTTGGGTTTGTCTGTCTACTTGCTGCGTATCTGCTTTTTTCGATTTTTTTCTTCTTCTCCTAACGATTCCACTTGACATAAGGTATCATATTATGAGCACATGCATTACTTGGGGGTAAATTTTTTGTGCAGGCGTTTGGGCATCGTGGGGTGATACAATAGAGCCAAGATTAGGTTTGGTCTCCATTAGTCAACTGTGTTTGTGCGAAGTGGGCTACTGGTGGGCATTCTCAAACCTTGACGTATGCTAGCACCCGCTATGATCGCCATCCAACTCATCTACCCGCAGGTACTGTATTGCGCAGCATCTTTTATTTTTCCTTCAAAAAAAAAAAAGGCTCGTCTTCCAGCAATTGAGTTCTTGGGAGAGAAAAAAACCATCTACTCAGTGAGGTTCAAATCATATTCTATGGCTGCGCATTCAAACGAATGTTAGAAACAGCACAGCAAGTGTCCCAGTTCCAGAGATTGGGCGAGGGGTCAGTGTCAAAACGTGTGCAGAAGACAATATACGAGACGCTAACTGAGTGTTTGATAATCTAGTTGGTGTTTCCTCTCAGACCCTGTTGCGATACCAAGTGTGCATAACTAGGTGCAAATCGATAATTGACATATCATATACTCGAAGGAAGAGATACCCAGGGAGATGCCACTGCCAGCCGACATTATCGATGATGATGCTGAAGAACATGATAGCTACCCGAGAGCCATAGCCCTGTCTTGATGTGAGTTCGAAAAAAATGTGTTTTCAACCTAGGGATAACGCCTTCTCTTTAACGTAGTATCATAACTAAGGACTCCAATAGAGGGCAATGCGGTAGAAGGTCGCAGTTGTCTCTCCTAGTAAGGCGTGGTGCCTTTCCATTTGTTTTGCCTAAACCGAGTTTGAAGTATTTCCCCCTTCTGTGGCCGATAGGGGGGATTCCAACGTCCTAGCACATTTTTATTTCATTCGCGCTCTTACGGTGACATAGTGGGAGCACAAAAGCACTGCGATGGTCGTAAAGGCTGAGAGATCTGGTATTTGTTGCATTGTCGGTGTGTGGAGGCAGGACTCTTCCTGTGGTGTTGTGCTAGACAGCACTTCTAAGCCACTGCTAACATTTGGCTGGGATGTTATAACAATTGAGTCACCGATCGAAAGAGAAAATTCAGGAAAGAATTGGAGGATATGGCCAATTCTAGCAAGTGGGCCACGGTCGCGGACATAATTAAGGGTTAACAGGTATCATACCTAAACCTGGAAGTACAAAGCGTCTATCCTGCATGAAAATGGGATAGTATGGATGACTGTTGCTACTGAATTATAGCATAACGTGTTCGAGCCCTCGAGCTAAAAGAACCAGTCTTTAAGTACCAGTTTCAAAGTCTGGAGACATGAATGCACCCTTGGGGGCACGGCCCATGGTGCGAGTTTCGTGGCAAGTAACTCCACAGTAGACCACCCACTCCCATAGACAAGCTTATTGTGATTTCGATAGCTGGTCTTTTTGTCCCTGGCACAGTAATGATAGCCCTTGGTGCCAAGGGTGTTGCATATGTTATGGCAGTAAGTGATATCTAATGGGCAGGCTGGATTGGGTGCCACTGAAGTGCTGGCAATTGTGTCAACTGGATACCTGGACTATGATACCAGTATCGGATCGATATTATATCACGTTGGCCTTACCGAACCCCTCCAACCCACCCCCGCGATCGTTTCTTAAAGTGCATCCCTTGGAATGACTGGTCGACGACCTTCCTCCCATGAGACTGGCCTACTTGTAGCAGCGTTTGGGCACTTGAGGTATGTAGACCTTGGCTAGTTTGTGACAATCCCTAACCCAAGCACCACAGCGAGCCAGCTGGCAGAATGGAGGGGCAACAAACAGTTACGAACGGAGGGGACAGCGGATGGGACGCTAGGGGTGTAGGGGCAAATATCAAATGCGGTGCCGCTGTTCGCTACCCCCCTGTCCATTACCCCTTCTACTATTAATATGCAAGCCTCCAAAACCATAGTGAGAACTCAGAAAGAGGCGCACCCCCCCCGGGAGATCTACCATCCTACCGCTGCCCGGCTAAAACTGTGGGGCGCTTCACATACAAATAGAGCCCAAGGTCCGGAATTTAGGAGAGCAACTCTCCAGAGGACAGAGGTTTGTTTAACCCGTTGATTTAGAAGGTGTTGTATGCCATACTTTATGTCTAATCTACGGCTACCCGATGTGTCCCTTCGTTAACCTTAGTTCTCTTAGTCTCACTGGGTGTTGCAGTCCGCTCGAATACTGTACTGGTGGAAATTTACTGGCGATTCTACTGGCGATATTACCTCCTTCTCTCCCGCGCTTTGCTAGTCACTCTTGGCGGAGCAGGCCGAATAAACCAGAGCATCCGAATAAGTAGTCGGCTCCTACCGCCAGTGTTGTCACCTTATCATATAGGTTTCAGGGTATCGTGGTTCGCGCATACCCGAACATCGATATGGCTATCTCTAACTGAGACCGACTCAGTTTTGGCTACTATTCATCCTGACGGGCTAGCGAAAAAGCATGTATATCATACAACACAGCTACAAGTGCCAGGGTAGGGAACGGTTAATCTGAATGGACAGAGATATATCTAGCTGGTTAACCTTTAGGGCCTGTTTAAACACAGCGGTTCCTCTCCGTTCCTCCATACAAATGGTCCTTTTCCTTCAGTTTCAAAATGAAGAGACCGGCATTTTCACAGCAGAAACAGTGACCCAACGGAACGCGCCCATTCTTGCCAAACGGATCCTAAATAACTGTCCAATCACTTCTTACTGGGCCCGGCGCCCCGGAATATGTTTTCGTGTGTACTTCAATAACTAGTGCATGCTTTCTTGACGTTCAATGTGCACTTGGGCGTTGGGAAAGTATCTTGGCATTGTTTAGACCCAGGAGACGCCAAGATTTCCGGACACTTCCTCAGCATACGAATGGACTTGAAGAATGAAAGCCCATTGAATTACCCGTATTTAACGTTCTTCAGCCCGAGCCAGTCTAAGAATGGAAATTTGGAACAAATTTCCGCTGAATTAAACTGGCGAGCGAGTACCGGTCTGCTGGCTCATGACATGTAGGAAAAAATATAAAATACCTCTGCAACAAGCAAGCGCGCTAACTCTTATGACATAGGAAAAAATAAGGAACTTTCCTAACACGAATAATGAAAACCCTCGAGCCATCCTTTCATGCTCGTTACACCCAACAAGCTTCAGACAGAAATATAGGAAATAGTTGTCCCAAAAGCAGCACACGATCGATGGCCTGCCAACAATCTACTTGTATATCTGCTCTGACTTCGTGCCATTTGGACCTAGCATTGCTGGCTTATTGACAAGGCGTGCCGCACTTAGAGCAGACCTTCCCGCGTATAACCCAGCTTTCAATACCTTGCGCATCGCATGTAGGGCATAGAACGCCTGGCACCTACAAAAAAAGCAAAAAATTACTTGTTAAGTCCAAACCATCTTGATTCAATCTCAAATGAGATGGATTAAAGATTCGAGCCCTTGGAGAACTTACACCTGGAGCTGATATATGCCCCGGAACACACTCGAAGAGTTCATTGACAAAATTCAGGAGTTGAGAATTGGGTTGGTTGTCTCCCTTCTCATCCCGGCTGTTGGTTGAAGAATTCCTAGAGGTAGAGAAACTAGGAGTTTGATCCGCCATCAGGAGAGCTATACTAGAGACTTCTGGGGTTTTAAATTGGTGTTTGTGGGTATGTGAGGTAAAGCTCAGACTGTGAGTATGAGTTTTGCTTGATACGAGCGTGGTCATCCATGTTCTTATACTACTCATCCAGAAGCTAGCAGGCCCCAACCCATGAAAAGAGTTCATATCCAATCCATATTTGTCAATCATCGGAGCTCGCAAGACTGCATTTTGGTCAAAGTCCGGGATGTTGGCCTTTGGAAAGATTGGACGATAACGGCAGAACAAAGTCTTTGGCTTTCTAGACCTGGAGTGTGAGCGGATTTGTCACTAGAGAGTTCTCGCGGGATTACACATAACAAGAAAGAGGTCAGGGCACCGACTCAAGTACCTAGGCCATATAGGCATAATGATAGGAGATGCGCTAGAAGCTTGCCCGCAGCAGGCGGGAAGTGTTTAATGTCACGGGCTATGAATGTGTATTGGCGCTCAGATACCCAGAGGCTTTTTGCTATACTCAGATGCCGGTACTTTAAAACCCATCGTCCCATTTCCCAAGCTCAGGCCATTATATTGGGGGGGGGGCAGGACTTGATTTGGGCGCCCTCTTTGGTAGTACTCTACCCAACGCCATCCCGATGACTAGAGGGCAAATGCAGCAAACTTCCTGTATGGAAACCATGTGATAAGTGGGGCGCTTTTTGAACCATTATGCTGGGTTTATTACATCTGTGAGATGAATAGGCCTGGGAGGAACCGGAGACGATGCCCTAAAACACACAAGTGCAGGGACAGCCTCATAATTCGTTATTGGTGGGCGTTGGATTCGCTCTTGGGTTTTTTTTTCCGGTCATTTTAGCGAACCCCGTTCAACCTATTCCCCCATGCTGCTACGCGCCGCACTGCTAATACCCATATAAATTTGCATCTGCTCGAGTAGACAACCCCTATGTCAAGCCAACCGAGGAGTTAACTTAGATCTGCAATGCAGAACCGAAAAGCCTGGATAGGAGCACTAAAGGACATCTACCTAGAACCTCCCTCAACCCTATCAACAATGTTTTCGTTCTTCGGTTACTTTGGTACATACTATTAGTTTCGCGAGGCTAGGGGTGCCCTTTCCATAGTGCGCAGCTTAAAGAGAATGATAGACATAACTCCTGTCGGTATCGTCTCTCAACTATGAATATCTGACATCTTCATAAGTTAACCCAGATGCATTACTTCAGCCAAGGCTACCCACCGTTACATATACTCCAGTATAGCTTTGCATCTCTGCTGGTATCATACCATATTCGAGTAGCTCAAGCTAATCTGCCCCGGAATTCTTTACACAACTGGGGCAGGTGCAGGTGCCGCTGACCATATGGGATTCCATTCCTCCCTAAGAGGGCTCACTCTGTCCTCTCTTTCTTGCGACCTGGGAAGTCTCTTGCTTTGCGCCTCCAGTTTTGCTTTTTAACTTACCACTGGGATTACCCAAATAACTCTACCCTTGGTGGACCGAGGAAGACAATGGGCGCATTTCCCGAGATGCTGAACATGGCCAACAAGCATGGGAATGCAAAGCTGATGCCAAATGCCTTACTGCGTCATTTCTCAAAGTGAACATTCTCATGAAAACATACAACTATCCTCAAGTTCATCCACACCATTCCACAATAGGCAAACCGCTCTCTAGGCACAACGCGAGCCAATTCCGGGCTGCAATGAGTTTTCGTTGGTGAAGAGCTTAGTTCTCCAGCCCCCGGCACCGGCGGAAATGCAGAATTGCCACAGAGATACGTGTGCTTGCCAAATGATTGAACCCTAGTCTAGAAATTTGAGCCGTGCTCTTTCACAGGGCATACTGTCTTGAAAAGCTAACCGTTAGGGCACATTTGTATCCGGCCCATACCGATAGAGTATGGTAGGTGGCAGTTCAGCTGGATGTGCTCGAGATTTAAAATCTGCTGTCTAACTATTCATGCAACAGGAAGATCCTCCATTCATTATGGACTTTATCAGAGCGATCCCCCATGCGTGGCCACAATTGGCGAAACTCCTGGAGCCATTTTATTATTGATCTCCAGGCCCAGTGTCTATTACAAAGTGTTGTTTTTACTAAGAGATACTCCTATGTCTTCACGCTAAATTCTCCGGACATAGGCTCTCGTCACGGCTAGATACACTCACGACAGGGGGGTCAGTGATCCCTTCCAGGTCCCTCCGCAACTTCTGGGACCCAGCATGGGCTCTAAATTGATCTGCAATACCGGTAGTCAATAAACCAGAAGTGTCATCCAATTCCGCTATAATAGCTGGGGGTTTAGAAGCATCTACCCAAGGGCAGGAAATATGGGAAGTTTCATTCAACACGAATGACAAAAAAGTCATGGCGGATAGCAGAGCACGCGCCTTCGGCGCTGATGGCGGTTGGACTCCGACCTGCTTCCGTTCCTTTCACTTCATTGAGCATTCGTTCTTGGCAGTCTGAGCCCTTTGCTCTACAATAGACAAGCCTGGTCTATGTCTTCCGGATCGGCGTAGTCACACTTGAATATTATGCCCCGTGCAACGTTAAACTCTATAAATAGCCATACTAATTAATGACATCTCATATCATACCGGCATAAAAAACACTCGAGTACAGTGGCGATTTTAGGTCATCATCCCGGAGGAATAGACCTGCTTGTAGGCGTTTCATAATTAAACTTTTTATGCATCCCATCGAAAGCATTGGAGAAATATCTGTCAGAGCCCATGTTTGAAGTAGGTTGCATCTATAAGAAATTTAATAATATTTTTAACATAGGTTAATTCCTTTTGGACGCCAGGAAAATATTAGCCACGACAGGGCAGCTCTAGAGAGCCGAGAAGCGCCATTCATCGACAAACCTTTGCTGAGAATGACAACGAAATAAAGGGCACCGTGGAGTCACCTAGTGCTAGCTTAGGGGGCAGGGGACCCAAGATGAGAGCCCCAACTAGCACTGGTTTCATCTAGGTCCTGGCGATCGAAACCAGGTAAAAGAGGGAAATTGAGACGCTCCAGGCTGACCTGTACTCCACACCACCAATTCAAGGATGAGTTGCGAGTATTTTTATGGATCGCTAACCAATTATTAGGTGTATAGTGCACAAAACATCCAAATAGCGATGCCAGTGAGTGATCTCTTGTGATCGGTTGTGGGTACCGTTATCTTCTCGATGAGAGACTTATGCAGCAACTGAAACTCAAATTTATCAAGCGATCCAAATAACCTTCCTCTATACTAAAGATAAGAGAGGTTTAAGAAGCACTAAATCATCCTGCAGGACCTTCAGCAAGGCGCAGGCTACTATATCTAATCGAAAGTCCACAAAGCCATGCTGAGAAATATGTGGAGCGGAGCCATACTAGCGGTACACCCAGAAAAACAGGTTAAAGCACCAGCGGCTTCGCCTAGCCCAATGAGAGCATCCTGTGCAGCGTTTCGCAAGATGAGGAAGCGTTGCTCGCCAAGTTAATATGGCAGGCTCTTCTAAATATCGACAGCTATTGGTATGGCTGTTTGAGTGCTTAAAGAATTTCACTACGGACCCCAAGTAGTATCCAGTAGCTAAAAGATTATCTCCGGGCACAATGAAAACAGAGTAGTAAGGTGAGTTCTAGCTCGACCCCTTGGCACCTGTGTCATAGGTTGGACCCACGGGAGCAATCTTACAAACTGACCTACCCGAAAATACTTTTCGACCCGATGAGCTAAATATCCTATATATTTACCGGGGGGTAGAGCTCAGGTGCGTAGCTACTAGCTGTAGGGACCCGTATGCAAGACATAGCTTCTCATTTAACAACCTTAGAGACCGACTGTAGCGCCGAGTGGGTAGCGGACACACATACCGGGAGGTCACCCAGAAAGACACACTCTACTAGGATACTAGGGTTAGTCCGCGAACACCAGGCTGACAAAGCTATGGACGATATTAGGAATACGGTAGTGCACGCACTAGTGGGCATGTGTTGAAAACTAGAAGAATTCCTCGAACGCTTTCTGCTTTGCTATTGGTTAAACGATCTATTCACCGGTTTCTATTTGATATTTGCCACTTTAGTTTCTGCTGAGAATAAACCCTGCCGTTCGCGGACTAACCCCACTCCCGAGTACTGTGTAGTGGTCATTATTGCGTAGTTTTCACGCTATGAGCACTTCTCTAGAGTATCAACACTTTTTGGAAGATCTAACATACAGTGCGGAGGCTACCGGCCCAGCAAGATTTTCTTATTTGCGACTAATCCGCTCCATATTTGATAATCCCCGTCTTCAAGCATTGCTTTTAGCTCAACTCCGAGCATTTCCTCCGTTGACGTGTCCAGTTGAGAGGCGTTATTAAAACCAATATGCTTACTCCCTTATTACAGGGCTTAGGTTCCTTGTGGTAATCACTTCAATCCCTTTCCATGGGCTAGGAAGGAACCAGAAGGGCACTGTCATGTATGGTATGTATGTGGTGCGGTTGGACGTTAAATGACCTGCTGCGCTCCAGGGCAAAATAGCTGGATTTATTTGACCAGCCCTACAAGCAGTCGTATTTAAACTCGCACCAGACTTTGTCAGAGAAAAAAAAATAAGAAGTGGGTCATAGACTCGCCGGGTCTATGATGAGATGTCCGCACGAAGATCTGCGAAGAAAGACCCATACTTGCATGGCGGTGGAGGTGGAGTATCACTGTTACAATATCCAGCCATTCTCCAAAGTGCTGGCCGACTACTTCATACCCATGCTAGTCTATCAGTCATCAGTTAAGGGCTCTCCTGGGGGTTCCTCTTCTTTTTTTTTTATCAAAGATACCAAAGATACTCTCGCTGCTAATGGGGTTACCAATTCTATGCTTCAGGCCAGTGTTAGCCTCTGCGAGATACCGCAACTAACGAATTCAGCAGGATTGTACGTCAACTTAGCAGCTTTTAGTAAAGAGTGATAGGCCAACCGGCTGACACTTTTGAAGCGTATGGTACTCGGGGTAGGGGTGAAGTATTGGGACAAGCAGGGGTGGGTAGATGTCCGTGCGAAGGAAGGAATACGTGCCCATTCAGGCAATCGTGTGATCTCATCTGTGGAGAATCTACTTCAATAGGCAAAGGTATTTGTCTTTTAGGTATGAGGTGGTCTTAGCTGCCATCAGGTATAGTTGAATAGGGTGCTTTGCACAGGCCTCTTCTACCCCTGTTTGTCCCAATACTTCACCCCTAACCCGAGTATCCACTTTAGCTGAGAGTTAGGCCCGGAACCCCAAACCGAGCCACCGGTAACCTCTTTATAAGCTGCCACGGCTGATAGTTCGGCCCGGTTGCGGTTCATAGTACCGGTATGTTCGGTGGATCGCTTGAGTTCGTGCTTAGAATTAGAGCAACCGGCTCTACCAGGATTAGTTGAAGTAGCTTGGTTTGGGTTCTGGCTACTCTGATCGGCCACTCACAGGGAAGGCGTTTTCGATGAGCTTTCAAGCAAGAGGCGTTTCGGGATTCCCATTCAGAGAGCCGGTCGAGCGGCACTGTACAGCACAGCTCATCGAGGAACGGCCCCCGAGAACAACCATTCAGCAGGTAGCAGTTTCAGAGTGATTCGATAAGGCCCTGACAAAGAAATCCCACCCTTTCCGAAAGAAAAAGAAAAGATGAAAAATCAATTGAAAAATTGCCATCACGGTGAGAGGGGGTTAAACTCTATTCCGCCCACGATAGTCCCATATGCATCACTAGTCATGGGACCCAGTTGCACAATCGCGCTTACCTCGGGAAAACCTGAACACATGACACTCAGTACTTGCTTCTGGTAGCTATTAGGTCTAGAAAAAGCCTTCGTTAGTACTTACGTTATAGCTCAAATTACTTGGAAGTTCTCGCTCGAAGGCTCGCGAGGGGTATGTATAGGTCAGGCTCACAATATTTTCATAGAAAATCACTCGTCAAACCACCGCGACAGATCCCTCAGGTGGAATACCGGTTTGGCAAGTGGTTAGATAGAATCCGGGAGTGGAAATATAGGAGCACAAAGTACACCTATCTTCACCCAAAAGCTGAGCCCCCGGTTAAGGGTATTATGAGCGGGTTTTTTGCTTGTCGTCTCACTACTCGGGTCATTTGGATCTTGAGACTAAATATGATAGAAATAGTAGCCTTAACTTCGCTTCTACGAAAAAGCAAAACTCGGTGGGTGTAAGATGCTACATTTAATTCTATCTCTTCCACATTGGAATATTCTCGCTACCTTGCGGGATTTCTCACGGGTCGATAGTGTCTAACGGGGGAGCTTTTTTTAATTTTTATTGCCCATTTGCACTTATCATATATTAATTCTCCGGACGAGGAGACCCTCGGGGGGGGGCACCAAGAACCGGAAAACGTAACGCTTGTCTCCGCAGAGGATTGTATGGGATCAGCAGAAATAGTCTTCCGGTTTGTAATGCCTCCCCAAGTGCAGGGTGATAACAAAATTTCCATCAAATGTGTGAATGAGGTAGCTTAGCCGGCTATCCAGCTAGCTATGCAGCAAACCTCTTGCAAAGCAATCCAACACCGACTAACCCAAAACTAGAATCGAAGGCACCGGCCAGCTTCGGGTTTTCCAAGAGTTTTCCTCGGCCATCCCCTTATTACTTCCCGCACCTGTCGGTCTTGTGAGATCCGGTTCACCGATCTTCCTGCTTCCCAAAGCAGAGCTCAGATTCAATATGAGGCCAGCACACAAGTGGTATATCTACTCGTAGCAGGCAAGAAGTACCCGATAACAATATGGCAAAAAACACCGTGCGTGTCCGAGCGCCCATACAAACTCACGATCTCTAACATCGAATGCTTCCTCCCTGCCACGAGTACCGGCCGGAGTGAGACGGACTGTCTCAGACAAAATGCCAGGTCAAGCTGCGTTGATTGGTGTGGACCCCGGCTCCGCTCCAATGTTACTTGTATATTGCTTGCCAAGCATGACAGACAGTAGGCGAGATTCCAAAACAAATGTTGGTCCAAATTGTAGCCTATCAGTCCATTTCTACGACATGCTTTAGTATTCGGACCAGGCAAAGGGCACCCGAAAATAGGGATTCGCAAAATGGATGGCAGAAATCCATGCATATCAGAGCGCCGATACAAACCCACGACCCACGACCCTCGTTTTCGGGTGCCTCTTGCCCGCTACAAGCACGCCAATCTTCGACTTCAAATCTTGTGCGGGCGCACTGATGCGCATAGACAATTGGCTATACCTTCGTTCAGTTCCTGTGTTCGGGCACTTGTTGCCTGCACTTTAGTGACAAGTAACGCTCGACACCCAGTGGAAGGGGCATTTCACTGCTACACTCAAAGGAATTGTAAAATGGCCTTTCAAACCGGTAATCAAAGAGGTACCTTATGCAGGGCGTAATGAGTTGCTTGCTCTCCTCGTTTTTTCTGCGGTTGTCACAACTTTCGAAAACTACCGGTCAGGATGCTGTTTTTTGGACAGGGCGTTTTTTATTTTTTTCTAAAAAAATATATTCCACACAACCTAGCGTTAGGGCCGTTCCCAAGCGAAATTATCTGATCTTGACTGTGGAAAGGCCAGAAGCGCCCCCTTCGGCTCTCCAAGTTACTCGGTGGCGCACTTAAAATTGCTGTAAAAAAGACTCTTTCAGAGAAAAAAAAGCAACAACGTCTGTTCCCTAGAAGATCCAAAGTCGCTGTCATAACTGCTTGCCTGTGATTGGGCCTATCTAGGAGACGGCTCCTTTCGAATAGCCTTCAGCCAATGGCGTTGGGCCGCCCCCGCCAGTATTTTGTGCTGAACTAATCCAGATGCCATGAGGACTGTGCTCAAATGGAGAGTGCTACCGTATTGGTATTAGGATAGTGCGACATTAGACAACAGAGTAACAGCCACCGGGTCATAAAGTTAGTGCCTGCGCCCGAAGGCGGGCTTTTTTTATGGCTTTCAGGTGGAATAAGGGTCCTTGCCTGACGAGAGACCCTTCGGGCTATCCTAGGTTACGTTTCCGCACACTGGCTAACAATCCCCGCCTGTGCGTGATCATGGGTGGATTGGTTGGATCATGGGACCAGCGACCGTCCCCACGGCACTCATGGCTTGAGCTAGGAGGAATGCTTGCGCTCGGGTACAAGTGCTCGAGCACAAGTACCGACGGCGAGGACACCTGCCTAGCGGGAGAAAAGAGAAAAGAAAAGAGTGGCGTGTGGCAGTTGGCAGGTAGGTCCGACCAAATCACAGGCTCTAAACTAAGGACGCTATCCTACGGGCTTCTTCTACCTAGCATCGAGGCCCACAGGGAACCTGCTTCCCCATGGTAGGAAGGCCAAAGCAGAATTGACGATCACAAAACAAAAAGGATGTTCCTAATTATTATTACACCATGAGGTTTCAGCGGGAAGGGAGAAAAAACAAACAAATGAAACAATAAAAGTCCTGGAAGTTTTAGCGCTAAAAATACTGAGATCTTCTAGCACCAGACGTCACTCGCAGTTTGCAGCGAACCTATGACAGTCGATTGTCGATTGGTGAGCATTGCGAGTTTCGATCTCTCATCTTCTGGAAAACGGGTCACAATGGCAGTATACAATATGCAGGGAGAATAGCGAGTATTATTACAGCTACGGTTCCGGCTCTAGAGCTCCGATTTCGTGATGAACTCACCGTTTTACTGCTTCCACCTAGTCTTGGTCGTCTCGGGGTCGCTGCAGGCACGGAATCGAGGAATCAGGCCCTTGGCCAGCAGCCTACCGTACTCGTACATATACGTGCCGCTCTAGAGGAGTAGGGCACAATCGGAATCATCGGGTAGAGTGCATATTGAACGTGAACAAGTGCATATTTTTTCACCCTACATTCCAAACAATTTCAAGACTGGCTCTGAAAGAGCCGGTGGTGTTTCAAGAGCTGTGTACGAGTAGGGGCGTGTGGTTATAGCTGATATTTCAAGGTTCCCTGTAACTTTCGGTGGTAAGATTGTGATTTTTGATAGCGGTAGGTGAAGACTTCGGCAGCAAGGCACAGTGCACTATATTTTATCCCGGTCCACTGCACACTTAGTGCACTCGCCCGCTCGGATTCGGCAACTCACATGTTACAACATATATATAGACTCCATTTCGATCACACCTGTGGGTTTCCATAATGCTGTTTAGTGAATTTGCCGATATGTCGAATATGCTTTATTTGCTTTTCTCCAACGCTGCTTCCCGAAGCTACTCGAGTAAGTTGCGGGCGGCTAAAAGACATCTTTGGCCATAAACCTTATTTGATCGACTACCAACATCACTGCCGAACGCTTAGAGCGGTAGACAAATATCAGTAGATAATGTGCCGTGTTGGAATAGAGTGGATTTGGGTCGTTTCCCCCCCTCCCTCAATATATCTCTTCAGATCTTCGAGAATATTTTCCTTCGGAACCTGGAGAATTCCCCTCTCCCACTGCCTCTATTCAGCTGTAGGTTAGATTCCGTTTTCATTTGGTGGACCAGATTATTTCTTTCAGGGTGAAATGCGATGGTGTTGTTTTGAAACCCTGAAGTGATATCGCAATGTCTCTTAATGGGCTAACAGAGATAAAGCCAATCAATTGCTTAAGCAATGAACAACTTGGCAAGATTTCTATGGGGCAATGAAGAGGATCTGGATGCTCGCAGAGGTCGACGCGGGATTCCCCTGGAAGTGCGAGGATAGAATAAGGAACATAACCTGTCACTAAAGTTTGCATTAAAAAAAGGTGAATTAAGCGGGAGGTCGGTCGGGCCTTCCCGTCCGGCTCCCGATGGCCCAACCTGGTGACCGCAGGGTCTAGGACAGGGTACTTTGGGAAAGTGAAAAATTTGTCCCAGGACGGTCACGGAGCACCCCGACCGGTGAAAAGGTCGAAAAACCGCGAATCATCGCTTCTGCCTTAAAACACGGCCCCGATCTGGCTATCAGCGCTAAAGCAGGATTCCCAATTGAACTTGATATCAGATTCGAGATTCGTATCTACGGTAGGTGGTTGGAGCGGTACTCTAATCCGCCCAAGATCACCAGTTCCAATTCCGGGGAATGCGTCGACGTGCGCAGCTGCGGGGACGATTGGAGCATCATCACTGCTGAAGGGTTGCAGATGCGGTCGGGTACTATCCGCCAAGTTCTATCATAGTTTCTATCTAGTTCGTTTTTTTTCTTCCCCTTTACTTTTTTTCCAGTCCTCGTGGTTTCTCCAAATTGCGATAGTGGCGGGTGGTTCGCTGTTCCCGGGTTGGATGATCGGGAGCCTAAAATGGGAAGGACGGGACGTCAATCGATGCGAGGCGCTTTTTGCAGAGCGTGGCGGATTTGGATATTATTGGGCGCCCTGAGCCTGGGCTGTCAATGCATTTCGCCACTGGAATTATTAGCCAGTGATAAGATTTGTTTTCCTCTTAAAGCATTCGGAAGTGCGAGTGAGCTTCTATGATGCGGGACTTTAATGTCGAGAGCCGAAAGAACTTCCTCTAGGCGACATAGCTGCCATATCAAGCGGAAGGGGTTTGAGCTGATTATCCTACCCGTATCTAAGGCATTAGCCCTGTCTGCACATCTTCTAAGATTGTAAAATGCACCGAGGCTGGCTGGAACAGCGGGAGCCATGGCCAAGAAATCTTGTGTAGTCGGCAAAGAGAGAGATGGCCAATCCTTTCTACGCCTGAGGCTTCCTTTGGATGCCGCTTCTGCTAAAGGCACGATAACCATAGAGCGTCCACACAGCTCCCATCTTCGTTCTTTATTTCCGCTGATAGGTAATTTGAAACTCTCGGCCTTCGGTATGGTGTAAAGGCCCGTGTCCCTGGTGCTATTAGGGTTAAGATAACCATAACGACCCGTAGAGGCCTCTCCTCTCTCCCCGAGGGAAGACAGAGGTTCTTACTCGAGTACATTGAGCAGCTGTCCTTTGTGAGCCCCTTTGAACGGGACCTCCGAAGGCCTCAGCTGCCGGCAGGTGCTCACACGCCCTAGCACAGCTACAGCGCGTTCGCTTGGGTTACACAATTACTTGTTAGTTTTCAAGACATTGGTTGCCCTGTTTATGCCCACCTGCGCCTCAGGATAGGAGAGGCTCTAGGAGTGCCTTGATTAGATCGAGCATCGGTAGGGCCGTAAGCTTTCTAATCGTGAAGTTAGTGGAAAGGCCCCAACTAAGTTCTAATCGAGACTATCAATGCCTAAACCGGCTCTGTGTGAGTAGTCACAACAGTGAAGCTAAACCTGCAAGTTACAGGAAACCACCGAGTGACAAAATATGACCGCCCTTACATTTCACTCGATCCGCCCCGTATTTAACAAAAGGCCGCATTTAGCTTACCGATATTTCGAGGCGACTGCTCTGTTTGGAGGGAATACGAGTGCATCTCAGTGGGATTGGCAAATATCTAGCCAACTTAATGTGATGGCTCTATTGAAAAGTTCTTACCACTCCCTCCCGGACTTGGTAAATCCCTCAAAAGACAAAGAATGGGCTGACAGAATTATTTCCGGGCCTTTTTTCCTGCAAAGCCCTTGCACATTATTAAGTTGGAGGGGTTAATTGAGGGGAAGCCGCTTCCTAGTGCTGAGCTGATTGCAGAGACAGAGGCGAGGTGGTAATAGGGATGAGATCAGACTTGAGAGAATATCTAGGCCACACTGATAGCATGTAGGGGAAGGGACCCCCAGCCCTGGGCTCTTCTCGTACATATCAGCCCGCACCGCGTAGCGAGGGTAATCCAACGTTTTAACCCCCCCCTTTGTTGGGCCATGCTTGCACCAACTCAGCGCTCTGCCTGTATAATTGCACAGCTTAGGGCCTTCGCGATGTATGATAGCTAATAGAGGGGAAACCGGGAGGGTGTCACAGCAAATAGCCCTGAATTTTTTTGTTGTTTCGCTATTAGATTTTGAAGCATTGTTCACCTCCCACTTATGTTTGTGTCTCTTCCTATACCCCACCCTTATTTCTCAAAAATTGATCTAACCCGCGACATTGAGGAGGGCCTTAAAAAATGTTGAAGATTAAGGGATAAGGCAGTCAGCTGGGCGGAAAATTAATTGCTTTCTACTAGTTTCTAGCGCATATTCTAGCTCTTCCTTTCTTTGGCTCCTTCTCCACAGCCATCCTCTGCAGGCGTTAAACTCCTACCCCTTCGGTAAAAAAACGGTTCAATGACCGTCCTGGAAGTCTCATAGCCATAAAGCTGGGTAGGTAGTGTTTTGTTCTATCGTAATTTTGACTATGGGGGGGGGACTGTCAAGATTTCACTCGCTATATATGTATAGGATTTATAAGAGAGTGATATTTTGATTTCTCAAATTGTCCATATCTCAAAGATATACTACTACTGGGGGAGGGTTAGGAGTTCTTGGTACAGTACAGGGCTTGAAGGTAGGGTTCTTTTGAGGAGTATTTTGTGGAAGATACTGAACAGAGTAAACTTAGGGAGGAGGTAGATGGTATTCTGAGGGCAGAAGTACCCATTTTCCATTTCCATCCACCTGTTGAAACTAATCCATACTTCACTCAGTATACAACGCTAGCAGAAATGAAGATTTTTTGGGGGGGGCGTTAGTATGAATAGCATTTTAGTAGCGAATGGGAATGTTTTCGTAATGCTAAATAATAGGTAAATTGACGGAGATTGTAGAGGGAGTGTTCAAAATCGTGCAATTGTATTTTATTTTCTATATACTTCGGATCCCCCTACCAGATGTTACTCTTAGAAAGGAAGGCAAGTCAGGAAATGACTTTTCGCTAGCATACATTCTCTCGGCTCTTCTACCTCTATTGGCATAGTCAAGTGATTCAGCCAATATCTGTTAGCAAACACCAACTCACGAATATATACCATGGACACAATAATTTGGAGGATGGCTACATTTTCTGCCCAATCTATCACTCGAAATCCTACTACACCAGTCCTCCATTTATTCCCGCATGATGGGGACTCATTGGTTCTCACTCGATTACGCAAGAGAATACCGAATTTCCTGGTGCTACTATATAGTCAATCTACTAATCCTGACCCACAAGCTCCCTGCTTATCGCTATAGAAGCCCTCAACCACTCGGATGCCAGGGCCAGTTCGTGAAAATTCCCAATCAATGGTCATTTCTGATAGGCATCTAGGCTTATTTATTGTGAAAGAGAAAAAATTCCGTGAACGGTTTACGATATTTTATTTGTCTGAAGGGGTATCTATGGTGGTTTAGCCATCACGAGGGTGTTCACAGATTAAACCACCCCATCGGAGTATGATATTTCAAGTTGCCTCGGAGGAGGTACATCTCTCTTCTCTTGCTCTGTCTGGGGCTGGAAGAAATCTAGGCCAAACTTCGAACATGTATCAGGGCCGATCCCTCGTTTTTTCATTGTAGTGTCATCATCAGATGGTTTGAAGTTTGGAAGCTTTCCTCCTCATTAGCTAAGTCATGCTGAAGGGAAATGCGTGTAGAAAAAAATCACGTTAGAATTATACTGTGCTGAATATTTCCGCGACAGCAAGTATCTCTGCTTAACCCTCTCCACGCTGGTGGTGAAAACCACCTGAGCACCAGGATGCCCCGGAGGGTGGGGAAAATCCCGAACTTAGTCTTAATCTGTTGGAAACTTGTAGGTAATCTATAGCATTGGCAGGATCTCCAGGTTACTCATTGTTAAATCCCTTAGGAGTAGGGCAAAATCTGCACGGAAAATAAATCAACTTTGGCTCATACAAGTTGTTTTCTAGAGAGTAAATGATCAGTGTGTGAGAATTATTGACAGAATCTATGAGTAAACTCACTTCCGCTATCTTGCGCCCTACCCCCCATTCCCTTTGAGAGGGATACACATGTTCTCGCAAGTCTGGTCTGTGTTGGCTTTCCCTCCCACCTGACATCGGGGTGTAGTAGTCTAGAAGTTCTTTGGCCCATGGATATGAGGAAACCTAGCTTTGCCTACTCAATTACCGCTACATCCGGACGTCCCATTCTCTTACCACAGCGACTTCGCTTTTTCCAGGTGCCAGTTTGCTAGGGGCTCCTGCATGCATGAATTTTCGCATCTCTCTAACCTCCAGTCTCCCCTTGTTGTTCCTATTTTCTTGTAAAAGCTTGTTCGCCAATAGTTACCCCACATTATACTATAGGGTGTGAGAGAGACGAAACTGGAATTACATCAAACATATCTCTCAGGATAATATTTCTGTTACTGGTGCGTTCCCTCCATGCATGCTTCAAACGGTTTTATCGCCTATCCTAAACGAAAATAAAAAGCCAAGCCCCAAACAAACAGGAAGCCGTGTTGCAAAAGACAGAGAGATACCGAGTGATATATTGTGAACAAAGCCTACGTGTCACTCCCATTTTGGCCCTAACCCCGCCCCTAAACAACGCAGCGTATCCTCCCCCCTCAAAAAAAAATTCTACTATTAATGAATCCGATTCTTACACAAATTACCACTCATCTGATCTAGAAAAGAGGCCCCCAAGGTTCTATGAATATGACAATGATGAATGAAGCGAGAGGGAATCCCTAACCCACGGTGATAAGGGCAAAGGGTCCCCTAGACTGCGGGAAAACGTTTATTAGGATAAACAATGCTAATATCGAGACGGCGACGATTCTTATCCTTCGCCCAATAGTAAGCCTATATTTACAAGTTTCAGCATCGCGGCCCGGACCGGGAGCATAAGAGTGGGAGAGGGAATCAAGGACCTCCTAATAAAACCTCGCCTTCCTTCGTCATCGCCAGCACATTCACCCTCGACGTGCCCATTCTCACCAGCCCTTCGGGCATTCCCAACCTGGCCCTCATGTCCCGCTCCAACCCCTCCACCGAGAATCCCGCTCTCAACGTCCACACAACTGCCATCACCAACACCATTGCCTCTTCTCCAATCCTTCGCCCGTTCCTGTGCCCACACGTCTGTAACATCCTCCTCATCCTCCTGATCAAAGTTCCCCCGTCGTCTCCCGGGTGCCGTAGTCCGCGCCACCGCTAGAGCGCTCCGCGCGGCATCCATATCTCGGACGTGCCCCCTCAGCCGAATCCTAAGTCTTCCACGCTGCACGCCTTGTAGCACCCTCCCTTCCTCGCTAATTTGTGCAATCTATGTTATCATGGAGCAGTTAGCTTATGAGGCGTCGCAACTGAGAATAATAAATGAACAAATAGATGAATAAGTAAATAAATAAACCTACAATCTCGTCGGCGTCATCAATCGCCCTTTCAATCTCCCTCATAACGGCCTTCCTAGGCTCGCCGTATAAATCCCGTGCATCGTCGAGCTTTCGGTCGATGATGGTTTTTAGTAGTTTGAAGTCGACTTCATAGGATGCTATGAGGTCGTTTCCGAGCATTGTTGTTGCTGCTGTCGGGCAAGATATTGTTGTTTCATGGTAGGTAGGTAAGTTGGGGCGGTGGTTTGTTGTTGGTCTTGCTACGAGCACGAAAATAGGCTGACGTGGAAAAGTGAACCCGTTCAAGGCTGGCTTTTGTTAAGCCTGTTATTTATTTTATTTTCTTGTTTTTATTTTTACCACCCTTTTGGTTGGGTGAAGTGCGCTGTACTGAACTTGGCAAGTATAGTCTGGGCTCTTGATCACAGACGGACGGATAGATGGGCAAATATGATAATTATGGGTTTTGTAGAATTTATCTCTTTGGGTTTGGGTTACCTTTGCGGGTGTTGGTTTGTTGGCTGAGGGAGGTAGTGCTACTGGATGCTTGCTGACGTCACGGATGATAACCTCATGGGATGTCACTCATAAATTGTCGCGATTGGCAGATAATTTTCCTTTGGGGGACTCCCCCGAATAGTAGAATGTTAAGGGAAGGTGGAGTTATGGTGAGCGCAATTACTGCACCTGCTGATAGCGGACCACTTTCGACTGAAAGCTTTCGACTATCGTAGTGTTAGACTGGGTTAGTTATACGGGCTTCGTGAAAGTAGGAAAAACGTTCCGGAGGTCACACTTCTGACCTCAGTTCATAAATTATCACTCGAAAACTGTGCACAGATCTTGAAATCCGAAATCAACCCTTATATCGTCTCAATTACTATCACCAATCGTAACAACAACAACAGTCAATATATACAAGTTTCCTAGTTCAGCGCAGCCCCCAGAATTCCAACATTCCAACATTTCAACATTCCATATCGGTACTCATTCCAGCACACATTTCACAGATTCCACCATTCCCACATTCCAGTGCCAATAATCATGCCCAGTATACTGCGCATACCAATGCACATATCAAACCAACCAACATCTCGAATAACAACTTCAATGCATTCCTAACAACACTCCCACCCTTCCAAGCATTCAATAGTGTCAAATGCGAGGAAGCATCAATGTAAAGCAAAAAAGAGAAAAACAAGAGAAAGGCCAGCCTCATTAAAAACCTGCCGGGTTTGAGCAGGGGAAAAAGAGTACTGCCGTACAGGCTGAGAGCAATAAAAGAATAGAAAGAAAGAAGAAAGGAATGGAAAGGAATGGAAAGGAAACAAGTCGATGCAAATGTGATTGCTTATAGATACTCCATACCCAAA
>Ga0307509_10000369_pt1 | contig 75874 bp, 62 predicted proteins | sample 10_EM_MG_FD_202245 | JGI IMG/M metagenome (GOLD analysis project Ga0307509, IMG submission 202245) | Populus trichocarpa ectomycorrhiza microbial communities from riparian zone in the Pacific Northwest, United States - 10_EM | ecosystem: Host-associated > Plants > Roots > Unclassified | place...
CCTTTTTACGGGTCCATAGTTAAAACGCCGGGCGGACCATCGTGCAACGTCGGTCGCGGGGGGGGGGGGGGGTATATATATAATGCCAGAGGGCAGTGGTGGCAGCTTTTCGTTTCCATGGAAATTCTGGGTACGGTGCTTTTTGCTGATCCGGATTATGTAAAGGGTCTTTCCTCCGCCATCGTCTGCCTCCACGGCCACACATACTGGTAAGCATGATTCTCTACGTTTCCTATTTATTTATTTTTCGCTTTTTTGGGGGTATCTGGCGGATACCTCCGAGGATGTAGACCTGTTAGTTTACCAGGATGACTTCGGAGCGTTGTCTAATGTATGTTTGATATGGTGTTGGAAGGAAGGAAACGCGAGGGAGAGCGTGAGTGCGGGGAGAAGGGGATTGAGGGAAGGAGCAAGGTAGTGAGTTCAAAGTAGGGATGAGGGGGGATAATATTGCAATCTTATCAAATTATCCTCCCGGGGAAGAGTTGGGAGGAAAAGCCTGAGGGACTGGGCGTTAGGAGAGGGTGCTCCTTCCTAACTCTATCCTAAGAGAAGCCATAACGGCCGCTGGTGGGGATAGAAAAACCGGTGGGCCAAGGCACGCATCCACGTAAATCTAACCCTATACTGTCTTCTGGACTAAGATCTTTATTCTTAGTTTGGAACCACTTTGCCGTCGACCGGAAGGGAGTGGAAGAGAAAGAGGAAATGATAGTTCAACCTAATTTCTGGGGTGATGCTACTCAAGCATGGTGCCCGGTTTCAAGCAGTGTCATATTTGAGTCTGGATCACACTAGCATGTCTCGCCAAGTAAGTACCCATTTGCTGTGAAACACGGATTATTAGCGCGGTGCTTACTGCAAGGTATCGTTCTAGCACGGTAGTGCTCTGTCTAGTGCAATCCTAAGCTTTAAGCCCAGCTAAAATTTCGTACATACCAGGATAGATCACTTTCATCATATATCGTTAACATTATAGAGTAGCAATAAAGTAGACTAAAGAAAATTGCGTGTATCATAACATAAGAAACAAGTATTGGAATGAATGACCAGAGTGTTGTAGAGCACAAAAATTCTCAAAGAAATCAAAAGAAAGTATCAGCCAATAAGCAAAGACCCCCCCCTCATAATGGCCCTCTATAGCCATCTCTCTCTGTCGGGAGCAACCAGACTTCCAAGAAATCTCCAAGGGCCGACCCAGATAAATCTCCAAGGTAATTCACCTTGAGCCTATCCAACAACCGCCTGACAAGCGATACACCTCACACCTCTTTTGCCACTATCCTTTACCAACCTATCATAACATCCTCCACAAATCATATCTCCACAAACAAACTCGAACTTTACCGCACACCTCCGACAACCTGGGCACAGTTCCTCCTTCCTCATCCCGTTATTCCAGATCTCTAGCTTGGGTGTGACTTCAGGTAGGAGCATATCCTCAAGAGCTCTCTCAGAACCACGTTCCACGAGTTTGGCTAGGCGGAGAATGTGCTCTTGAGGTACTATTGGAATTAGCGGGTGCGAGGTACGTCGCCTCAAGCCCTTACCCAGCGACAATGAAGCGTTTCCTCCATGTCCTAACCCCTGGACTGACGAGGGTCTTCTAAAAGAGGACTCTGATGGTGGGGACGATAAGCTCCCGGTTGAGGCCCGATCCCTCACTGTCCTCGGCGCTCGGGGAATTGGAATTGGGGTACTTTTCCTGCTGCATGGAGAGATTGCGGACTTTGAACGTGATTGTGTCGGCCGCGTGGTTTCTTGCCGTTTCTTCTCTGGGGTGGCCGGACTCGGTGGCCGAGTGACCCACTTGAGTTTTGAAGCTATTGTTGGAGATCTAGGCCCTTCGGAGAGCTCACGAACCCGAATTGTTGGTTCCTGGAGGCGTGCGGGAAGCTCGCTTTGTTTCTTCATCAGAAAGGGCTTTCTTTCTGTCGCTGGGTGATTGTAAGTCTTGTATGGCTTGCGCTCCTGGATTTTCTCTGGCTTCGCTCTGGGTTTCCTCACCGCCTTCTCTTCCACTTTCACCTTAGTCTTCAGTTCTGATGGCCTCCTTGGCGTCTTCGGTACTTGCACCCCCTTTGGTTCCTCTGATTCCTCGGCGTTCTCTGGGTGCTCCAAATCCCGTATCTCGCTCAGCTTCTGGATATAATCCTCAGCCAACAGCACCTCTTTTTGGGCCGTCATTTCGACTGATGTATCAGACAGCTTCTCCCTCATAGGTGTCCCAACAACAGAACTGGGCCCGTCCGAGCAAAACCCGCCCTCGTCGCCTTCCTCTCCCTCCCCCTCCTCACTCTCACCCCTCCGTCCGAAACAAGGCACGCCGAACCTCATAATCTCAATTTCCTTCGGCCCCTCGAGCTTCAAAAACATAACCTCAGATGGCAAAAGCGGCTTTGGAGTCGGTTTCCACGCACCTCTTCCACGCATAGGGGTTTTCGGACTCTCGCTCCTGTTATCGTTTTCCAGATCTTTGTCGTTTCCTCTAACATCTTGTGAAGTGTTGGTGGGTGCCATTTTTTTTGTATGTGGTGTGTAGTAAATAGTATGTGTAAAGGTGGAGATTAGTTGGGGGAATTCGGGAAAACAGCTTGGTTTTGTGGACCTTCCTCCTTCCAAGATGTAAAGGTATTCAAGATGGGCCCTATTGAATGTTTAAACTTAGTTCAAACCCGAGTTTTCAGCCCTAGAATACTGAAACCCTCTGGCAAGACAGCTGCCCTCCGAGTGATTCTCTATGAAGGTGTTTACTCATCAAAAGTGTTTCTCGGTTGATACCGAGCTGCAAGAGATCTCCCCTTTGAATAATTGCGTGCTTAACGGTTTAAGTTTCAGTCTCATGGGATCGAAGGTGTCCGCCGCGCACCGACATATATGCATGTCTTAAATCTGGATGATAAGGTAAGCCCGGTGAAACATCCATGGCAGACTCAGGTGGATAGTGACCCTAACTGCGGCGACATGCAAGAGGAAATGCAGATCCAAACCGGCATATGCTAGTACCTTTAGCCGGAAGTGTGTGTGTGTGCGCGCACACTACGATACTATAAACACCCCCGAGGTAGAGAGAGGGGGGGCATTTCACCCGGGGCACAGTTTGGCCAAGACTCTTGGGATAGCATACAAGCTGTAGGTTCCTTGTCTTATGATGGCCTTAAATTTCTGCGCAGACATTAGCATATATATTAAAAATCGGGGACTGCCCACGCTGAATCAGGGCGAATGCAATCGGGAGATCACACAATATCTGGGGAGAGAGGGTATTCTGGGTCATCCCAAAACAATACTTGTTGTGCCATGTGGCGGGCAAGGTACTCTCATGGTCATACAGTACTCCAGGGCCAGATTCCTTGAGAAAGAATCATTATTTCTTATTATCATAAGTTCGATTTTCGCTTTTTCGTCATATAGTTCATCAAGACCTGTCCCCTCGGGCTGCTTTCCGGGTTTTTGAGGGCTCTTGGTTGGGATACCCCATTTTCCGGTTTTCAATGAGCCACCAATGTACAATAAATAAGGCGTCATGGCTCAGTGGTTAGGGCAACAGACAATAAATCTGTTTCATTGGCGAGCATAGGTTCGAAACCTATGGATGTCTTTTGTTTCAATTTTTATTTTCTCATGGAGGAAAAAAACCTAACCCTGGTGAGAAGGATGGGTTACACATTACTCAAGTATAGCATGGGTATATATCATACTCGAAACCAGGTTTTGTCCACAGCAAGGGCGACGGTTCAGGATGTGCATAGTGTGCACCAACGTAATTGCAGCAGGGGGTGCCTGGAATGAAATTCCTCGTGGTGGATCCTCTTTTTCCTCTGCATCATAGCTTCCTTATCACAGTCTAGAGGCAGCTTTATCTACGATAGAAACTACAAGGTAGAAATGCACTATACCAACTTGAAGGGCCCTATGCATCTTCCTTGTATCTCGTAAAAGCCAGTGAAGGATTGTGTAGGGTTTCGTAGGCTTATCGATACAGAGACCAACCTCCCTCAGTAAACTCTAAGAGAGTTCCTGATTAAGGGGTCCTTGTCCGGTGAGGGGAACCAGGGATATACCATGTGTCCCCAGGATTCTAACTTTCTAAGAACTAAAGTCTGGGCCTCCTATGCTTCGTTGCGGGAGTTTGAAAACGACCTATTAACCACCAGCTACCTTCTCTACAACTTTGCAGTGATTACCTATGGCTATCTCTAGAAGTATGCCTTCTCGATTGTAGAGCTTGACACTAGGTAGATCATTTTCTAGACTTGCAGAATCAGCCTATCGAGTTATTGGAATGTACATGACCCATTTGTCAAGTTGGGTCTTAACGCCTTGTAACATGGTTCGGAGCCTGCTAATTCAAGGTTGAATAGTGATATAGATTTCTTAAAACCTCATAAACGATATTTAAATGGGGGCGAGCTCAATGTTATTCAAGCCACGATGGAGGAATGCAGGTAGTGGATAACGATGGTTCACCTTTCAGCGTCTTTTACAGCGGGAGGAGCGCAACTATTTCCCCTGTTGTCCTTACACATCCGAGACAGGTATCTGCTCGTAATTTTCTAGTGCTTATGAACACGGCCACTTTTACATACAGGCAAAAAACGACAAGAGCCTCAGGATTTTGGTGGTAGTCTATGCAAACGTCAGGGAATTACAAGTGTCTCTACAAGATTGTATGTTCCATCCCGGGCTCTATTCGTACTAGTAGTTCGCCAATATCTCACACTATCCATATAGTCTAACCAGATCCCTCAGGGCTCCCACGGAAGTACCGTACTGTAAATGCTGGTCGGTAAATTCCTCCTTTCCACGCAACCCCTGTTGCGGGCAAGTCTACAAACTGAGGCATATCAAGAAAGAAAAATAAAAGTCAAGAGGAAATTATCCGTATATCCCAAATATAAGTGAGAGGGGAAAAGCAAAGCAAAATTTTCGAGCCAGCAGCGTCGTACTGAAGTCTATCAATGGAAAGTGATTCGGCAACCATGTCCGAATACTGACCAATCATCGCCCTGGGATATGTTTCATCTAGGATTATGTAAACAGGTCTGGGGGACATGTTATTGGCCAGCTTTCTCAAGCACCTAGCAACCCTGGTTCACAGTAGATAAACTTCGTCCCGCCATACAGTAAAGTTACTTGTCTCTCAACCTTCCACACAATGACACCATTGCCAAAGTGCTACATATCCGTGCACAAACCACCAGAGAAAACAATCTCACCGCACCCTTTCAATCACCTTGTTGACCTCTTGCTCCCGACAGATCTTTACCGGCTCATATCTGATGACTTGGAATCGTCACCCGCGCTGGCTAAACCACTACAATACTATCGAATGTCGATACCTCTATCGGCGATAGTAGAGACTGAATTTCTCACAAAGTATATTAAGACAGGTCTGTGCTTTGCCATCAAGGCGCTCGCCCTTGCTAATAAAGTGATAGGCAATGTTGTAATGCTCTCCAGAGGCCGGATCGACATTGACAACGTCTTCTCACTTAACGACGGGGTCCTCCGTCTTTCACTCACGAAGGAAGCATACGAGAAAGCGGGCTTAACTGGGAAGCCCACACGCTTTGGGAATACTGGCCCTAGAAAAAAACATAACCGACATTGTAAAGCGCCCCGGTACATCCGCTCTCTACTGTGTACTAACGTGCCTAGTGGTTGAGATAAACCTTCGTGACCCAGCTATGCTCCATGGAAAGAAAGGGTTTGACCGCATAGTCTGGAGCTTCCAGAATAAACTAAATAAGAAAGTCGATTTCTTGTTTTGCGACCTAGATCAGCAGAGGAATCCTATAGATTGCCCGATACTCGCAGCGCTTGGAGCTACTGCCCGGCAGATTCAAGTCCCTGAGGTGACCTCGCCAAGTGAGGTTAAAGTGCCCTCATTCGATTCCCCTCCCGGGTCGGTACCACAGGGCGGGGGGACAAGTCCCAGGGCGGAATATAATCGGGAGGTATGGAGGGATTGGGCGATGCATGTCTATGAGTGGCTAGCGCTGGTGAATTTGGGTCCTGCAGACAGGGTCACCGCAGACGACAATATTGATTCCTATCTGTCAGCCTATGCAGTCGATCAGGGGGAGTATGAGGGAGAGGCAGGCATGGGTCTGACCAGATTACGGTTTCGGGGAATGATCCCAGCGGATTGGATTCTGGGTGTTTGGGAGGCTGTCGAGTGAGTTGTGCCTCTGTGTCTTTGTTTGATATGTTCGTTTGAATACTGATGGGTCCTGGATAGGAAACTGGTATCGCCCGTTTCTGTCGGGAATAGGAAGGGATGGTTTTCATTGACTGTCCATGGGTTTGAGAATTCGCTGATAAGTTGGGATAAATCCGCTCATGGTTCAATAACTGGTGGCGAGAATGGGTACACCCTTCTTAGCGTACCGCGGAAAGATGAGAGTAATGCAGAACGTGTGAAAATATTGACTTTTGAAGTTGTTGGGAGCCAAGATGAGCATTCATGATCTAAGCACAACATCTTAGTCCTGAACCCCATATACTGTATATTACCGATATTAATATTTTATGGCCGATTCTGAGGCATTTCTTCCCTACATGAATGCTGAATTTTTTTACGGGTAGCATCGTTCGTCTTAGCCAGAAAAAATAGGCGCTAGCGTGTTTATTGGCTGGAACATCGCTTAAGCGCGTTGAAGTGAATCAGCGGTCGCCTATGCGGCTCTATTCATGACACGCGGCTTCAGGCGGATTAATCTTGAAACCAAACCTCAGAAGTTTCCCACTATTCATCCATACACACAGCTACCGGCCGACCGTTTAGCAACAACCATAAACATTCCCTCACCACACTTTCCCAGCACATCGCGATGGCTAACAGCGGATACGACGTCGTGGTAGACGTTGACGATGAGGGCGATCTCGGACACACAGACCTTGCAGACCTAGAGTTCCACCCCTCCAGTAAGAAACCCCCAATATCTCTAGGAGCTTCAGGATAGCTAACTTTCTAGACTATAACCAAGATCAAGCTAGTGGGAAGATACCTACTAGCGGTTCGAGTTGTTCTCTCTTTTCCCAACACTCACCCCGCCGTGGTAGCTAACTCTGATAGATGCGGGCGGCTTCTTCGGCGGCTCCTCCGGTTCTCGCGGGAATGATCCGAATAGCAAGAGGTTCCTCTGGAGCATGGAATTTTATGCCCAGTTCTTTGACGTCGATACGAACGAGGTTCTGAAGAGGTGCTGGGCAGCACTATTCCCCCGGGCCAACTTTTTGGATGTGTTGGACGATAATCCGGATCTTTACGGTATGGCTATGAAGAATCAAGTCGCGGTGGGCGGGCAGCTAATGTTAGTTTGGGGGATAGGCCCTTTCTGGATCACTACTACTGTGGTTTTGATCTTGTTCCTCAGCTCAACGATTGCGCAGTACTTTGCTAGGGCAAAGGATCAGCCTTACGTGTATGACTTTGGCTTGCTTTCTGGTATGCCCGGATTAAATGGTGCTATGTAGGGCCGTGCTGATGGGTGACTGCAGGTGCTGCTGGACTTATGTATGGCTACACAGGTATGTCTAGGACCTGTTTTGTTGACTGGGTTCTGGACGCTGACGAACTAAGGTGTTATTCCTGTGGCACTGTGGGGTGTTTTGAAATGGTATGGGAGTGAATCCGCGAACCTTTTGGAATGCCTTGCGCTCTACGGATATGCCAATCTGATTTGGGTTCCGGTCGCTATTGCTTCCGCGTCTCCGATTACCGGTAGGTCTTCGGAATTCTAGCGGGATAGTTTGTCTCTTTTGTACTAATATACGCAGTCTTAAATTACATATTTGTGGGCATCGGATTCGGGGTTTCAGCCTTATTCTTGTTCCGCAACATGTAGGTCTTTTTAGTTTTGCCAGCTTCCCGGGATAGGAACTAAATACGGGAAAATAGGCTCCCGGTGGTCAGTGCAACTGATGCGAAAACCTCCAAGGCCCTTCTTATTGTGATCATTGCGCTGCATGCGGGGTTAGCATTGGCTATTAAGATCTTGTTCTTCGCGTATGTTTTCTTGTTAACCCTCTGAAAGTACCATACTCAAGAGCTAACGATTTGACAGCCACGGTAGCCCTGTTGCCAAAAAGCCAGAAACACCAACAGGTGATGCAGGTAGGCTAAGGTTTTTCTAATGATGAAAGAGAGAGTATTTGTGACCTTAGGGGGGAGAGAGAGGCATATCGGGTACTCGTAGTACGAACGGATTTCTTTTCCTTTTCCTTTTCATTGCGTTTCTTTCCATGGGCCTGATGTGTAAATGTAAATTTCGAAACGCGGAATGAATAATTGTGATGTTTTTTCAAGTGCAGAGGGAAAATCCTTGTTTGTTATCGGTAATGTGGTTTGGATCAACGTCGAGACGAAGGCCTTGATGGGATGAGGGCTTACTGAATGGCCTAAGAAGGGGGTTGGCTCGCCAAAGCTGATCATGGGCGAATTTCTTGCCTTTTTCTTTGCTTTTTCTATATGGATTTAGAGACTTTCATCCTATGAGAACTCCGACCTTGCCTACGACTCTACTTGGATAACGTAATATTGAAGAATCTTTTAGTCCACTTAGAGTTTTTTGAAGGCAATAGTATAGATAATATGCGGGCAGCTGTTTGCAGGCCACGGAGGGATATACTTTGAATTGAGCATTGTTTTCATGTTCACCTCTTTTTTTACCCGTCCTTGCCTCTTCCCCCGTCCCAGTGTACTCGAGTACAATGCAGCGGCCCGATTTCAGTTAATAGCATGTTTTCCCTCTGTTTTTGACTTTCTGGACCACCGCCCTTCAGACCTTCGAAGGGGAAGGGGGGGGGGTTCATGAACGCAAACCACAACAGCTTTTACTATTACCAATCCTCCTTCATTCCAGCACTAGACAGGCCTCATAGCCCAGGGGTACGGTATTTTCATTCCGCGGGCTTTGGGAACTCTGGGGACGCCTTAGCGCGAAGTCCAGCTGCCAGCATACACCGGCCGATATTTGAGTTCTTACAGTACTGTTGGATCTCAGATAATTGAACTGTGTGCTCCCTGTGGGCCGTCCAAAACGATCTTCTCTAGAAAGGGGGGGTAGAAGCGACAGCAAAAGGAGAGGTTTTCATCCGGCTTTGCTGCTGTAGGAATGGCATATGGTACTGTACGAGTACTGGTGGTCGCGGGTAACTGGGGTATTTTTCAGGGAAAGTATGATATTACTAACTTTGAAAGTCTACTACTCTACTAAACTGTGGCATGTGTTTTTTTGGAAGCAGAAACATATACTCCTCGATGCGCTCTAGCAGTTGGTTTTCTCCTAAATATGCGAAAGCATAACCGGCTGTTGAGCTGTAAGCGTTTGAAGTTGCAGAAATCTTGCATGGTGAGCCGTTGGGAAAGCACTAGCGTGCTTGAATATGCTTACACTTGCGTGCGTGTTTTGTCATGGGCAGTGGTGATGTTCGTTAGATAAAATGGCGGCTCTGTGAACATGGACAAGCGAAGAAGAGGAGAACCAGAATTGTTCTGTGGATGGGACTTTGTTTGGAAGCTTCTTTTTTTTCTCGTTTTCTTTTGATTTCCGGTCTATTGTGACTTCCGAAAACCTTCCTGCCAAACACCCACCAAAGAACGCCTGTCCCCGGAGGGGATCCGTCAGTACTGGACTCGCGATTCTCTGACGTTTGTGAATACGACTGCTACTGCATAGACTAAAATCTTAAGGCTCTGGCCCACTTTTTGTCCCTATGCAATACCAGTTGTGTTCACAAACGTCAGAGAATTACTAGTAGTGTGCACCTTTCGCCTGAATTTGAGTTTTCAGTCGCACGCAGCACAGACCACTTTAATGCAGGCCCCGCCAATGATATGGTTTTAGTCAACGCCACTGAAGAGGAGTCTACGTGTACCTCCTGTTTCTCACCCCTTGCTCGGTGGTCCATGGATTCCCGATCTCAAGGCACATCGCCGGTGAAAGTACCTCCCCTCTTCTAACGGCGGCAGGAACGATGAGAAAGAAGCCGAGCAAAATTGGAGGAAACTTTTAGGTGAATCAGCCTTAAGGCAAGGCATTAATTTGGTTTTTAACACTTGCGAATGTTATCTCTCGGCGGTCTTTGCTCACCAAAAGTAGGATTACTCTTTTTATATATTTTCTTTGCACAGGATAATTTCATCGATGGCATTTCAATGGTTTCCCCAGATGAGATGGGGTGACTTTGGCCGCTACTTCTAACGGTGTGGATGTTCCCTCTCCACGGCAGATAGTTACGTGTTGGGTGCGCCACCATGTTGTGTCACCATGCCGTATCTGAGCATCTTCCGTTGGGGAATTCTCGATGAGTTACAGTAAACTCTCCGAGGCGTAGAGAATTGGGTGCTGTTTGGGCCAAACGACTGATGCTGGGGCTGGAGTTATCCAGTTTTCTTGTACTTGTACCATCAATGCCATAGGTCACCCCTGTTTTCGGATCTCAGAGCCAGCTTCTCCTTTGCTCACTCTCCCCCACTTGGTGGTATTATATAAAGTTTCTTGCAATTTCGTGAAATCCACTTCGGGTTATCAAAGGGAGTCAGCCCGTCAGCCCCGGATGGGTTTAGTTTGACTGGTTAAAGGGACTGCGAATGCTGGTTAATAAGGTCCAAAAAATCCAGAGGGCTGGGTTAGGAAAGCGCTGACCCTTCTTACGAGCGTTTATCAACGAATCCAGGGAATAGGGCTTACGGGGGGCAGCGGATTTCACAAGATTTAACGGCATCATACCCGGGGAAGAGATTGCTTTCCCTTGCCAAGCTCGCTTACGGGAAAAGGGCATTAATTGCGAGAAATCGATGGACCAACGGTCCATAAACCTAAGTGCGTCATGTCTCCACCGCAACCTGGCATAACGCATGGCTGTCTCGCCACCGAATCCAGCCAATGGCATAGCTTGGGACTTGTTGTACAAGGGTTGGACAGACCTACCGTTTATCTGGGCTAAGGTCTGGGCTAGGTGGGAAGCCCACAGCACAATTACGGTATCTCAGCTGGCGGCTGGTTTCTCTTTCACCCGTGTGCCCATTATATCCCCTCCTACGATACCCAGGTTTACTTTCTCTCCCCCTCTTCTTCCCCGTTCACCATCCCTCGTTCCTCTCCACCAAGGGCTCTGTTGTTTTCGGATTCAACCATCATGGTGAATCTCCGTTCATTGCTGGGTGCTAGCAATGGTGCTTGGCGGGATGCCTCCGAGGAGAGAGAACGCCTATTGCCTACGCATCGGGGAGAGCATTTGCACACATCGGTGCCGGCAAAGAGGTTGGCCATCTGGCGTTGTTTTACCCCCCCACGAATATAAACAAACTAACTGGAAATCCAACCCAGTGTGACCAAAGTCGCATTGAGACTTAAATTCCTGTTAGCATTCTTCTCCTGCGTCGGAATCCAAAAGGGTTCTCTAACGATCCTTTAGCATCGAAGCCGCGGTTCCTTGTGAAGTGAAAGAAACACACATCACACGCCCTCACTCGCAGATAATAACCAAGCAAGTAGTTCTTCTTGCTCAGGAAGCTGCTGGTAATGAGGATAGAGCGTGTGTTGTTTACTGCCTCCTTGTTTGCCTCCGCTGGTTCAAGAGACAGGCCCGGTTGGAGATGTACGATGAGGGCCTGTACTTGCTGAGAGCCGAGGCTTGTCAAGTCGTTGCGAAGCATATCATCGAGGACATTTCGGACCATGAATACCTGTTCCAGGAGGTGCTCCTTAAGAGGTATAGCATTTTGAGAAACGGGCGGAAGACCACGCCTGCTAACGGTTTGCGGAATGTTTCTTCCCGGATGGAGATTAGGCTAATTGATTTCCCGTAGCTGTTGAGCGAGCGGTGGATCTTCATGCTACGAGGGTCATTGGGTCTTCGGGTTACCAGAAGGCAAGTATATTCTGGCTGTGGGTGATCTAGCGAGACTAACAGGCGCAGTGCATCAAGTATCTTTGGAGAGGTTGGGTCGCCCAGGATCTAAACGACCCAACTCAATTCTGTGCCTATAAGAACATCGCTGAAAAGAGCTTTTGGAGCCATTTCGATCACGACCGTCTCCGCACCCCTAAATACCAAAATGCCTTTCAAGTGCTTGTCTCGGTGGTTTACTTGATCTTGTACACTGTCGCTATCAACACCGTTAACCCCACTGGCGACATCGATGTCGAAGAAGCTTGCCTCTACATTTTTACCGCCGCCTTCATAGCAGATGAGGTGACCAAGTTCTGGAAAGTTGGAAGGTTTTACCTTACTTTCTGGAATGGCTTCAACTTGACTCTCTACTCGGCCCTCACGGTATCTTTTGCTCTTAGGATGGTTGCTTTCTCCAAGGCTGCCGGCAGTGATGAGCGAGGGTATTGGGATCTCATGTCCTACAATTGGCTAGCCTTCGTGGCACCAATGTTTTGGGCACGGATGCTACTATTCTTGGATACAATCAAGTTTTTCGGAGCTATGCTGGTCGTCTTAAAGGTCATGATGATGGAGAGTTTGATGTAAGTTTCCCTCCATGCGTTGCCCAGAGGGTGGGCTAATATTATAGCTTCTTTGCACTTCTCGTGGTCATTATTATCGGGTTCCTCCAAGGGTTCATTGGCCTGGATAACGCAGATAATACGAAGGATTCTTCTCTTTTTATTCTTGAATCCATGGCAAAGGTCATCTTGCAGAGCCCCGAGTTTGAAGGGTTTGACAATTTCGCGCGTGAGTGAATCGGGTTTCCTGTGTTCGTGCTTGAATTAATCGGGGACTCCTCTAGACCCATTTGGAATCATCCTTTATTATCTATTCACTTTCATGGTGATGGTCATCCTCCTAAACATCCTTATCGCGTTGTACAATTCGGCGTACACGGACATCACTGAGAACGCTGCTGATGAATACTTGGCACTGGTAGGGCTCTTCCACCATCATTAGCCAAACGCGAAATTCCTAACTGCTGTGATAGTTTGCGGGTAAAACTCTTCAATTCGTTCGTGCACCGGATGAGAATGTGTTCCTTCCTCGTAAGTTGCTCTTTGCTGTTTTCCTCTTTGGACTCGTGATCTAATGATTACCCGGCACAGCGTTCAATTTAATTGAGATATTCTTCCTAGTTCTACCTTTTGAGTGGTGGATGGAGAGGAGGAAGTTTCAAAAACTCAATGACTATGTTATGACCGTCTTATACAGCCCTTTTATGCTACTCATTGCATTCCTTGAATCAAGAGAAGCTTGCCATGTTTCCGGGAATAGGGAAAGAGGGGAGCAAGACGATGACTCTGTCGAAGAATGGGAGGAGATGGAGGGGGATGATATTCTGGGCGAAGGATGGTCTGAAAAGGTTGAAAAAACGGTCCCTAACATCGAGGAAGATCCGGCTATTCTCGAGATTAAAGACTTGAGGTCTCATCTCGATGAGGTGACTTCTAGTCTGAGAAGGCGCAATGTTGGCGGCAACCCCGATGACTCTCCCTGATATATGGTGGGGGCGGACATGGGCAAAGCCTGGTGTAGTTGGATCATCATGTTCAACTTCCTTATACTTGAACAAAGCAATGTCTGAGTTTTTATTTATTTCCTGTTCCCTCAGCCTTTCCCGGGGGCTGTAACAATGTGTCACGGTATCGTCGATGAGTTCTGGTGGAAATGATCACTTTCCCATTTTATGAAGCGAAAATGCATGTACGAACAAGACTAATGTTTCACCATGATATTCTAAATCTGATGCGCATAGTTTAAAAAACCATTTTCGGAATCCAGAAAAATCAAGATATTGACCCCCTCCTTCCACTGCAGCTCAACCCCTGCTTACATCCCCCAATAATTAAACTCAAGATCCGATCTGCGGCCCGCCGATCCCCAGTCCAGACGTCAACCTCACTTGTATCCGTACTGTGCGCTGCCCCCACATCTCATGCCACATCACCGTACCCGAGTGCCGGTACTGGTACAGTACTGTACAGTACCGTATAGTAGCGGCACATCCATTGAGTGGTCGAATAAATGAAAGAAAGGAAGAAAGCTCCCTCCCCCGAGCCGCCATCAATTAAACCACTATACCAAATTCGGCACTTTTGTCAATCAATCAATCAATCATTCTAACTCTGCATTTCCGAAGGCTAGGTAAAAGGGGAAAAGAAGTAATGTATATCATAGTCGATAAGGAGGAAAAATAATGGGTTTTTTTGGGGGGGTTTTTTTTTCAAGAAAAAAAAAAGGAAGCGAAAAAGGAAAAGGAGAGAGAAAAAAATAGAGATGTGAACGGGAAAACGGGTAAAAAAAAAGGAAATACGGGTAAGAGACTCGAGACGCGGGTCTATATATATATATATATACAAAGTAAGGTAAAGTATGGGCAAGATGGAAATGATTCGCTTTTCTTTTTTTCTTTTTTCTAGTTTTTTTTTTAGTTTTAGGGGTTCGTTTTCTGGCGTTGGGTGCGTGCGTGCCTGCGTTTCCGGGTTCGTTAGCGGGCGAGAGGTGGGTGAAGGTTCGTTGGTGAAGGTGAGGTGGGTATGTAGGTAGGTATGCAGGTGAGTTTACTGGGTGTGGGTAACGTGGGTAAGGAGCCAAAGCAAGCAGTGGATCTCCCCCATACCTCTCTCCTCTAGGAATAAATCGAAGTACCTTCCTAAAAAAAAAAAAAAAGAATGGAAAGAGAAAGAGGGAGATATCCTCTCTAATCAACCAACTAGCCGGTGAATGTAGCCTACACAGCTTGAGCTAAACAAAACAAAACAAACTTTTACCCGCACCCCTCACCCTAAAACTACTCAAGCACCAACCCCCTCCTTAAGCTTGTAAGTCCGCTTGTCTGTCGATACGCTGAGTCTGCGAAGGCTGGAGACAAGCCCCTTCTTGACTTCCTCGTTCCGGACGCGGTTCTTGAACTTGTCCGCGATGAACTTTAGTGTTACACCTTCGGGATTGGAGGATAAGACTGTGCGGATTTCGGCATCTGTAATGAAATCTGTTTGCCCTGTGTTAGCTATTTACTATTCTTGCTATAACAAGAGGGGGGTATGGAAGTAGGGATGTACCTGGAGGCCCAGGGGTGCCCCTCGCCGCCGCCGGAGCACTAGTATTACTAGCGCCAGTAGTAGCAGCGGGGGAGCCTGCGCGCGATGCCCCGGGTGTGCCCTGTCTTGAAGCCGCTGCCGCCGCAGCAGCAGGTGAGAGTGACCGCCCGCCGGTGGTGATCTTGATCCGTTGCTTCTTACTCCCTGGCCCGTCTGACATCTCACCAGAGCGCTCATCACCACTACGTGCTCCAGTGGCCACGTCTGCTTTGCGCTTCTTGTTACCGGCTCCTACGCCTGGTGGCGGCGGGGAGGGAGATGGGGTTAAAGAAGCGATCTGCGAAAGGCTCTCGCTGGCAACTTTTAGTTTGACAATGTTCTTTTTATCCGCACCACCGAGGATGGGGAGAGTTGTTGATTTCCCGGTGGCATTGGCGGCAGTGGCAGCGGTGTTCTTCTTTGGCTTCTTGCGCGACTCGGTGCCCGACTCTGGGTGCGGTGGTGTGCCTGCACGTTTGAGCTGAGGTTTTTTATCACTAGGTAGGAGAGGCGTACCGGCGGGGTGTTTGTCTTTCTTGTTGGCTGCGCTGGAGTGTGGTGCTCCGGTTGCACCGCCGGTGGCCTTGGATTTTGGCTGCGAGGCGGTAGCAGTGGCGGCGGAGGGGGCTGCGGTGGAAGCGGGAGTAGCAGCGGGGGGCGTTTTGGACTTGCGGAGGTCGGTCTTTTCCTTCTCGGCTGCTGCTTCAGCTTTCTTGCGCTCCTCTTCTTTTTTCTTTTCCTCTTCTTTGCGCGCGGTTTCTTCTTCGTCTTCGGAATCCTCGTCGCCCTGATGTTCCCGGTCATGTTTAGTTTAGGGAAAGGAGTGAAGTAGAAGGGATAGAAGAATGGAAGGTAGCTTACGGTTGTCCCGTACGGGTTTGCATCCGAGTCAGACTCGTATGTGAAGTTGCCCTCGCGGTTCATCAACGCTTTCTTCACTTTCTTACCGTGCTTCCGGCGGACCTCTTCGAGCTTTTTCCTCTCGAGCTCTTCCTTCTCCCAGTCACGCTCGTCACGGGCGTCGAAGAAGTTGGCAGAAAGTTGCTCCTTTTTGATCCGTTTCTATAGAGCATCACATTAGTAATGTGTAGAAGCGCGTAGAGTTCAAACAAGTAACCTCGATCTCCTTGTTTTCCTGCTCCTCTCCTTCCATGATGGGGGCTTCCTCGTCGTCGGCAAATTGGTCGTCTTCGAAATCCAAGTCATCGTTGTCCGCCTCTCCCTTTAACCTATCTCCTTTCCTAGTGAAGAGGGTTTTATTGGCTCGGGCATTCTCCTCTAACTCCCTCTCCTTGCTCTCCTTCTCCTCGGTGCGCTTCATCAACCACCTAGGCGGTCGAGCATTCTTCTTCATCTCAAGTTCGGCCTCTTCTGACGACATGGTGGGGAATCTGTTCTTTTCCTGAAACTTGTACCATTTCTCAATCGGAACCATCCTGAACGCGCCTTCCTCCAACACGAACATAGCGAAGACACCCTTACTCAACGAGCTCTCAAGCTGCCCCTGCCAAGTGTTCTTGTTGTCAAAATCCTCAATGAACCAAGGGAAAAACTCCTCATATCGTAGCTTCTTCTCGGCATCGTTGCTCTTGAAAACCTGCTGGGTCTTCTTATGGAAGACCTTCTGCTTCTGCTTCTGCGCGCCCCCAAACGGCGCAATCTTATCTAGATTCGCTTGCTTCTCCGCATCCCTCTTCGCCTGCTCAGCTTCATCCTTCGCTTTCTCCCCGGCCTCCGCAGCTTTATTCGCTGCAGCCAACTGGTTAGCCGCCGCCTCCTCTTTTGCACCTTGAAGCGGCGCTCGGGGGTCCCGGCGGTGTAGTCTAACGGGACGGGTAAACTGGGTAGAATCGGTAGGGTCGATTTCGCGCTTCGATTGCATCCTCATAACGTGGTGTCTCAGTCCCTTCAACAGCGAAGCTTTAGTAGTCGTGAGCTTGAATTCGTGCCACTCTCCTTTGTCGTCAGAAGGGATTGCGTTGCTGGTTCCTGGGTCCGATGGAGCGGTGTTTGTTGTGGTTTTAGCGGGAGCTGCCGTGGGGGGGGGAGGTGGTGGTGTTGGTTTTTGTCGATTCGCTACCGGAGCACGAGGTCGCTTCTGCCGTTGAACCAGTGGGTTGGAGTTCGCTTCCCTTCTGCGTGCGACCATGCGGGGGACGGGGCTACCAGTGGTAGGAGCGGAACTAGGGGCGGGAGAAGCCATGGTTGGTGAAGTGGTGATGACGGTGAGTACTGGACAGGTAGACTGTTGGTAGGAGCTATTTGAGGCGATGGAGGCTCAAGAAAACGGGCCAAGTGTCTGTGTTCAAAGGCGACGAACAACCTTTCGCACGGTTTGCTTAGTCCCGATTGCGCCCTCGGTTTTCTGTTGGAGGTTTTAATCCTCGAGCAGCAGTCGCGGGGTGTTGTTATGCTTGGGAAGTGTGTTGAGAGAGGTTGTGGTGGTGCTTGTTGGTACGGAGGTGAGTGGTTGATGGGAGAACAAGGGAGAGGGGAGGACGCGGTTCAAACTAGGCTCCTTTCAGGTCCAATGCCAAGAACACGTGACGGATGACTTGCGTGAATGTCTTTCAAGGCTGAGGAGCCTCCAACGACAGCCCTGAAAGACTTTTACTGGTGTCATAGAATGGGGGTAGGGCACAAGCGGTGGATTTTGTCAATAAAAAGTTATGATACATGATAATAATAATATTATTATGGTAGTATCAGATTCGGATGGTATATGCAGCTATTCAAGCAGGGTCACGAGAATCAGGCTGTGTGTGGCCGGGGAGTAAGCAGTATGATAATAGCCTTGCAAGAGGCTCTGCTGTCATTTTTGTGGAGGCCATGAGTTCTTTCTTCAAGCTCCCAGTACCTAGTACTTGTACCCGTACTATCACGAGTTGTATCCAAAGTTATTACATATTATTAGTAAGGCAAGACGTTAAGATTTACCTTAAATTAAGTTATGACAACCTGTCCGGCTAGATACCTCTGGGGGTTATCTCCAAGTTAACTCGCTTTAGTTTTCCTGTGGGAATTCCTGTTGGGTATGACCACTCTAAGGTCCCCAAGCTGCGTGAATCTGGCTGCTATGAACAAGGGTATTTTGTGGGCGCTCTTTGACTCCCAATGTCTCAACTTATGATGATCTTCCCAGATCCCTGACCCGTGATCGCGGCTTCGGGATGCCAACTCAATGACAGAGCCTCAACGACAACTTCCGCTTTCGACTCCTCACTCAACTACAAACCATTACACAGTCACATTCAAACTAAATGGCTCCCCACTCAACCACCATCGACACTGCCCACATCAAAGCCACCGCTCAGAAAGAACTTCTCGACCTTCTTGTTGCTGTAAGCTTGCAGTCAACCTTAGTCTTTATGAAACCTCGTTAACTCGATATCCATTCAGGTGCGCGGGAAGAAGACACTCATCCTCGATAAATCGTTAAGTGGGCCTGTTGGCTTGTTTTGCAAATTTTCTGCTTTACAGGTGCGTTGTTCCATCGCTTGTTTTGGGAGTAGAGGTATTGATAATCGAAAAGGAGCATGGCGTCGACAAGATATTCTGGTTAGAGGAGAATGTTGTCGTCGATGTCACGCAGAAGAATATCGTATTTCTCGCACGGTGCACGGTCAAAAATGCTCTCGCTATAGCTGGTACGTTGCCGGAACTGCATGAAGAAGTCTCACCTCTTTCTGCCCCGCCTCTATCACCTCGGATGGGACATAAAGTAGGCTGTACAATGATCTCTCACATTGTACTGTCAGTCTTGCTCCCAAGATCTACTATGTCTTGATATATTAGCAATATATCGTTCTTGCTTGGATATTACCATATATACGTTACGAGTAGAAAACGATTGACTGACAAATTCACAGCACATGTCAAGAATAATGCAAAAATTCCTGGTCAGCAATTCGAATACAATGTTATGTTTGTTCCCCGGCGGACGCTCGTTTGCGAGAAGATCCTGGAAGATGAAGGCGTCCTGGGGGACCTGACGATCGGGGAATTTCCTCTTCATTTTATACCCCTGGAGTCAGACCTCCTCTCCTTGGAGCTTGAGGATGCTTTCGAAGAACTATACCTCGTACGCCCCCCCTGAGTATCTTCTAAGACCCCTATCTGACCGATTTTCTCGAGGCATCACCAGCGCAAGGACCACACATCCATCTTCTACTCTGCTCGTGCACTGATGAACATCCAACGTCGGTATGGGCTTTTTCCACGAATCATTGGCAAAGGGAACTGTGCAAGACGCCTTGCGGACGCTCTGATACGAATGCGCGGCGAGGAAGATGCTTCAGATTCCAATTCTAGCCCGTTTGCTTTAGCACCAAGTAGTGTTCTTGGTGAATTGATTGTGGTAGATAGGGAGTCGGACTTTATGACTCCTCTGTTAACGCAACTAACGTACGAGGGTTTGATTGATGAGACAATTGGGATCCACAACTGTAATTATTCTGGAGATTGATAGCGTCACTCTGACCAAGCTAACCGAGACCCGGGATACAGCAAAGATAGAGGTAGACTCTTCGCTCGTTGGGGGTCCTCAACAGTCAGGTGTTACTACGGCATCTTCTTCGTCCGTCAGTCCTGCTGCTGCCTCATCGCAGCAAAAAAAAAGGCCAATACCCCTCAACTCGGAAGATAAGCTCTTTGAGAATCTTAGAGATACAAACTTTGCAATTGTGGGAAACTTATTAAACAAGGTTGCTAGGAGGTTGAACGATGACTATGAAGGGAGGCACCAGGCAAAGACGGTTTCCGAAATAAGGGAATTTGTGGGCAAACTGGGGAGCTTGCAGCAAGAACATCAATCGTTGAGGCTGCATACAGGTCTAGCAGAGGAGATCATGAAACATACCAGATCGGATATTTTCAATAGGATATTGGAAGTTCAGCAGAGTAGGCCTTTCAGCTGTCATTCCCCCACAACCTACTGACGGTTCGATAGACCTCGCAGCAGGAGTAGATCCGTCTAGCCAACACGACGCGATAGAGGAATTAATTGCCCGCAACGCTCCTCTTGAATCAGTCCTCCGCTTGCTCTGCATTGAGTCCCTTGTTGGCCAGGGGCTAAAACCCAAGGACCTAGATAACTTCAAGCGGGAGATTCTTCAAGGCTACGGCTACCAACATGTCCTTACATTTGCCGCTCTTGAAAAACTCCAGCTCCTCCAATCTCGTACATCGATAACATCCTCCACCCCAGCCCGAACCAACTATGCCACCCTACGGAAATCTCTTAAATTGATAGTGGACGAAGTAAACGAACAAAATCCTGATGATATCGCATATGTCTACTCTGGATATGCTCCTCTCAGCGTCCGTCTCGTCCAGTGCGTTATCCAGAAACCCCTCATGGCTCGTGGCCGACGAGGCGAAGACCCTTCAACACCTGCTGGAACTGGCACCACTGTGAACTGGGCCGCTACTGGCTGGCGTGGATTCGAGGACGTGCTTAAAAGTGTGAGGGGGAAGACCTTCGACGAGTTACAAAGGGGCGAAGAGAAGGCTGTTAGAGCCAGGAACCTGCTTAATGGGGCGAATGAGAAGAAAGTTACGGTTGTATTCTTCGTAGGGGGGTGCACATTTACGGAAATTGCAGCGTTGAGATTTGTCGGACGAAGAGAGGAAGGGAAGAGAGAGATTGTTATTTGCACTACAGGTATTATTAACGGTGATAGGATGATGAAAGCCGCTATGGAGAAATAATGAAGTAGTTCTGTGGCGACAATGGTGATTTATGGAATTGGATCTGTATACGGTCGAACGACGGTTAATGACGCATTTTAGCGGACGAAATTTAATATCTTGAATATCTTGACTGCGCAACTCGTCTCCAAGCGGCGTTCGCGGCAGTGTTGCAGAGTGGAAATCAGTTTTAAGTGAATTAAGAACCCAGCGATGCAGACTCCTTGAGACTGCAGGAATCCTGTCTTTCTATGATAGAGATTCTTAACGGAGCGTTGGAAGATCAAAATACAACCTTTCTTCTCACCTAGGTTTGAAGTTGGAGTCTCAGAGATAGAAGGCGTATGCTCTATCCATTCGTGGAATATGGGGTAGGCGCAAGAGAACCCTCTGTACATTTCTAATATCTATGATAGGGCAACTCCGATATCGGCCCAAATTCTAGTTACCACATATTTAAGGCAATAGAATAGTTAGGCTTGCGATTTGGCAATGGCGAGAGATAATCGAAGTGGAACGACCTCTATTTATGTTTTCATTCTGTTGGTTTTACCAAGCCTTCGTTTGTCAAGTGCTGGTGACATCGGCTTTCACTATGCTCCGAAGTCATCTTCGTATCGTGTTCTTTAAGTCCATTAAAACCCTACAATCGTGCCGTCTCTTCAACATTTTTCTTCGGCGCCAGGCTAATCCTTCCTATTATTTACCACACCTCCCCTAATCTCCCGATTGCCTCACAGCCAAAATCTCCGAATAGATCCAAAGTGTTTGCAATATTAATTATCATGGTTCGAACGTTCTTTAGATCTAGTGTCTGACGGGAAGACCCGTGCTAAGAATGATTGACACTAGGCCTCATCCCGAATAAACTCGTTAAAGGTTAAGGATGCAAGCTAGCATGTATAATCCATCCTAGTGAGAATAGAAATTCGCAAGGTATCATATCCGTATTCCAGCTTTCTAAGTAGGAAGACCGCTGCGTTTACTACGGCTGCTTGCTTGCCATACTAATTATAGAGAACGAGAGTGAGAGATGTTACATCCTATTAAAGAGCAAGCCGAAACCAAGTCTAATTTCTATCCACGCAGATCCTCAATTCTAGTTCCCAGCCCAAGGTTGGCATAAAAGAAGCGTTACCGACCCTTCCCTCCCTCTTCAAATCAACATACAGCTCCAACACCCATAACGACCACTCCCAACAAGACAAAAGTACACACGCACTTCACTCAGAAACACCCAAATCTTCTCGCCATGACCAGAAAGACCGAAGAAGCGCACAGCAAATCCCCCTCTGGGCAACCCCCCGTTCGGGTTCCTGTTTCCCCGGTTCCTATCCTTCCCCCCGGTCCGGGTCAGCAAGGCTACTGGATGGTGCCACTCCCTCCTGCTCCGGGCGTACTTCCGGGTCAACCTATTCAATGGGCTCCCGTAGTCGCATATGGGCAGGCAACCTACTCCCAGCAAGCTTCCACCACCCTTCCATCTCCGCCAGCAAACCCGGAATGGACCGCACTAGCTGGCGAGGACCCTATTCCTATCGATGATCCTACCCTCTCTCTTCCCCTCTCTCCGCCTGATTCTGCAACAGGGAATCAAGGACAAGCCCCGGCAGACCTTGGCCAAGGGATGGATTGGTTTGTTGTCCCGATCCCTGCTCCGCCTGGGAGTGAAGGCAATGCACCGTCTGATGGGCCGAGCGCCCTTATTTCGCCAGAGGATGGTGGAGCGCCAAGCACTAAGGCAAGTTGATTGTTCCCTGGTCGGACTTCTTTAGATATGCTAACGATATTTAGTTGTAAGCCCCTGCTTCGGGCTTCGGGGGAGGCTACTTGAGTTTAGTTGGGGTGGCGAAAAGCGTGGGGCTAGCGGCTGGATGGATAGGTGGATGGATAGGTGGATGGATAGGTGGATGGATAGGTGGATGGATGGAGCCCTGGTATTGTTTTTGTTTTCTTCTGTATTTCCTGCTTACGGTATGTGTCCGTATTTTATCAAATAAACTCCTTTATATTCTTTGAAAAAGATACCGCATTGGGGAAGCGATTGGTCTCAGTTGTGGGCAGTGGGTTTAGTTTTCTTTGAATACCCAATACCGTATACTAGCCGTAACTCTACAAGTGCACTAGTAAAGACACCAGCCCAGCAATAGTTGAAAGAGCTCTGTCATGGATAATCCCGGGGCACCCACGCTGGTCCCGTTCTCACAAATCCCACCCCTTCCACCACCTCTGTGCTCACCCTCACCCTAAATGCTAGTGACATTTCTAATCCGTAGTCCCGGGAGGAGTGGGCTTTGTGGGGCGGCCATTTTCAAATAGCTTTCAGTTAGGTCGATACCTAAGGGTGCTGTGAGAAACCACCTTTCTCTTGCTCTTACCCTTTACATTTCTCCAACTGCAAGTGAACCAATCTCCTTTTCCTTCCGCCCCTCCCTTAGTCTACCGGTTTCCCTAATAGTTGGCCAATCACAGGGAAATCAAGCCAGAGGATCCCACTTCGGCAAACCTAAGAGTGTAAACTGTCCCGATGCGTCTTCTCACCATAGTGCCCGGCATCAGGGGCAAGAACACATCTGCTCCCGCGAAGGAAGATATTCACTCTTTGGAAGCCACCACGATATTGAGCCCCGGGTCGGCGTGGGAGCGTCATGATTGTGGTGGCTCAAGGGTGAAAAATGTCCCCATGCAGCCCCTAATTAATCTCCCCCGTTCAGTCCTAGTGCGACACAGCTAGTCACTCGGAGTGGACAAGTAGAAGAGCCGCTGTTGTGATGGGGTAAGGCTCCAAGATATGTGCCCTCGAGATACGCTTGCTTGGACCCTGAGGATATGTTATTGTGCACGCAAGGGGGGGGGTTCGGCTCTTCTGGCCTGGCATTCATTACCTCCTGTCTCTATGTTTGAAGTCGCTGTTAGCAGATAGGCGACAACAAGGACCCCCCAACGACTAATCCCACGCAAAATGCCATGATCTTGACTTAAACCAGCTAGGGGACTAGGGAATCTCCATGCATTCCCCGGCCAACCTTTGCAGTCTGGGGGATTTAGGGATAGTCTTACGGCGACGTTCCTTGTCGAGAAACCAAGGAGCCTGCCAAGTTTAATATAGCCGTATTCTACCCACGTTATTTCTACCCCTCACTCCTTCCCAAGCAATCGTGACCAAAAATTGCAACGATAGAATTCAAAAGGCTAGGGGAAAACAAAGGCCCTAAGGTCTCTTGTGCGGGACTCTGTTTGGGTCGTTCTGTTTAGATGTTTTCTTTCACCTTTTTCCTCTTCGTGCAGTATGTTCCTAGAGAGGGTTCTTTGTTCACTCTTTAACAGGTCACTATTTCCCCTCTGTAATGCCACAGCTTGTGATTGCTTGTCCGCGACCGTTGCTGGAAACATTCTCCGAAGGGGCAGTTCACTCTGCATGATTACTCTCTTTTCAATCAATTCTGGTGCAACTTCTAAAGAATTCACAGGGAAGACGCTTGTATCTCTTCTTGTATCCCTCCTAGTATATGACCCAAGTTATTAACCGAAAGGTTTCTCAGAGTACTGGAACCTTTCCTAATTGATGTTCCAATCCCCTCCCTTCAGTGTTACTGGCAGTGATACTAGGGATCTCGACATGCTTTATCACTCGGATACGCCGAGCTTGCTGCGGGAGCATTTCTATTCATTTTTTGAATCCCGGGGGGGGGGGGGTGTCACCACAAGCCTAGGAGGGTGTAGGGGCACAATCGAGTGAGATTGTCAAAGCCGTGCTATAGGATACTATCCTAAAGTAGTTCATTCAATATCGATTTTCTAGTTCTCTGTTCAGTAGTTCTTACATAAGAGTCAATAAGCAAGATCTCCGCTAATTTCGCCCGCCAGAGTAGGTTTATGTATCGCTACATATTGATTGGAACTAGCTGACTATTTCTTCACCACGGCAACGTCTCCTACACTTCTTCGAGTTCAAGAGCCCTAGTAGCTACTCACAAGGATTGCTTTCTTGCAAACCATCCTATCACAATGGCTGGGGCGGGTGCTCTTATCCAGGGTGACCCCTCTCGCCTATCTCAAGAGTAGAACAGCCCCAATCTATCTTCTCACCAACCCCCTCAGGATCCAGAGATGGCTCTACAGTGGTACATCTGATCTCTCGAGAAATTGAATCCAAAGAGCTATTCTATTGATGCAAGAGGGCTCCTGGAGATCCATTCCTGATGTTATTTCCCTTAGATATGTAGCCTTCTGCGAGCTATAGGTTACTATGGACTTACCAGGCAGTTTGGATGCCCCTGCCCGACATACCAGCACTCCCTTCCCTCCGTAATCAATAGAAGGCTAGGGCAGTCTCTGGGGGGGCCAAAAAGGCAGGCCCACAATCCCCTCTCCCCTCCCCTCATCAGCAGATATCCATCTCCAACAACATAGGTATGCTCATCTTACCTCCTTGTTAGAGCTCTTGTTACCCCGCGCCAGTTCCCACCATGCGAAAAAGGCGACAACCAACAATTCCTTTACTATACACAACTGCTACTATGCTTCGATTTCTGCAATCGCGCCCCAGCCCAACAGCAGCACAAATAATGCTGCCCAAGGACAGTCCTCTATTACAAGTGTCTTACGAGGGTGGCGTCCAAAAGGGTCGAAGCACGAGAGAGAAGTTCTATTATATGGCCTCAGCGTCCTCCCCCACCCCCCAGGGGACTATTATACTACTACGAACCCAAACAACCGCCGGCAGCTCCTAGATGTTTGCCTCCGGCCCGCTCCACCTCGCCCAACCTTATAACTCACTACACTCCCTCTAAACTCTGTTATTGCTCTTTTGCAAGGCTTATCGGGCAATAACTAGAGGCTCTTGCGACATCCCCCCTCATCGATTATCAGGGAGCTATCCCTGACCCCTCACACCGGCGCATCACAAAATATCTTATCAGGGGGTTTGAGACAGGGTGTGGTTTCTTCTGCTCCCTCTCGCTCTCCCCAGCTATCCATCGGGAACGACTTCTGTTGCCTTGCGAGTTCCTGATTGCAGAAAACAGAGCACTCTGCCTCTGTCACAGTTCACCCCCATAGCCAAGAGATTCGCTTTCCCAAAAGATCCATCACGAACTCACTCGACCCATCATGGGTAAATAGGGCAGCTTCCTGCGAGAACCAAGAGCGTCTCAAAAATACTCCTTCTAAGCTCCTTTTCTCAGAGCTGTCGAACCGGCCTTGCTTAGACGTTCCGGCAGACGCTCTCTATACCCACTATAATGTCGCGAGGTCCTTGAAGCATATAAGAATCATTACCCGTCACTCGTTATTTGACTCCCATTAAGCCATCGAAAGGAATAGAATTTGGCTTCACAGATGGAATCCTCAGGTATTATAGCGTAAAGTAAATTAATACTATCGAACTAACAGCTCCTATTTTGTTAGCTCAAGATTCAAGGATGTGCATGCATCTAGCCCATCATTAGACAATTCTATAGAGCTCCCCAGAGACTACCATTAAATGGCTGCACCAAGCTCCTCGAAGCCTATAAGTACACATCCAGAACCTCATTGCCTCCTACTCTTTACACATTGCGTTCACAGCTTCTTCCTCACACATCCACCAAAAATCCACTCTCGAAACGACTCTTACACCTGATCGGAATGGCCAACGTTAACCACTATTACAATTTTGGCGGAGTTCCAGCGGCTCCAGCACCGGGACCTGCGCCAGACCCGAACGCATGGATGTGGGGGGCACCTGCTCCTGCGTTGGCACCTGCCCCTGAAGCCCCCGCAGCCGGGCCACCCCCTCCCCCTGCCCCCCCACAGGCCCCAGATGCTGCAGCCCCACCTCCGCAGTGGGCCGCAATCGTCGGAGGCGGCAACCCCCCTTTGGCTGCCGCACCAGATCCCCCTCCAGCTCCGATCATGCCACAAATGGGTGCCCCTCCTCCGCCGCCCCCCGCCCCTGTTATGCCAGTTATGCAGCCACAAGGGCAACCTCAGTGGGTTGCGGTCCAGGCGCCCGGCGATGCTGTCCCCGTAGCTGGGCCGGATTGGTTCATCTCCCCGGCACAGGGTGGATTTCAGGCTCCGGCCCCGATGGTAGCCCCACAAAACATGGCGGGCTTCTATGTAAATCTCTCCTGACCAGAATTATGGAATTTCGCTAATGGTTGATAGATGTAAACCTATAAAAGTTACCCCACATTATGCACCGAGATGAGAGGCACATCGAGAGGTGTGCGCGGGGGGGAAAGGTTTGCTATTTGTTGTTGGGATTTGCTGTTCTTCTTTTCATTTTCCGTTTTCAGTTTGTCACTTTTTTTTGTTTTGATTTCCGGCTGGAGGTGTGGATCAGCTACTCGAGTGTGTTTGTTCGTTTTAGGGGCCTTGGGGGGAGGTAGCCCGTGTTGTCTTTTTAAAAGTTTTAAATTTATTGATGTTCGAAAATAAAAGTATTATACCTTAACATGAGCCTAGAATCTGGGACGAGGGTGATTTCCTCGTCTTCGCCTGCGCCAAAACCTCCACGTTGGTGTTCCCAGCACTCTATATCGCTAGTGCATGGGACTTATAGCTTGTCCCAACGTAGTATTTCGTCTCACAGACGCTGAACAAGTTTAGCCCAGAGGTGGAGAAAAGCACCCTGTTTGTGCAAGTACTGTACTGCCGGAAACACTTGATGGTAGTTCCCGCCCGTCTAACAATGTCTCTAGGAACCACCATCTCTAGATCGGCCGAGATGTGATGGATTGAAGAGGCGGTGAGAAACGAGCACAATCCTTCTAATCAAGCCATGGCCTTGTAGTTTGCCCCTTGCACGGTGGGTAGAGAGTCGTGACAAAGCTTCCGTCGGAAGATGGACTGAAATCAGGTAGGCCCCTCGCCTGGAGATCAGCAGGTAATGAAAGCACGATACAGGTGGCCTTGAACCCCCAAAAAGCGCCATTAAAAAGCGGTAGGAAGTGCACTAGATACGGTTCGTGTATGGGGCAAAAAAATAATACCAGCATCAGTGTTACTCTCAAACAGCTCAGCCACGCTAGCACCCCAAACGGACGAATCCACCTTTTCTCTCTGATGCAAGTAGATGTTCTTCGTGGGGTCAGAAACAAAACCAAACTTCATCCTTCAGGATGCATAGCCAATAGATTTGCGATTAAAAGCACACGAGTACAAACAAGAGAATCAGAGATACCGATATCCTGTCCTCCATTACATACGATTCCTTCGGAGCGTGAGTGACAGCTCGTGACCAGATTCAGCCAAGAAAACGGCTCGGGATCAGGCCTCCCCCGGCTCTCTCCCCGCTTCCCCTTGCATGAAAGCTGCAGCAAATGTTAGCGAGTGCGCAGTGCCACAGTGGCAACAACACCAGCGCTTGCGGGGGCCAAGACTCCACTCGACGCTTGATTTTTTAGACTATGATACCCGCCCCCGGAGCAGAGTCCCACTTGAAATTGGAAGCCAGCCAGCCAACCAGGTAACAGTATTCCTAATATCGCTGGCAGATCGAAGATCGCCACAGTTTCCAACTTCAAACTCAGCCGCGCGAGTATGCCATTGCGTACCCCCGGATCTAAGAAAGGGAGCCAAATTTTTGGCGGTATGATACCAGTATGCAATAGTACGTGTAAGTCCTTTTTCTAAAAAAACGCTTTCGGCATTAGGGTTATCGATAGCGATGTCGTGATGAGGGCCAACGCCTAGGCCATTTCATCTACTCGAGCATCCTAGAACTAAAATATTGGACGAACTAGTTCTAATCGGGCATTCCTTGGTAGTGTCACGGTGGGGATCCTCGAAATACCGGTACTTTCCATAGAAAAGGGTGAAGGCGAACTCTTTTTCAATTTTCCCTTTTTCGTTTATGTAAAGATGATGTAAAGATAATATGATATCGGGTCACTCGTAACTTAGGGGTAAACTCTCCCTTCATTTGGTCCTTGTTTTACCCCTCCTCAGAGGAGGTTTGTGGCTCCCCCCCGCATAGTCTTGGCTTCGCCATACTCCGCCTAGCCCCATTTCCTACCAAGCTCGTTGCCTCTCTCTACCCATACTCTGTCCTGTCTGTGTCCCTCGTGGTGGTTTGCTCTTCTCTGCTTTTTTTATTTGACTTTCTCTCTCCTTTTTCCTCTCCTCCTCATATTCTCCCCCCAACTCCTCATTTTATCCTACCAGGATCCCGTTTCTCGCTGCTGCTACCGACCTGGCTTCTCCTGACGGGTGGCCACTGATTTCTCTCGTTAGCTTTCCGGACTTCTCGCGGGGTACCGAGCCTATCCATTACCGGGCAACCAGGCCGCGGTAAACAGTCTTCCATTTACACCTCCAAACCCTGCATTCCCACCGAACGAGATGCCGGCCCGTGCAGTTGTCCTTGTCGTGTCGGCAGCTATAGCTGCTGGTATCGTGGCTTACCATGAACGCGAGAGACTCCTAGAACTTCTCGAACGCACTAGCCGGAAAGTTGCCCTGTCACTCTCACACATTGCGGAAGAGCTCAGCCCACGTCCACGACAAACGGAGCATCCCATGGCCAGTAGAGCACCCCCTCGACCACCAACTCCGGCTGAGGAACAGTGGACAGAGGAGGAGAAAGCCTTCATCTTTGACGAGAAGTCTAGCGATACTGAGGCCCGCAAGCGAGACGAGGATACGTTTGGTACTGCCTCTGGTTGGGAGAGGCGAGATGGCGTGGCTAGAGACGTAAGACACCGTGTCTCCCCACTCGCCACCTCGGCAGATGATTCCGTCCTTTTCGATACTGCACCGGCTTCGCCTGCCGGATCCTCCACGCCGGCGGGGATTGCCGTAAAGGTGCCTGGTTCTGTTGCAGGAACTTCCACCTCCCGACGTAGCTCGAACGCCACACTTAGTGGCGACAAGGTTCTGCCTGGTCTTCCCCCCGCGCTACCACCCAAGCCTCAATCACCCGCCCGGGAAGCCCTAGCAGCTGCGGCAACCGGAGCAGCAGAGCCAGCTTCCTCCTCTCAAGTTCCCGATGCCCCCGTCACCATTGCAAATGCAGACTCTTCGCGAACCGTCTCGTCAAGCAGTGATCACGAGGAACACCGTGCTGAAAACCCCTTCTTGAACTCACAGCCGTACTGGAGCATTCATGAGTGGGCCGAAAATACCACTCTGGGCAGTGGCAGTAGGTCCCCAAGCATTGCTGGCAGTGCAGCTGAGGAAGTCCCACAGCCCGCCGACGAGATCTTGAGTGAATTCGGATCTGAAGATGAGAGCGTGGGTTCGTGGACCGAAATTGGTAGCTCCATTCACAGTGATGACGAGAATTAAGCTCGTTCGCGGTTGCTTCCTTGAACACATCTGTTTTGTTCGCAAATGGTTTCGGATAAACACTTTTAGCGCGTGTGGGAATTCCTTTTCTATGTGTATCTATAAATTGTACGGATGGGATTCATAAGAGGATGAGATTAAGGGAAAAGAAAAGACGAAAAGAAGAAAGAAAGAGAAGTTGTCAGATTTTTACATTCTGTTGGATATGGGGTCAATCTCAGGTTTTCCATGATTGTTTTTTCTCTCGATTTGTTTCTTTGCTCCGATCTTTCCTTCCCATCATTTGCTCTCCTACTTCTTTTCTCTTCATTTCATTTCATTCTCTCGTGGGGCGGTCTAGTTTGTTTTCGCTTGCTTTTCCCGGTACCCTCCACTTCTTTCTTTCCTCTCCCCCTCATCGCTTTCAAGCCCCCACCCAACCTCACAATGCTCTGGAGGAAAACAGAGATAAGCTGGGCAAATTATTCCTTTTAATGTTTTCTTATCTCCGCCTGTTTTCCTGACCGCCTGCTCGCTTGCCTGCTTCCTCACGTTCTGTCTTGTCTGTATCAGGTTTCTTTCTTTCTTCCATTTCCATCTATATATACAAGTGAATAACTAAACTTGAGCACTTTGGCGAGAATTACTATGTGCTCTTTGCAAATTAGCGATTGGCACAGCTGAACGTGAAGGGCGCACACGAATGTGTAACGAGTGAGAGTACATGACGGGGCTTGAGGGGCAACGTAAGCTTTCCAGGATGTTGTGGGGGCGGGGGGACAGTCCTTCCGTGCAGGAATCGGGATGACTGCATGGACGGTACTGTGGGGTGTGCGTCCGCCGTGGCATAAACGGGGACGAATCCCGCCATTTTCTCAATGGATTTTGCCCTTTTAAATCCGCGTTTTCTGGCCCGACTCGGTCCGGATTCCCCAGACGTAACTCCTGCCCACCTACTTGAGTGATTCGCATCACGGGGAGTAGGGCTTGGGTGCGGCCCAGGCGGCATGTTATGGATGTGGGGGGATAAATATCAAGAATGGGAAAGGTTTGGGCAATCTCGATATGCAACTTGAAGGCCTGTTTCTACCTGATGTTTGATTATTGGCTTGGGGTATCTTGTTATTGGTGGTGGGGTGGTAATAATGGGGTTTGGTATCCGCCGAGTTGTTTGTGGCAGGGCTCACGATTTTCTGGGCTGCTGCTGATTGTGCTTGAAGATCTTGCATAGCCATGCCAAGGTTCCCAGTGACGGAGACCTTGGCGTGGTTAGTCAGCCGGGGTTGCAACTAGCCTTCGATGGTTTTTGCCAGGTGATCTCATGCTGTTACCCGAGACATAGTCGAAAGTGATGGCATGGTCATTGCGGTGGTGGGACGTTGTAGTGCAAGTACTGGTATTGGAAGTGTCGAGGAAACTTGGTTATGGGGGAGCGCAGAAGCGTGGATGTGTGCGGGTACCGTATGGGAGTGAGCACACTACTCGAGTACCGGCAGGACACGAGCAGATGGACAGACGGCTGTTGGCTAGCAACCTTCAGTAGAAGGCAAGTCTCTACATCTCCAACCATCATCACAGCTGAGCAATTCCTTGACTCCAGTCGGCATCTCCGACCTCCCCCCCTTCCATCGCCAGACCAGAAATGAAGCTCACACGCCTCCCCCCAGAATTACAGCTCCTCATAGCCGAGAAGCTAGAGTCTCGGGAACTCAGCCACTTATCCCGTGCAAACCACCACTTCCACTCCCTCTGCGCTCCGGCCCTCGACCGCCTCGCTAAAGACCCGGGAAGGCCGCACTGCCCCCTCCAATGGGCCATCGCAATGAACCGCCTACCACTCATCCAATTCCTCCTTTCAAGAGGCCACGACATAAACCGCCTCGAGGGACGCCTTTACTCCGGCACAGCTCTGCACGTAGCAGTTGGCCGCCGCAACTATCCGCTAATCCGGCTATTCCTCCAAAACCCCGCCGTCGACCTGAACAGGCTCGATATGTGCGGAGACACAGCGCTAAACAACGCCATCGAGGTGCGCAGTCTAGAAGCGGTCGAGCTATTGCACGCCGCGGGCGCGGATCTCGAAATTACGAATAGGAGCGGAAAGACGGCGCTGCTCCTCGCGCTTAGCTATCAGGACGAGGGGATCGCGGAGTTTTTGATGAGGAATGGGGCGGATGTGAATGCGCGGTTAACGGCTGGGGCTAGGCTGTATGTCACGCCTTTGCAGTTTTTGGTGAATCTCGGTAGTGAGGGGCTCGTGAGACTGGCTCTCGAGCATGGGGCGGACCCGGAGGTCAGGAATCGTGAGCACCAGAGGGCTATCGATATCGCAGCTGCGCGGGGGGTGACGGGCCTCGTGGATATTTTGCGGGAGGTGTCTTTGCCGCCACTGGATATGGATGTAGAGTCCGATCTGTAAACGGTGTGGGGCGAGGCTTCGAGCGGTTAGGGTGGTGGGTACCCCTTGGAGGGGAGAATAAATGTACGGAGCCGATAATAATCATTGGCATTTGCCCGGCTACCGGATGTGTGACTATTCAAGTTCGATCGTGGGTGGGGTGGATTCTGCGCCTTACGGAACGCAAGTTCTAGGTATGATACCAAACAAAGGCTCCCTGTAGACTGTTGACGGGAGGGTCTCTCTCTCCTTACGAACGCTTCTCTCAACCAACAGGATTGATTGTATTGCATCCGGAACTGCGTGGGTAGCCCTCCGCATTTTCCTTGATGCCGTTTATGATACCACCCTTCCCGTTCGGAGTCCTTGGATTAGGCTGTCCAAGGGTTGTGGTCACAATTCCCCCAATTTCTCGTTTTGTTTCCTCGTTCGTATTCTGGCCCTTTGGAGCCCGAACCCAACAACCTTAACAAGTTTCATTCACTTCAGCCATCAAATGCGTGGGAAAAAGTGAGGTATCATACATTGGTAGGGAACACACGTAGAGTCCAGAGAGACATTCGGCTTCGCTAGTCAGTGGATGGTGCAGTAGGTCTAGCAACTATCAATCGCCCGGTGTAGGCTTGGCGGTGGTATCGGCTGCGACTGCATGGTAGGAGGTCGCCGGAGCCATAAAGTAGTAATAACAGGGCTAGATAATACTAGGGAGTCATCTCTAGTTTGCGGTTTGTCCTCCTTGTCGCCCTTTCACTTTGAGTGCTTCGGCTTTTTTCTGGTGGGGGGGGGAGGGGGCACCCCGTCTGGAGCATTCCCGGACCGCACCGCCGGTGAGGTTGTCGGAAACGTCTGTTCTCGAGAAACAATGAGGAGGGAGCCTGTCACAGGGTCTGGTCACAAAATTGTTGACCACCGTCCGCCGAACCGGGTAACGGAGCGCCGGTGGGTGTTCTCTCGGAGGGTTATCGATCGCGATATTGGACAAGAAGCTAAATAAATTTATTGTGACGGGAATATCAGGGAGGAAGCCCCAATAGGATACCTCTTTCCGTTGTCTAGGTTATATTATTTATCATTCGGGTGAGGGCTGGAAGCTGCATAGATAGAACCCAGCGATTCTTGGCTTTCGCAAGCCTCTTGAGGGGGGGGGGGGGGGTTAAGTAGCCAAAAAACTGATGCTGCCCGTAACGGACCTTGGGTCGCAGCTACAATAACTTGGACTGGCGGCTCACTCATCCGGGAACTTATTTTCCCAATTTTACCTCCCGAGTGACCGGATATGTCGCGGCAAGGCGAGCTCTGCATGCCGGCGAAAATGAGGGATCGGCGGGTCATTCTACTCGTGAGCGAGCCGGGGAGAGTCTCACAGGGCGCCCTCGGCCGCTTCAATTGTCAGGACCACATGGCTTGCACAGGGGTAACCGTTGCTTGTATTTTTGGGAGCGTATAGTAGTCTGCACCATAGGGTGGGGGAGAAGGTGGATTAAATATCATCAATTGACGTTCCACAATACCTGGGTACGAATTGGGTACGATATCGTGCTCAAAATGGTTCGCATGGCAACGGCCTCCCCTCTTCCAGCGTTGCGCCTTATTAACTAATTTAACTGCTAACCGTCAACACGTGGAAAGTAGTGAGTGCGAGTCTTTGCGGGAGAAATAATAATAAGAAAAATGTTTATTGAGCAATGCAATCTCTGGACAAAGAGATGTAAAATAAAAATAAAAAAATTGGCACGGTGGTTTTTGTGGTAACTTAGCAGGTAAGTTAAGTTAATAGCGGAGTTGGGGAGATGCGATGGTTCTGGGAGGAGGAAAATTGTTGTTGCGTGCTCATTTCGAGCTCGGGACTGGATAGCTATGCGAAGGAACAGGTAACCAGGTCTGTTCCGACTCGAGGGACCAACTGAGACTCGAGTAAGTTATATGGATGAGGGTGATTACTAGCTTCTGATATCAGGGCCTCGGAAGGGGGTGGGGGGGGTTTATATGAGATGAGAGGGGAGCTCTATATCGTCCGCACCAACCTGAGCGTCACAGAGATCCCGACCCTCGTATGAAAGCAAGGATCTGGTTAATGGGGGGTCAGCAATAACGGCATTGGAAGTCTTCCCCTCCTCCTCTTCCATGATCAGTATGAACGTGACCGGAGGTGCCGGCCGGATAACACCCTTGGCGGGAAAATACCGATACTATAGCACGGTTTCGGTAGAAATGCCAATTCCTGACTTGGCCGCAGTAGCCAGCGTATGATGCGGGTGGTAGAGGGAAAGGAAGTACTGTACGTATTATAGGATGTGGTGGTTTAGGTAACAGGGTGGAGGCCCAGACCTCTCTGGGTTTGTTTTGTCAAATTTCATTCTCTTAGGATGAATGGAACCGGGACCCCTAGTATTTTACCATTTGGAGAGCGGATGATGGCACACATGAAGCGAGGTTGTCATGAGCCCCAGAACTATCTTTTCCACAAGCCGATCTCATAAGTGTTAGCCCAGATATAGCATACAGCGAAATAGAATCCTCTAGATCGAGACCAAATGCAGAAGAGAATGCGGCAGGAATGAGAGCAAGTATCATGAATCTGGCCATTCTTTTTATGATTATAATGGGTCTTGACTGAGTGAATTTCCGGCCACAGTATGGATGGAGGTATGGAAGGGAAGAGGGGATAGGGGGTGGAATACGGAATGAAGGGGGATATTATATATTGAGGATTAGCATGTTGGTATTTTTATACCTTGGGGCTAGCGTCGATGATAAATTTTGCATAAACTGGGATGACTGCACCCCCTGACGGGTGATATTAAAACTATTGTAGAGAAACTGGGTCCACAAAGGGAAACACTAAGAAAAAAAAAGAAAAAAACAGAAACCAACCCCAACGCCAAATATTCCCAGGAGCAAACAGGAATTCTAGGTTTAAAAAAAAAGGACAAAGGAAAACGGAATCAAATACGACCCAAGAACCGAAACACCGCTACTATATCGAGAGGTTTTCCCGTCAACCATTTCACTTCACAGATGGCTCCAATCAGCTTGTTCCAAGAATCCTGGAATATGCATCTTCAACTTCCCTCGCAATCTCCAAGAGCGAGACGATGACAATCTATGAGAATATTAGCGCCAATAAAGCATGGTCGGGCTTAAATCCCATTATCATTCTGCTTACTTGATGAGTTAAATTAGGCAAGCGACCCCGGTGTAATCCGATCCATTCCAGCGGTGGGGTAGCCTCCCCCATGTCCCTCAATTGCGGCGTTTCGATGATCGGTGGCTCGAGAGCGTTGTACTCATATCGAGATTGGGGAACATTGACAACCGCAGTTATTTTGCCCTTCTCTTTCTTTTCGGGTCCCCCTCCCTCGCCTGATAATTCGGACGGAGATGGCGAAACATCTGCATTTATGGTTATGTGCGAGCTTGACACTGACTTCCCCTGTCGCTGTGCCATAGACTTGACATGTGTTGCCCACATTCTATTATTTCGGGGTTAGCATAACCCAGAGGCGACAGGGATCAAAAGTGCATACCCTTTGATGAAGCTAACTCTGGAATAGTTCCATCCTACATCTACCTTACCTTCGAACGCGCTCTTAAAAATATAGTCGATATCCATCGATCCTGCCTTGTTCCAAGTATGCATAAACGCTGTAACTTGAGGGACCTTTAATATTGTTCCACCCTTAGTTACTCCGGAGTTTTGCACGATGTCTTCCACAGTAAAATCTTGACTCAGAACTTCGGCTCTTCGGATCTGAGACAACGCAATCCTAAGTTCACCCAAAGTCATCTCTAGTTTGCTATGCAGTCTCTCGTCCTCCATCTCCACAGCGAATCTGGCAGTAGCGTCCAATGCCTCCATTTTGAAAACTTGGTTGTCGTAAAAAGTGCTGGGGAAGGCACCAATATTGACCTCCTTGAGGTTCACCACAACATCAGTATGAAGCGATAAGAAAGTTGGCGGCGGACGTGTTTCCTTATGGATTGAAACAGAGAGAGTTTCAGAGGGCGCAGGGAAGTTGTGGTTTGGCTGCGTAGGCCTGTTCAAGTACCTCTCTACATCCTTGAGAGAGATTTGGTACGATGCTACTTTCTCTTGTGCAAGCCGGAGGAGAGCTTGGTAGAGTGCAAGACCTTGGGATGCGCTCTGCGCTGTGCAATAAACATGCACTTTGTCTCCATCCAGCACTCCTACCAACCGATCTCCCGCATTTCCACTATCCTTCTGAACGTTGTACATGAGGAAGGAAAAGCGAGTGATATCTGCTACTAAAAAGGCTTGGTAATCAAAGGATGTTTTGGCCTGGAGCTGCTCAAGACTTAGCGAAGCCTGAATAAGGGGGGCTCGAATGACGCCATCAGCAGAGCGCCAATGTATCGCGGTCCGCGCTTTCAAATTTTTCAAATCAACGAATCCGCTAACGCGCCCAGTAGCAGATACTCTTATCGTGTCAAACCCAAGGCACATTGTTTGCTCCCAATCGGAAGTCTTCCGAGAGTCGACCCAAAAATTTGAAATAAGCAAAGCGGTCCTTCCTAGCGCTTGACCAAGGTCCAATTGTAGATCAATCTCCGAGATCGCCACTGTCGTATTCCATGGAAACGCTTTGGTAGCTGTAACCTTATGGTATCTCTGAACCAGCATTGAAGAAGGTTCCGACGATGGAACAACCGGAGCCGGCGTGCTTGAGCGGATTTCTTCAGGAAGCCAGATCTCCCGGAAAAGTAGGAAGTCTTGGAATTGCTTGACATTGAGTAAGGCCTTCATTGGACTGAGCTTCATAATGCATGAGAGACCTTCGGATCCGTTAAGATGTTTGCTATTCATTAATGAAACAACCGCCGACTCAACCTCGAGGTAACCGGTAGATTCTCTTGAATAAACGTGGCGCACTGAGGTCCGCAATCCGGCTATAGTGGCTGAAATGGCATAGAAACGCCCGCTTTCTGGATCCTCACAGGTGCTAACGGTGACATAAATCTCCTTATACTCGGTAGAAGCCGCTACTCTCGCAATTGGTTGACAACTAAGGGTAAACTCCTGTTTACATATCCTCAAGCCGATGTTGAGTTTACAGCGTCCAAGAATCGCTGCTGGGTCTGATGGAGGCTCCTTCCCGCCCTGAAGCGCTTTCGAATCCTTATCCTCTGGCCTAGCTTCCTTGGGGTCTCGCATTACCTCCTTCACGTTGGAGGTCATCTCCAGCACCAGAGGTACTACAGAAGGGTAGAGAGTATTGCTTGAAGCGCTGACCTTAATCTCGGCATTCAGTGATGGATCCTCATTCGGAGGCGCAACGTATTCAGCCTTGAAAGCTAGTCCGGGAGATCGAAGGATTGTTGTACCGTTTGATCCGCCATGAGCAAACTGCCCGTAACGACCCTGTGGAGACCCTACCCCTCCTCGGGTAGATGATAGCCCGGGAAGTGTAGGTGACTCCGACACATTGCTGATATGGACCACAGCTCCAGCAAAGTCCGCATCTACTAGAACTGAGCCCAGCCTCTTAGTCCCGAACATATTTTCCCTCTCGGCACCACTTTCAGTCGGAGTTGATTTCCATGTTGCTGAGGCGTGGCGTAATTTCTCACTCGCTGTAGCAATAGAACTTTCGAGGTCGCTGGCCGCGAGAACAACTGAAGAGGTGACTCTTAAATCTAGTGAAGTACCCTTAGCTTGGATTGCCAATCGCCGGTCCGATTCGTTGACGAAATAAGCGGCATTAAAGACCACCTCTGGCATGAGCGCTGAGTTCTCGGACCTAACCGACTGTTTCCGTTCGGTATTCGATTCCACTACCTCTAGCAGAAACTCCTCAATCGTAAGACACGCCTCGTTCTCCTTTCTTGCCGCTGTAGCAAGATCGATCCGCTTGAACGACAAAACGAGGTTCTGCCTTGAGTGGCCGGCCGAGAGGGAGGAGCCAGAATTCCCTACGATCCATGATACCTGGATTCCCATCATTTCAACAGCGATCATAGAACTGAAAAGCTCGATTCCACTCTGGCCAGCTTCAGCACAGTCCACCGTGATGAGTGGCTTCGATTTGCGTAGTTTCCTAAGATATTTGACTTCTCTTGAGAGATCTAGGTCTTTTAATTTATCTTGGAGATGCCCGGCGACATCGACGATCGTTGAAGCAGTCTCCGCAAAAAGATCAACCCGGAGCGAGCGACTCTTAATAAAGAAGGCTCGGGCAGATTTGCCTTGTGGGGCCCCCTTAGTCGAGAAGAGAAGGGAAGCATGAAGTTCGACATATCCGCACGAATTCAAAGTCCCCCCCGTGCTAACTTGATTAAGCTCAACCGTAATCTTGTGGAATTCCAGATGAATCTCGGGGATTGAAAGTATCTCTGAATCAGGCTGAGGCCTATTGGAAGCATGTACCCGAATAGAGCCAAGATCAATCTCTAAACTTGCGGAAGGGGCAGATGTTTGTATTTTCAAGCCGGAAACATTGGCGTGTGCACGATATATCAAGGGTGCGCCGGATCCAACTGAGGGTGCGTGGACATCCTTGGAGTGCCTGAATATTTCGGCAAGCCTCGCTTGAGTGCCAATCCACTCAGCCCTAGCTTCATCAATGACATTTGAAACCTCCGGCTTGTTGAGCGCATTGAATAAGCTCTGAAGTGACGATGCGTCAAGTTGAATAGCCTCCACTGAGAGGAAGACTTCCAACAACCGTTCTTCAGCGGAAGTACAATCCCTAACACGGCCGTTGATGGCAGGTATCTGCAATGCCGATATTCTTCTCGTCTGTTGCCTATCATAGCCTGTTCGTATCTCGTGCTCGTGATGAAGAACATCGAAATCAATAATCATTTCCTCGGTAGCATTTATAGGTCGGGTGGATAGCCTGACACCGTTGCCATGCATTAGGTAGGCTAAAGAAGGTAGAAGAGTGGCCTCAATGCTGAAATTCTCCAATGATAGTGTCAGGTGAACGACATGAACAGTTCTCTTTAAGTATGAAGGGCTTTTTGGTAACGGGTTCATGGCCGGATTTACATCCTTCATCTCCTCAACGAGCTTCCATATCTGCGAGAGCTCGTCGTTAACTATGACATCGATGACTTCCATAAGCCCCAAAACCTCTTCTTTAATATTGAAAGATATGCTTCCGCATGAACCCGCGATCTTCCAGATATTAAACCGAGTCGCAGCCAAGCAATGCTCATCAAAGTGACCGTAAAGACTCGGCTTGTGTACCCTCGCCAAGCTCAAAACCTTACCAGTATAACTTAACTCCGAGGTCACAAGATCTGCCCTTAACAAAGCACTACCAACCAATGAATCTTGTAGCTCTATTTTTTGATCCGAGATAAATAGCGAGGTTTGCATCCCGTAAGCTATCGATAAGCTCTTAAGATTCACTGTGTCCAGAGAGATCGATCCAGTATCCATGGTCCAAAGGAGATGGAAGCTTGATTTCTTTCTCCTGGCCGCGCCCGCAGCCCTTAGAAGAGACTCACCTGATGGTTGAGGTTTTGCGTCTCTCTCACGGCTCGCCATCGCTTTTGCCAATCCCTCTGCGGCACCCAAAATTTCCCAAGTTAGAGATAGCTCGATACTACGGCAATGGACTTGCACCATTACCGACGCTGATATGCTCGGGCCCAATTCCTCCGCCAAATGCCCGCCTGTATTGCTCTCTCCTGGGCTGCCTATCGAAACAGCAGTAGAAATATTGCGAATCGAGAGTTCGCACTGCATCGGGCCTGGATCAACGAGTAACTTTACCCCTGTTATCATGATTTGAGCTTTCGTAACACTCGGAATAATTATAGCACCATCCTCTTGAGTATCACTTCCGAATATAGCTCGAACCACGAAGCTGTGTTCTAGATTTACCAGTTCCCAACTCCGCCATCTTTCGAACGCTCCTACTACCTGTTGCCTTGCATCAAGAGGACAGTCTCCCATATTTCCAACGCATCGCCTGTCCACATCTTGCTTGTGGCCCATCGAAAGGGATTGATAAATATGGCGCATTCTAGACATAACCTTCCACGAATCGTGGACACGAACGTGGTCCAACGATGAACGAAGTACATACGAAGGGCGGGTTAGTGCAGGTGGATCATTCATTACTCTCGACTCAGGTCTAGCGCCCGCGATGGCTAGCCTATAAGCAAGATCCCGCATCCGGTCGCGCTCTTCAGAAAGAACTCCAAAGGCCCGCCCAATATCTTCGATAAGACGAACAGTCCGATCAATAGCGTCGTATAGGAACAGTGCCTGCTTGGTTTGTAGTGAGGATACCACGTTTTCAATTTGCAGAGACGCATTGGAGGCCTCGTGTGTGGAAGCCCAGAAAAGTAAATCCTCCACCAGAATACCTAGCGCTGGCTTCGTAAACAGGTCGGGGGACCCAGCCAATAGCTGCTTCAATGTCAACTCCAACCCACCCAAGAGAAGGTGGATCGAAAAAACCCGCTTTACTGGATTAATCCTTGGAGGGCTTGGGCTCCGTTCAGGAAATATCGTCTTCGACCTAGCCGCAACCGAGAAGCCCCTTAGCTCCAGATTAAAGGAGTCCTCATCTGGTCTCTCGTCATCAGAGTTCTGGATGCTGTTGGAAATTTGTTGAGGTATTGGATTGGCAAAGCAGAACTTGAATTGGGGGATTTTCAAGTAGACTTCGATTATATTCGAGTCGTTGGAAGGGCGGGCAAGGCCGGCAAGCTTCTCAATAACATCTTCTTGAATAATGTCCAGAATATCCTCTGGAGTCTGTTGTATATAATATTAGCTTATAAGCGAACCCGAAGGCACATGCAACTTACCTTTGCTTGTATGCAGTCCAAAAGCTGCCCCACAGCCTTGATAGCAACCGCCGTGCAATAACCCCTAATTCCAGGAGTAAACTCAACCAGAATACTTTTGTGAGCCGTTTTTTCATCAATAAATGTCTCAGCGGAAGCCGGTGAACCCCCTGCTTCATCATCTGTCACACTGTGCTCACTCCCAGCAGCAAATATCGGGATATTCTTTAAGTCAAGCTCTATAGCTTCCAACGGAAAGCTCGGCCGAGCGAACGGACTTGATAATCGAACTTTAAATGAAGGCTTCCGAATACTTCTGCTCGAATATGTTCGGGGGGTGGATGAGGGTTTAGGTGTTTGCGATCCCAATGTAGTCAACGTCGGTGTCCGAATGAAACTCCGCTTATCCGGCGCAAAAGAACGTGTGTCGGAGAAGGATTCTACTGCTGAATGGAATGATGGCGCATGCGAGCTCGCTGCTCCACGACTGCTTGCTGCCCGACCTGCAGACCTACGGAGAGAGTTAGAAAGAAGTATTTTCCTAAGGGACATACGAGGGAATCTCGTACCCTGTTGTGGCAAGAAACGAGTTTTTTCCTCTTGAACTCGTTGTAACCAGAGACGATTTTCCACAATCAATCGAGCTCCCCCCAAATATCCTGTATCTCTCATCATCCAATGCTTTTATGGGTAAGTGTTTGTCATAAGGAATTGGCCACAGAGCACATACCATGGATAGGCGTAGGCAGTCCAGGCAATGGAAGAGTAGGCTCTGTTTGGTCCATATCTTCATTATAGAGACTGCTCCCCCGACTTCCGGCATCCTCGAAATCATCGCTCAGAAGAAAATTCGCCCTCCCCGTTCTATAATCGCTATCTCTGACATGCATCATTTGAGAACTACGGTTCTTTGAGAACTCTTTCTTCCTTCCGAATATAGTCATCTTTAAGGAAGTCTCGAGGTACCCCCTCGTCTCTGCTTCGCCTGCATCTTGCCTAACATCAACACAGGCCATCGTCAGATCAGGGAGTGACAATGACATCCGTTCGGAATGTTTTTCGCTCGCGAGATCATTCAAGACGAAAGCCAGTTCACCGCTGGTAATTCGGAATGCTAATGGGCCATCGTCTAGATGAAGCCAGATTCGCATGGCTTTGACGTTCAGTCTAACGAAGGTAACATCGTGGATAACCGCAACGTGTCCTAGCGGCACAGGAAGAGCGTTCTCGATATCTTCGAAAGCAAATACGAATGCTCTAAGTGCAGATACAGTTGTATGGAAGAATTCGGCAGTACATTCTCCCACAACTGAACCAATGCCTATATCCCAGTTACATATATAAGTGGGTTCAGTTGGCGGGAGTCCAAACAATCGATGACCATATATCGTAAGCCCATCGACGAATATTTGTGGAGTATGGGAGGAGCTCGTAACAGATGCGGATATTGGGCTAAGGTCCAGTTGAAGATCTGTAGGTATAAAATTGGTCAGTCAATCCGTAGACAGTAGATGAAGTCAAGATACAGACCCATGTAGTAATTAGTGAACCTCATGTCCATTCCCACAACCGCCACATTTAGCTTAAGCCCTTCTTCAGCGCCATAGATCTTTTTCGGTAATACAACGGAACAATCCTTAGCGTCCACATTAAGAATCACGTCCAAATCGTTACTCTTTACAACCGCTCCGCCATCTGCAAGGATAGGTGCTCCGCCCTCCTCCCGTTGCTTCTGCCATTCCTCAAGTGTCTTGAAGTGCAAGTTCTCTCCAAAATAATTCTCCCTAACAATCAGAAAGTATCGAATCAAGAACCCGAACAACTTTAACCTCAAACCTGCGCTTATAACGTCCAAGAGGAGAGTATCAACTAGACCTGGTTCAACAGTCGAGTAGAAATTATAGCTTCCCTTAAGCCTGAGTTCTTCAACACTCCCTAACTTCATCCCCGCCTCTGGACCTAAGAAGCTATTCCAAGTATTCCAAACCGGCTGCCTCACCCCCAGTTCCACATTATTTCTCTGTCCGCTAGTGTCATCGAGCCAAACTTGGAACACCACCATACTATCATCCGGCCTGAACCTAGTCATATCCAGCACCACACTACCTCGTAATCCTCCGGCTCCCCGGAGTATTATAAATGTATTGTCTTCAAAATCGCTTGGGTTGTTAATGATATTCTGATCATTGACGTTCACGCAAACTTCATAAGAATCTTCGAACCTCAATCCAATCTCATAAACAAATGGTGTGAAGGTCGAATATTCCGTGGGTGGCCCAGAGGACCAGTCACCAATAAGATCAGTCAGTAATGTAATATGCTCCCGGAGAGCGAATAATTTGAGTCCCCGAGACAGAGCATCAAATCTCCATGTGTGTTTCGCATTCCACTTTAAAGGCCCGCTAAGATCACACGCAAGGGACTGATTGTCTGCTTTCCAAAAAAGGCCGTGGTTAACGCTCGACCTAACCTCCGGTGCTTTCAAGTCTAGGTTCAGTTTATTGGTCCATCCGTCTTTCCCAGGTACCATGGACATATTGTAGCTTATGGTGCTTTCTGGGCCAGCCTTTACTTCAATCCAACCAAATGGCCTTACTTCTCCATCGTTCATTCGGCGCCGGTACATCCTATCTTTGCTCTCCTCCCTAGTTGGAACCCTCAAGATCGTTGAGCTTGATAGTTCCACAAACAACCTAAACATTGTAGGGACGCGGTCTTGCCCCGGGATCAATCTCTTCGCCGGAGTGGAGGTTTTAAAAACCCTAGGGAAAAACATATTTTGCAGGAAAACCCTTTGCCGATCTGCCCAAGGTCCGTAGTGGATTGTACCTCCGTCAAATGCCAAGTCGATACCCCATGCGGGAGGTGAGTACTGAGAACCATTGATATCTTCGCCCAGCCCATCCTCCGATCCTGCAGTACCCGAAGTAGATGCCGTAGGCGGAGGTGGGACTGGCCCCGGCACATCCCAATAAAATCTCAACCTCCCCGAGGGGCAGTCCACCAGAGTTGTTACCCTCGCATATTCCGCGGGTTCAAACTTCCACCTTCCTTCCTGCTGCGACTCGTCCAGATACCTGCTCAGACCCATCCACTTGTCCTGTACGGTTCCAATACCTCCACCCTGTTGCTTCCCTGCCTTAGATTCATGGTCTACTGAAGGTGTGAGTGATTCAGCAGAGTCGCTAAACAACGGCAATAGATCACGGAGTTTTTGCCGGCGGCTGCGTTGTGCATGTGGTGCCTTGTTTAAATCCTGACCGTCGTTTGAAAGGAGTCTGGAACCGCGTGAACCCAGTGATTCTTTGTAATCTTTGTTGGTTTTCAACTCAACTATAGGGTGTATGAACGAGAAGTTAAACAGTTGCTTATACTTATCGATAGGTTGCGACTGTGACAGTACATTATTAGCAAGGAAACTTACTCCTCATGCCGGCATTGAAGGTAGAGAGCTAAAGAGAGTTAAATGAAAGGTATATATAGCACTGTGTATGTATAATTTCTACAAAACTTCGATACTATTGAAACTCCATTGAAGCCATCACGAAAAGGACATTTTCACATACCACAGTAGCGTCAATGTATGCGTCAGCCTTCTCGAAATGAGCAACCAAAATGCTTGGCACGTTGTTATTCCCCATAACGATAGCTCCACGATTGATCTCAATTTTGACCGGCAGTGCCCGCAGCATTATGGTAAGCTTCTCCTCCTCCATTCCCGTGCCTTTCGCCAGTTTTTCCCCTGTATGGTCGTTATCTCCCATTGACGATCCTATGGAGGTACGTCTAGCTGATATGGACTCCGTTTGAGCTCTGGACCTCGACCCTTTTAGAGTCGAAGCATCCTCACCGTGAGATTCCGCTGTGTCAAACTGCCCCCCAAGATTCCCGTCATGATCCACCCCGGAAGTACTCCCACCGTCCGGCCCCGCCCCCGCCTGCGCCATCTGCTCCATCACGTAGTCATACGCCGGACTTCGATTGTAGATGAACCATTCAATCCCCTTCAGTTCAACCAGAATTCTACATGGGTGCCCTTCGCTTTTTGAGCCCCCTCCCACCCCACTTTCGGCAACATCCCGCCCCCTATTGCCAATTCCAATGTTAACATGGCGCACCCTCCGCAGCCAGTAACGCCAAGTAAGCTGTCCGCCGACAATTATGATAGTTTCGTTCGGGCCGTGATAGGTGACTCTCCCAAAAAAAATCCTCCCAGCAAGAAGTGAAATTTGTAGCGACTGTATGTCAATATAGTGCGGTAAGCCCTTCCACCTAAGGTAGATCCGGACAAGAAGCGAAAATATTTTAGAAAACGTGCGGTTGAAGTAGAAGAGGAAGAAAAGAGTGCTAGTAGCCCGTTAGTCGACTCCTGACAAGAAAGAATGACCTTGGGGCTCCTACACAACGCCACAAACCAAAAGCTCAACTAGAAAGACCCTGCAAGCTAATCAGCAAAGTTGACATTGGACACGTAGAAAATGCGAATAGGGGGAAACAAACCAGTTGAACCTGGGGATTGGAGTTCCCATACCTCCAGCACCTGGTGGCTATGCCAAAAGGAAGCCGCAGAGAGCAGAACAGAACACAAGGTGAGGCTCTGGAGTTCTTTTTATCGAGCGAAGATTCCCCTGCATTGCGCGGTGATGCGGCGACCTTTGAGCTAACATATGTATAAACGTTGCCTCGCGTGGCCCGTGCGCTGAGAAAGGGCACGAATCACGTGGGATGGAATCTGGCACTGAGCACTTTGCTATCGGTATCGGAACCCTAGATCTTGGCCACTACGACCCAAAATTGCCCCGGACAAAAAATATCTTCCCAACCACAACCATTCCCAATCCACTCTACCATCTATCAATTTGTATAGCAATTCTCCAGAGATCCTTTGAAGTAACAAACAAATAAACAACTCTCAGACCGGGAACATTCATTTGAGAACGTCGAGATTCTGTATGGGGGAGGCGAATTGATAGTCTGACGGAAAACGCAAATGCCGGTACGAGTAGTACTTTAAGAGTAGCCATACCATTCCTCCGGCCCTTCAGTACCCAATGCACCCAGGCTTGCGTTCCACCATCAGTGTATATGCTGCATTCAAGCACACCGGAAAGGCGTTATCGATAGAATCCGGTTGACGATACCGATCCAGCGTTTATCGGCTAAAATAAAATCGCTGCCACAGCCCCAGCTGTCTCGCGACCTTCTGCCAAAACAAAACAAAACAAAACAAAACAAACCACAATCCCAAAACATAACCCATAGATCAATAACTCAAGAGCTGACTATCCCTAGGGCGACCTGAAACAGGTTTCCACGCACGCTATGTCTGCTCCGGAACTATTTGAATGCAGAGAATTTAAGCTGACCTAAAACCTTTAACCTGAACGGACAGGGATATTTGGCTGGTTAACCTTAAATAACTCAATCACTTCTTGCCCGACTCTGTATAAACTGTACTGTTCTGGTAACTGGCCACCCAAGCACTAAAAAGACAGGAAAATCCTATCTCCTACAATTCGGCTATCCACCAGTTAATTTGCATATTAACTATGCTTATTGGCAACTTTCCCAGCAAATAACTGTGATAATATTATGACATTAGGTTGGCTTGGCCCAAACTTTAAACCCACAATGTCACCGAAGAGGGTTTTTCGTGGAGATGTAAAATATAAGCTCGGTTACCCTATGCTTAATCGATATGACATCACCAAAAAAGCCCGCACTTGATGTATCATATCATATGGGTGCTGCCTCCCGCATCCCTCCCAAGGCCCCGACTGTCACCATACAACACTCACAACACTGATGCGGGTACCGGTAGTTTACTTGGGTTTCACAAGCACCGCATTTCTGAGACCATCACCAGCATCACTTGAAAGCTTCGCAACGGGTACTGTAGGTTGGTCAAGAAAATCTCATGAGGACAGGGTCAGGGCTAATTCCCTTTGTGGTGCCGGTTCTGGTTGCCTACCGTACTGGTATTTGGTTCCGAGAAGCGGGTGACGTTTGAGGCTCATGAGTGGTACCCAAACTACCTTGTATACGGTGTAATTCATCACTAATTGCACGCATCTAAAAAACGCGCCGACTCGTAACTGCTCCCCAAGTCCCCACCCAACCCTGGATATAGAATGCACGAGACCTCCTCACTATGATCATCTCCACTTCTAGATAACGGAATAACTCCTTCAAAACGCCACCCCCTCCTGTACCGACACCCGATATTCTTCTGGAGTTACTTTCAGGAGCTATCATCAACCTCAAACCACTGCCAGCATGCATGCTGGAACAGAAGGCCTCGATCCCGGGGGAAGTGGGACCTCGAAACTAAGTACCGTGACCTTATCCTCGCAAGAAGGTAGACCACTCCGTAGACGAGCTAACAATGATTTCCGGTAAATAGGTCGAGCTGCGATTACTGTTGCCGGTGTAGCTTCTCTTGTAGCTACATTGTTATCTTGCTTGTAACTCCCTCAAGACCCTTAAAACGGTTTCAGACGAGACTAATCATTCTGCCCACTATCTGCCTTGGATAGCTCAATATGGCTTCAGCTGTATAGTAGCCATTCTTCTACTATGTCTACTCCCTAGCTAATCACTATTTCATAGGAAAAACTACCGGAAACCCCTGCTACAGCGTTACGTCGTACGCATTCTTCTCATGGTCCCAATCTACGCCATATCCTCATGGGTATCACTTATTTCGCTCAAGGCCGCTTTCTTTGTTGACCCCATCCGCGACATATATGAAGCTTTTACGATTTATACCTTCTTCCAGCTCCTCATCAATTTCTTGGGCGGTGAGCGATCGCTAATCATCATGATGCATGGGCGGGCACCAAAGGAGCATCTTTGGCCCATGAACTATATCTTGCCAAAAGTCGATTTCAGTGACCCACATACCTTTCTGGCAGTGAAGCGAGGTATTTTACAGTATGCCTGGATGAAGCCTGTCCTTGCACTCGCCTCCATCATCATGAAGGCGACAGGGACATATCAGGAGGGCTACGTAGGCCTCAAAAGCGGTTACTTTTGGAGTGGAATTATTTACAATCTGTCCGTTACTCTCAGTCTCTACTCGTTGGGCATGTTCTGGGCATGTATGTCTCGGGATTTACAACCATTTAGGCCGGTTCCTAAGGTAAAAACTTTCTTAGCCCATGGACTATGATGCTCACCGATTGCTTAAACTTCTACTCCAATTAGTTCCTTTGTATAAAGCTCATTATCTTTGCCTCTTATTGGCAAGGATTCTTTTTATCGATCCTCGTATGGTTAGGGGTGATTCATGATGTTGGATACTACACTCCTGACAATATTGCCCGTGCAATCCAAGATATCTTGATATGTTTTGAACTCCCAGGGTTTGCTATAGCCCACTGGTATGCGTTTTCATGGAAAGACTACGCGGATCACACCATCTCGGCTGCTAGGCTCACTGTTTACTTTGCTTTCCGTGATGCATTTGGCATTCGTGATCTCATCGAAGACTCGAAAGCCACTTTTGGTGGTGAAGGGTATGAATACCGCCTCTTTGACCCTGGTGAAAATGTACTGGCGCATCCAGAATCCGGTGCAAGAGTGGCAAGAATGATGGACGGTCTCAGGTATGAAAGAGGCGGCAAGGGCAAGTATTGGATCCCTAAACCCACAGCCAGAACTGGTTTGCTTGGTGCCCCTGGCCCGAGCGACCGTGCGAGGGTTATCAGTGCCCGGGAGGCAGAGCGAGGGGATAATAGGAAATGGAGAGGAGGAGACTATGGTGCACTCCAAGAAACAGAGATTGATGAGGATGATGAGAAACTCTATGATGTTGCGAGGAAACTAGAATACGGCGACTATAACGTACATATTAATCCCTACCCCCATGCTCCATGCCCACGTCACTAAAAACCCGGCTCATTTAGTATCCAGTAATCACTGCACACGAGCCATGGAGAAACCATCGGTGCCGTTATGCGCCTTACTCTTCTGGACCATCTGTCACAACGACTTCAACGAACCAATCTATACTACGGCCGAAATTGAACACCAGAAACTCGAACCACCGCTCTGGGAAAGGGAAAGGGGTTGACTCTTCACCAAAAGCCCCTTTGTTGAACTGTAATAGATCAGCGTCATCCTCTTCCACAACCTTTTCCGATAGAAGCGGGCTAGTAGATCTAGTAGTAGAAGACACAGAGGCTGAAGAAATTGAAAGAGTAAGGGCGAGGAAAGAGGGAGGTCCAGGCTGGAATGAAACCGAGCAGAAAAGATATGTTAGAGTCTACCCAGACGAACATATGGGCGAGGAGATAAGAGAGGGCTTTACCCCCCATAATACGTCAATGACTGGCCTAGCAAGAGGTGATAAAAGGAGGGACACGTTTGAGATTGGAGACGACGGAGACGAGGAGCCTGAGGCGGGAGCCGGCGCGAGAGAGGACAGGGGTTCCAGAGCTGAAATGCTAGATGAAGGGCAGGGCGTATGGAGAGATAGTAATACAGGTGAGGATGCTGTGTCCCCGAGTTACGGGAGCATGCGAGAGGAGAGAAATATATGGGGATGCCCTGACTGAGGCGAAAGTTGGATGGGTATTTATCTCGCTTAGTCTACTAGATAAGCTTTCTTTTTCTTTTCTTCTTTCCTCTTTCCGTTCCCGGTTGCTTCTTGAGGAGTTTAGTTTCCCGTTTTTCAGTCTCGCTGGCCTCTCAGAAATATCTTGCGTCATCGTTACTTCTATTTGGTTTCTCTTTCCTCAGTAACTTAGTTGGGGTCCGAGCATTGGTCTGGTCTAGTTTGGTGTGATGGTTAGGGCACTGTATGTTAGTCCGGGTCGGGGGATCTTGGTTCTGTAGGCGTGCATCATGGTTTCAGCATCACACCAGTTCACGTTTCTTTTCTTGGAAGTCGTTCATGTAAACCAATGCCAGATGTGTAGACAGTGAATAGGTATCCGTAGCTAAGCTAATGCAAACGGCAACCTCGTCCTTAGCCCATTTGTTGCTGAAGGCCGAGTGATCGCCTGTGATTATCGGGCCTTCCTGCAATCGGACTCCATGGGAATCTCACGACAATTGGAACGAAGTTATTGTACCACCCAGAACCTTGCAGCCATAGCCACTGAGTATAATAATACATGCCGCTCCATGACAATGAAAGCACACAGAAGACTCGCTGCCAAAACTTTGATCTAGAATGACGATAAACAGGAACTAAAACAAGAGGTATCATAGAACGGCTAAAGTATGTAAATGATGACTGCCTTCGAGGAATATGCGAGCGAAGGAGGGAAAGGAAGAGGGAAATGAAATGAAAGGATGAGAAAATCGCTGAAAACGAAGAAATATGAGTAAAGAAAGAAAGAAAGAAAGAAAGAGAACTGCACCATGCACATCTGTCGGTTTTTGTGGATTTTTTTTGGGGGGGGGGATAGAAAGGCCTGGGTTGGAGAAAATCACTACCATAAACGAAATGAATATGTATATAAGAGGCTCAAGTCATCTCCATATCCCCTTCACTAGCACCTACGCCCCCGTCTGAGAATGGTGCGTGGCATTGAGCTTTATGTGAGTCTGTGTCTTCGTGCTCTTCTTCGCAATCCTCCAATCTTCTCTTGTTCACGCCCCTAGACAGGCTAATGCCGCGAGTGTTCCCAGCACCGTTACCAGCCTCAACATACCCTGTTCCATTCTGACGCGCAGCCTGTCTCCTGGCCATCCATATCGGCTCGTAACTACTAAGCAACCACTTCATAGGATCATCAAAGCAAACACAAAATCTACGACTTTGAACCATCTGTATTGCCTGGACCGCTGAGCCGCCAAGGTGCTGCATGACATATGCAGCGGCAACAGAAGCCGACCTCTCGTTTCCGCTCTCGCAGAATAGTAGCGTCCTGCCCCCCTGCGGCAACGGCTGCCCAGGGTGCTCGGTAGGGTAGCGTTTCTGGAAGGCGTACAGGTCTCCCCCACTGAGAGGGAGCGTGAGTGCCTGCCTAGCGTGCGACGGTAGCCCCTGCAAATAGTGCTCGTCGATGATGTCGGTCGCGTGCTGGAATTGTGCGATGAGCTCCTGGTTGCCGGAGACGTCGATAGACTCGTAGCGGATCCCAGGGAGCTGGTTTGCCAAGAGCTTAGCCTTTGCCGTCATTGATGAGCGGACGGCGAGGAGGAGGGTGATATTCTGCTCTGCGATAAAGGTGGTGTTTCTCGCGGCCGAGAGCGGACCCAGCCAGAGGTGTGGTAGGATCTGCTGCGCTTCACGACGCGACTCGTACCTCCAGTCTTGAAGCGTCGTTTGTGTCATCAGGGACCCCGGTGGGGCAATCATGTGATCGCTGTCGCCATTGCTGCTATCGAGCCGGGGTCCATTGGGAGTGCCACTATTGCAGTTATGGGATCTGAGGTGCTCGAAGCTCCGGACCTCTGCGTGCAAGGTTGGTGGGGGAATTAGGATGCGGGGGGGTGCGGGGAGACCGGCTGTGTAGACGTTCGTAGGTTGGGCTGTGGAACCGGAAGACGGGTATTGCTGTTGTGGGGAAGGCATTACCACTACCATGGCTTTCCTTTGGTTTCTTTCTTACACTCCGAGAGCAGCCTCAAGGAGAGGAATTGAACAATGCGAGGAGTAGAATCGAGCGTTGGACTCGGATTAAGTTTCTGAGCCAAGCGGAGCCAAGTTAATCTGTGGGGGGAGAGGGGAGAAAGAGGTATTGTTAGCCGGGGGAAAAGGAATCCGAAGAAAGAAAGAAGGCAGCAGCGGGATTCGCCGGAAGGATGAAGTGTGTAAGAAGAGTGATTACTTGCCGATGCAGAGATAAGTTTTTTCCCCTCTTTTCTTCCCGATCGATCGATCACGGCGGGAGGTGTTTGTGAGTGAATAGAGAGCTCTCGGGGTAATGCGAAGAGGGGAGGGAGTGGGGGAAATCGAAGGCAAAGTGGGATTCCTCGAAGCTTTCCCCGTTGAGGCGGTGGTGAGGTTTGAGAGAAGTTAGATCTGCTCACTCGAGAACGTTGGGTCTTGGCGTTTTTTTTGGAAGCTCAGGGGTTGTTTGGTGCGGCTTAAACATGCAACTACAGGGGTCTACACTTTACCTCGACTTCAAATGCCCTTTGGCCTTAGTATTCTGCCGAGACTCTCCTCGTATGTGTAATATAATATAGCTCTCATTTCATGGGAGTTTTTGTGCGGGGCTCGGATGGCCATTTGCGAGAGGATAGAAAGTTCTTCTAGTGAGAATAAGTGCTCTCAAGTCTTTACCGTAGAACGAGCATGCCAATGTTTTGGTTCGGATGGTAACTCAAGAACTCATTCACTAGGGTTTGCGCAGGTATAACCATCTAATTCATTGGTATTAGCCAGAGCGCAGGTATATGGAAATTACGACTCGATCATCCGAGCTGCTTCTAAGAAACCTTACTCTGATGTCAATTATGTTATCTTAACACTGCGATCGAGTGCTAGGGCGCCCAACTATCCGCTCAATATATGCGAATAGATGTAACTCTCTTTAAACTGTTTGGTGCTTGCTTGAGAACTGCAGATTGCCATTACCGCATTGATACATAGAGTGTGGTGAGTGCGCCTGAGGGCTTTATAGTGAAATGTGAGATTCCAAGTCCTTATACCTGGTCCACAATAAATTCTAAGCTGGTTGGGAAAAACTAAGCTTCGATTGGCCCTCAGAGGTTGGAGTATCACTTTTTCGGTAGTTAGTTTTATGGATGTTCAGCCATGGGATTAGGAGATACCACATGAAGTGGAGAGACGAGAGACGAGAGGATGTGCGTACGCACATGACGAACCCAATCACCGACGGACACCTGCATAAGTAGACACTGTAACTCATGTCGCAATACTTTGATACCCTAGCACCTCTAGCTTTCATTGGACCGGGGGGAGATGATGAATCATTCAACGCCAAAAAAGGAGATCTAGAAACCCCAAACGAGGCTCAACACTAGGAAGATGGGATTCAGAAAAGCGATATCGGCAGGCCTTATTGATGGTAGGTTCCCCCTTCTTTGAGCTAAATCCGTAAGTTTGACTCTTAGGAACTCTAAAGTCTGGCTCTAGGCAAAGTTCACATGCGAAGTGCTTCGCTTCTGACCTACTTCCTGGTCTAATAGGCTACGCCTTGAGAAGGTCAGTGTCCTCAAAGGCCTCGGGGCTCTGGCGGCCCCGCTGAAGGGCTACCAAGAAAAAACCGAACCGGGGGCTAACTTATCTGTTTCCCCGGAATACCGTAGGGACTGTGGGAGTCTGCAGATAAGAAGGGGTGGCTGGGAACTAGCAAATATGAGGAACTGTAGGTAACTTGCTAGTTGGCGGGCTCCCAAAATATGCCGGTATCATATCATATGTATGATACGATACATGCCAACGAAAGGAAAGCACTAGTGTGCGGGAGTAGGGTTTGGGATATTCAACTCCTTTCCTATAGTTTCTACTCCACACGAGAAATGTGTCAAGTCAGATTGGGTTAAAAGTACGCCTTTTGCTTTCCAATATGATTGGAGCAATGCTGGTAGTACCGCAAATACTAACTTTACAGCTTAATGAATAGCGCCATATCATCCTTAGCGGACACCTACCAGCTACCCCAGGTAAAGGTGAGTAATGAGAGTAGAGGGGGCATACCAGGCTTGTTTTCCATGCCCCTCATTAGTCCCCGAGTCATTGGTCTTGCGATCAGTTTGATAGCATAGAACATACTGTACCACCAGGTAAGCCAAAGGGGATACCCTATATCAGGTACTTACCTAGCACAAGAATCTTCTAGTACAAGCCGCATTGGCGCCGCTGAATGGCCAACACCCCAATATTGCCTGTCACGATACCAGCAGGAAATAGCATCCCTAGAGGGCTTTCTGCAAGCCTACACAGCTAAGGAAACAAAAGAAACAGCAAAAAGACACCAATGGGAGTCAGAGTACTGGACCCGCTAAAGAATAAAGAAAGTGGCGGACTAAACAACCGAGGGGAGACGCTAGCTAACGACAGACTAGGAGGCATGTCGCTGAGTAGGTGTGACAAGTCCGGAAATACAACGAACCACAGAAAAACACTATTTAGGAATACGGCAACCGTCTTGTGCTAAGCGGCAGAGTGGCTGAAACGGACAACAAACCAAAGTCACCAAATACCCTCATCCTATGCCTACAGGTATAGGATGTGAATACAACCATTAACCTCTGTGTACATACCTAAGTGCTCGAGCACTGCACACCTCACTCACTCACACGCCATATAACTGTCTATCTCCTACCCCACGCCCTACCGGAATAGGAGATCCAACAAAAACAACGAGCACAGAGCTCTTCTCTAATCACGACAACTTGAAACAAAACACCACATACCCCAATTCATCCCTCTCACTCGAAAAGAATCATGGTATCATAGCCCCGCACTTTTCTAGCTATGTCGATCGAGTGATATCAAAAGCATTGCAGGTCAAGTTATGATGCAGATCTTTTCCATTTACAGGAGCACTAAACCTAATATGAGAGTAACTCTACCAGTCCTACCCTATGGGATATCTGCTGCCGTACCGGCTGAAGCACTAGATGCAATGTAGACAGCAGGGAGCTAATGCCAGAATTGGGCCCGCGTGCGCGAGCTGGTGAGGCCCGTCGGCTCGAGGCGACCATAACTTCTCAACCTAGGCCTAGTCTAGATCAAGGAGTCCGAGTGATATGCGAAGACTTTGAGAGTTAGATGGCAGCGGATGGTATAGAGAGTTATTATACCGACCGATGGTGGGTGGAATTTTCTCAATGTGTTCACGAAAGGCTACCCATTAATGCTACCAAGCAGGTTTCACGCTTTCAGATTGAATCTAGTATCGCACTCCCATCTCCGTTCAATGGCTGGTCGATTTGTGGCACATTCGCTGTCCAAGAGCAAGGTATTGGAGCCATGCAAGGAAAAAAGATGAATGAATGCAAAGAAAAAAGTAAGAAACCCCATAGAGAGGGTCTTGCGTCCATTTATTTGACAACGACGGCCACTAGGAAATGAAAGACCTAGCCTATTGTAACAGGAAACGAATAACTAATTGGAAAAGAAACATAGGAAAACCCAGTTAAAGAAATACCAACCCTCATATCGTCGTTGAGATTTTTTTCCTTTTCTCTTTTTGGTTCACTTAAAGCTTGTCGTAATAGTTCTCAATGCCGGGAACCTGTTCATGAAAAAAGTTAGCTTATATTGCTAATTTGGATGTTATACAGGTGGTTAGTTTTACCTCAGTTTTAATACCCTTGCGTTTACGCATTTCCTGGACAATCTGACCAGGTTTGGTGGTGGCGTCAAGAGCCGAACCACCGGGGAGGACGGCCCAATGATCAAACACGGACTGGGGGAAGGCTTGCCCGCCGGTGTGCGAACGAAGATCGGCGGTGAAACCAAAGGACTCGTTGACAGGCAAATAGGCCTTGACGTTGAATAGAGGAGTGCCAGGGCGCTGCTCTTCAGAGAAAACGTGACCTCTTCTTCGGGTCAACACACCGTAGATACCACCCATAGCCTGCTCAGGAACCTGGATCTCGACAAGATAGATGGGTTCCAAAAGGCCGGGCTCAGCGAGCAGCGTAGCGGCGTACAAGACACGACGAGCAGTCGGGATAATCTGTCCACCACCGCGGTGAATAGCATCGGCGTGCAGGGTAACATCGAGCACGTTGAAACGGACGCTTCGCATAGGCTCCTCGGCAATAGGGCCCTCACGAGTAGCCCACTGGAACCCAGAAACGACGGAATCCTTGATTTCGTTGAGATATTGCACGGCCTTGGTCATGTCAACGAGGAGATTGGCACCATTGGTATCAGGACCGAAACACCAAATCTTACGGGCATCAGTAACATCCCATCCGTGCTCGTCGGCAAGAAGTCTCGCACGGGCCTTGGGGTCGTCGCGGGGGCCAATTTTCCCGGCCTCGATATCCTTAGAAACTTCCTCGGCAAGCGGGGTAGCAGAAACGTAAAGACGGTTGTGCTTGTTGGGTGACTTCGACAAGGCGGTCATGCTCGAACTGCCGGCAACAGTCTCACGGTAGGAGACGACCGGAGGGGAAATCTTCAATGGGACACCTGCATGATCTTCCTCAAGATCCTTCAAGCAAATCTCCAAATGCAATTCACCAGCGCCGGCAACGATGTGCTCACCGGACTCAGAGATAGAAGTTAAGACACAAGGATCGGACTTGGAGAGGCGCTTAAGACCTTCGACCAACTTGGGCAAGTCGTTGGCGTTCTTGACTTCGACGGCAACCCGGACGACAGGGGATACGGAGAACTTCATAACCTTCAAGTTGTGGGCAGTCTCAGAAGTGGTGAGGGTACCAGACTTCAGCAAGAACTGATCAACACCAACCAAACCGACAATGTTGCCGGCTGGGACGTCCTCAATAGGCTCAATGTAACGACCCATCATGAGAATTGTGCGCTGAATGGCCTTAATGAACAAGTCCTCCTTGCGGCCAGGCGTGTAATTAGGACCTTGAATGCGGACCTTAAGACCGGACTTGACGGTACCAGCGAAGACACGACCGAAGGCGTAGAAACGGCCCTTGTCGGAGGTGGGTACCATCTTAGAGACATACAACATGAGCGGGGCCTTGGGGTCACAGTCTCGGATACCAATGCAAGCCTCATCATCAGAAGGACCTTCGTACAGAGTCTCGGCACGGTACTTCTGGGCGGTAACGGGAGAAGGCAAGTGCATGACAATCATCTCCATCAGTGCATCAGCGGCAGGCAAGAACTTCCTCATGATGACCTTGAGTTGAGCCTTCCCCTCGAGATCCTTTTCTTCAGACTTAAGGGTAATCTCGAGCTTCTCAAGTAGTTTTGGGATCTCTTCCTTCTTGAAGTTCATGACGGCGGCGAAAATTCGGAAAATAGGGTCAAGAATAAACTGGTTGAAGGCACGTTCTAAAGGCTTGCCTTCGTACATTTCGGTCTTAGTCCATTTCTTTGTCTTTGGGTTGAAAAAGTTGTCACCCTGAATATTAAATTAGCATTATGAGATAGTTTTATTGAAGCCATAATTGAACATACCCATAAACGCTCCATCATCTTGCCCTTGTCAACGCCAAACTTCTTGGCATAGCGTCCGGCGAATTGGCGGACAGTGAAAGCCCAACCGTGAAGACCTGAACCAAAAGCAACAGTTCCCTTATAAGGATAAACTTGGACATCACCAAGAACTTTGTCAAAGTAAGTGGCGATAATGACGTTTACGGACTCTATTGTTCGGGAGAAAGACTGGTACAAGTCCTCCTTCGATACCTGCAGTTCCAAAAGAGCACGGTCGACCTTGTTGATTATACAGACGGGCTTGATACGCTCGGAAAGGGCTTGGCGCAGTACGGTCTCGGTCTGGACACAAACGCCTTCAACACAATCGACGACGACGAGAGCCCCATCAGTGACACGGAGGGCAGCCGTTACTTCAGAGGAGAAATCGACGTGACCGGGGGAATCAATCAAGTTAATCAAAAAATGGCTTCCCTCAGTCTTCTGGGTAATGTCCTTGCAGTCCTCTTCAGAGAGTTGGGCGTATAGAGAGATAGCAGTAGACTTGATTGTAATACAACGGTCCTGCTCGTCCTGACGAGTGTCGGTAAACCGCTGCTCACCGGCTTTCGCGGCAGAAATAATACCTGCCCGCTGGACGAGAGAGTCCGTCAAGGTAGATTTTCCGTGGTCCACTATATTATCATTAGATTTCACACACTTGTTTCTTCAGCTTCAGGGGCAGTTTCGTACCGTGGGCAATGACGGACATGTTACGGACGTTTGTAACATGGTCCATCAACTCACGGATCTAATTAGTGAAAGTTAACATCCCATGAATTGGTCTTTGATATCACTAAATTGAATTAGGATGAGTTGATATACCTGTTCGACGGTAAAGCTGGAAAAAAAAACACAGAATGTTAGCCAACAATCATCTCATCCAGTCGCGAGTTAGATGCCGGGGAAAAGGCGTCCAATTAACTCACTTGACCATTGTGTCTGTTTTTTCTTTCTAAAAAAGACAAGTAAAAAACTTTGTTCAAGGGAATTAAAGAAAGCTCGCAGAGGTCGACTTAGGCAGAGCAAGTCGTCCAATCGAGCGGATGGTTGATGGAGAGAAGAGTGTAAAGACCAAGGGATGGGAAGAGATGCAAAAAAGTGAGGGGTTGTGGACGGTTTGTGTGGTGAGGGGTCAGACTTGTTTTAAATAACTATGGTGGCGGATAATTGGCTACGGTCTTCAAAGGAAAAACGGTCGGATAGTCTTGGCATACTGACAAATTCGCTTTTCCCAACTTTCTAGCTCCGGCCAACCGCCGTCGCACGAAGAGTGACTGCTCTTTTGGAACCCATCTACCTCCAGTGTATCATATAGATTGATAAGTATTGAACTGGGACATATTTCTTCATGGAAGTGACTATGATAAGTCGGGTCGGATCATTCCACTCGAATCGGGCTCTGAGCTAGCCGAGCAAACAAGAGCGAAAATGCCTGGAAAAGAAAAAGGCTTGCATGGTGCTTGCATTGTGGCATCGAATATGGGAGCGAGAAACCGGGGAGCTAAATTCCAGTCAAGACATGTATACAAAAAGACCGTTGATAGCTTTAGTCTCGGATTTTCATCACCGCCGGAGGCTGTTATATATGACTCTTCAAGTGAAACTAGGCAAGGTGAGTGAATATCGCGGTCACCTTTTTGCACCTGATTTAGTGCATCCTAGAACAACACTACCGGTATTTGCTCATTTCGACCTTCCACCCTGAGAGAGGCTATCTACAGCAAGCTAAGGCCCACTCACAGCATGCAGGGGCAGCTAGTAGAAATAGGCCCAAGGAAAGGGCTCAACAATTAAACAGCAAAGCAAACTGAAGTCCATAGTCCCTACCCAAATAATTCTCCTTGCTCCCCGCATCGTGAAATCTCTCTGTGGCTCAGGATTACTAGTACGAAAGCACTTGCGATTTCAAATCAATGTTATATAGGATATAGAGTGGCGATTGCAAATTATGCAATTAAGGTGTGAGCCACCTCTAACCCTCCGACCTTCCATATACGGCATAAAAATAGGTGGAATACAATTGAGCACTAAAACTGTCCTCGACTCTACCTCCTTCAATAGCCCAAACACGGCGGTTCTGTGGAAGGTTGCCATACCCTTGACTCATGTATTATCACTCGTAACACCATCCCCCGCTGGTGTTGAAAAATATGAAATAGTCGAGCTCTATACCGGAAACTTGGGAGAGTGAGAGATGCTTGAGAACTGCATTCTATCTGAGGAAGCCGAATGACCGACTATTTATCCAGCGAAACAAGAACATATATCCAGAAATCTGAGGTGACAATATGGAAGACAAACCAAAACAGATGAGAACAAAATTGCGTATATGATTAATTGATCGAGTAATGAAATGGAAGAAAAATACAGGATGAGTTGAACTCGGACAGTATTGAAGCAGAACTAAGGAATACTGACCAGTGTTGCCGCACCCGAAGCTTAGAAAGTGCATATCCGAATGTATAATTTCAACAATTGGAATCAAAAATAAATGGCGAATAGCCTGAGGAAGTGCTAACCGCAGCATGACACGCAGTGATACAAAATATGTTCTAAAAGCAAGTAGTCAGCTGTCCTAGCCAATAGATGGTTAACATAATGGGAAGACTTGTTAAACACAAGTTGTCAATATCATGCGTAGTCCCTTGCTTAGAGTTTGTGTGCGAATGGCGGTATCTAGCCGACCTCGCCTGTTGTGTAAGCCGAGCAGCACCACATTTATACTCCTACCCATTAAAAAAGCAAGGTCCATTTTTTTCCATCAAGGAATTGAAAACCCTGCTGGCTCTGATGCAGTTTGATACCAGTATCCTGGCTACATTACTGATTTAAGTAGATGTGGGATATAAACGACACAGAGGTCCCTTGTTTGGCCAGCAACAAGAGCTATAATCCAGTTGGGCGCCCTACTGAAGACATTATTTGTATCTCTCATGCCCCAGGGCATATGCCGAGTATAACTATGAGGTGGGTGAAACCGCCCCTCCAAAGTGGATATATATATGCACCTGATGGGTCTGTACAATATTTTCGGGACCCGGGCTCTTGAGTCATCAGGCTGTACTTAGATCTGAACAAATATGCAGGCAGTCCTCGGGTGGCTCGGGGGTCAAGCTTTAATAATACTGCCACATTTGTATGGCCCCTCTGCCCCGGCCTGGAGGGTTGCGTGTGCTCCGTGTACCAATCACAGTCGAGTATCTTATAACTTTAGGGTATTTAGGGTCAAGACACGGGGAATTACCAAAATCTCCTGCCCACAAGTTCTCCTTGTCTAGCCTAGACATTTCAAACCCCTTATATTGAAACTCACAATATATTTCCTAAGTTAAATATGGTCAAAGTAATAAGACGTGTCGCTACCCTGCCATCCTTCCATACTCCTCAAGAGCTAGTGAGGCCTTTTCTCTGGTTCCTAAAACAAGTTTCCCACACAGCATTCTCCTCCCCAGCCAAAATCACTACTGCTCTTTAACTGCTGACCATGGGCCCAAAAGCCCAGTGTATATATGCTACCAGAATCTGAGATACAGATCCTCTATTCCTTGGATCTCTGCGCATAACCAAAACCTACTCTGACACCACACCAACTTCAGCTGAATACCAAAAGGTTGGCTAGATGTATCGCTCTAAGTATAAGACCCCATGGTGTACAAGGTACATATAGAACCCGAACACTTGACTCCAATTTTTGTATGGGCGGTCAGATATGCACAGGTAATTTACCATAAAAAAGGTTTATCCCTGTCCTTTCATGTACCAAAGAATAGTTACATCGGGGATACTAGCTATGGAATTCGGGAAACATTTGTCCTCTGACAAAGAAAGTGAGTGTTTCGGAGGTAGAGCATAGATATACACCGGAAACCCCCCGTTCCTCATTCTATCGATACCATGAGAGAGTACTATGATTGGATAACGAAGTCCTTTTTTACTAAATATAAAGCATCAAGTGCCTGAACTGTCTATTTTCTGAAGAAGCAGTTAAAAGATCAAGAAGAAAAAGTATTATCGGCCAGTTCCTATGGTCTAATGGCTTAGGAGACTGGTCGGCTAATTTGAAACAGGGACCATCATGAGTTCGAATCCGGGGGCTAGTGGAGTAGTCGAGCATTAAAAAAAATGCTCGGCGAACCACTTTTTTGCTGGGAGGCAGGTCTAGGGTTGGTAATGAAAATGCCCTTGGGTCAATTCCCGCCAAATGTTGCGGTGGGACTACTAGCTAGTGTTCGGGTACTATATGCCCGTAACTTGTAACTATTATACTATATATTCCATAAACTAATGAGCGGTTCACCTCCTGTTAATTCTCCTATGTCTATTCAACCAAAACTAAAGTCCTCCAAAACCAGTACACACTTAGCATAGGGTTGGCCTGGTATCCCACTTCGACTCCCCATCATGTGCAGCCTTCACTATTATAAACCCAGCTCAGTTTGACACCAGGCCCAGCGGCATCTAGCAATATGCCTTTGTTAGATATATTAGTGTCGAAGGTACCCAGTGTGCCTACGCGGGGGTTGGAGCAATCCTGGAAAATAGAGAGCCGTAGGTTTCAGCTTGTTTGCCACGAAGAGAACATGTGGGATGATTTGCTTATGAGTTTCTCCCTAGTATGCTAAACCGTGTGGGGGGTGTCACCGCAAAGGCCCTATGTACAGTGACCAGTCCAGGGAGCAGATAAGAAGGGGAAGTGGATCACACCAAGGTAACGCAATGAATATTTCTTGCGACGGTCCTGGTATTTCCACCATGACCTCCCAGAAAGTTCTTGCAACCTTGCAATGAACAAAGTAAATTGGCCCAGTAAACAGACGAGGCCCCGGCTCTTGCTGTCAGATTATATAAGGTAAATAATCTTTCAAGGAAGAGATGGCAAGAAATAGGAGGAAAAATACCATTCATGAAGTGATAGGTGGCAAGATTCCATGTGGTTCCTTATAGTAAGCTGCGGAGATGGCTAGTGGCATAGGAGCATGCGCAGATGAACTCGCATCCCAAGGATAGATTCTAGCAATAATGAGTTGGGAGTTTCATGTCCATATCACCACTTAAAATAGATAACGGTTACGACGACTCCCGCATATACTTGATGTATGAGTTTTTTGATTGAATTGCTTTTAGAAGTCCTCAGATTACATCAACACCCGAGAACCCGGCATTGGGGCAATTGGCCCCACCCCCAAGCAGCTCAGGCCTCAATTTTGTTGTGTGCAATACTTAGTAGAGTACTCCGGGTACTATTCTAGTGCGTCGAGATTTTGAGCATGAGCAATGGCCACCAGCACATGTGCATGCTAGTCGCATATCCGCAAGAATATCATTTCATATCTATCGAAACTATCACTTCTAGCTTCTCCTATATCCGTGTTGGCATCTTGTTGCTCATGGAAATAGTTCGTGAATGTAGAATTGGAGCAATATTAACCCAGTCCCAATTCCCAGGCATCACGCAACCACGTGCCTACGCCGGGTAACAGGTCCCTAACGCGGGGTAGACCCAGGCCAATTCGCATCTTCCCCACACCCAGCACCCCAGCACCCCAGCAGACTGGGCTTCCACCCGTCTAACTATCAACGGTCTAACGCACCGCAAGCACAAAACGCGAACAAAGAAAACACACAACACCGCCTCGATGTCCGAAAACAGAAAAGACCCAGTCCAAGTCCTAATCCTTGGCGCGGGTTGGACCTCCACATTCCTAATCCCCCTCCTAGACGACAACAAAATCACGCACGCGGCTACGACCCACAAAGGCGACGACAGCTCCATCCCCTTTGAGTTTGATCCAGAGTCTGATGACCCGGCACCGTTTCTACCCCTGCCCTCCGCGAAGACGGTGCTGATCACGTTCCCGATCAAGGGCACCGGCGGGTCAAAGCTCCTCGTGACGCTCTACATGCGCACGCACCGGCATGTAAAGACCAACTTTATACAATTAGGGACTACGGGGATCTGGCCAGATAAGGGCCTTCACGACCGCTTCACCATCCCGTTTCCCGATAATCCGAGGAAGATTGCCGAGGACGAGTTGCTTTCTCTCGGCGGGACCGTGCTGAATCTCGCTGGATTGTGGGGCGGCAAACGCGATCCAAGGAATTGGGTTGGCCGTGTGGCACCAGATAAGGAGGAGCTCGCGGGGAAGGGTTCGCTCCACTTGATTCATGGTTGGGACGTCGCGAGGGCGATTATCGCGGTTCATGAAGCTTTCACTCCTGGAGAGAGATGGCTGATTACGGATCTGAGGATTTATGATTGGTGGGATCTGGCGAGCGCTTGGGACGAAGGTGGCCTACTAGCCGTGCCGAAGGTGGAGATGACGAAGGGGAAACAGGCGGAATGGGTTCAGGAGCTTATGGTTGAGAAGGGGATTAAATCTTTACCCAGACCGCCGGAGCAGTTGAAGAGGGGATTGAATAGTTTGCACTTTTGGAAACATTTCGGGATTATGCCCTCCAGGACTTTAGTTTCTGGGTCTTAGATTTGTGGGCGGGGTTTTCATTTGTGCCGCTGTGCCCCTTCAGTCTGTATCCGCTCTCGGGAATAGGTGAATTATACGGATTTCGGTCATTCATGGATATTATACTTCACGCTTTCTCATTAGCTCCACCCGGGCTTCCAAACATGGCTTGCTTAAGGAAATTATAATCATTCTTTTTTAAAGCTCACGCACGGATAGTCACTCGTAGCTTATGTAACACGTGTTTTCCGCAAACTATAAAGGCGCCCGGTCAGAAACCATAGCTCCCCGGTAAACCAGTTTCTCCGAAACCCATGCCAGCGGGCCTATTTCAAAATCAACGGTGAGCCTGAGGGCCTTTACTCACCGAGAGGAGAAACCGGTTCGACCGGTCCCTCCGGGCATCGTTCTCACTCGCGCGAATACTGTAATAAAACACGACCATGCAACCTTGAATACATAAGCTCTAATCTATTCCCTCCTCGGTTCTGGCACCTAAGGAGGAGTTCTTAGAGAAATGTCCTTATCATGCTGGCACCTCATACTGGCGTAGAGGGCAAGGTACGTTATGCTAGCCCATTTCCGCTGTCTTTGAGTATCCAGAAAAAGAGAATGCATAGCATCTAAGGAACCAGCATGTATCGCCAACGCTCCATTGCAGTTCTATATCCTCATCCTAGATTCTAAAGTGCACGAAGAAATCAAAACTTTTCCCCCCACGTCTTCTAAAACATGTAACATAGATAGCTAAAAAAGAAGAAAAATAGAACGAGTGTCTTTCCTCTCCCCCACCGAGGAGGATATCCCGGGTCCAAATAGCTCACTAGCGCAAACTAAACCCCGCCGCCCCACCGATGAAGTATTTTGGCTTTATTCGCCGTGCTATGCTATGCGTCTACCGAATATCATCATACCGGCACCTCGGATCCATTGAATTTACAGAGCGTAGAGGATGAGCTATTAGAGTATTTAGGAAGCATATCCCGCCAAACCCCTTCATACACTTTTCTCGAAGTTTTTCGTAATTTTCCACATCATACCTCCGGACTTGTGATAGGGTCACTCACTTTGTGTTTCGTTCGTTTCTTTTCCTTCCTTTCTCCTTTCGTTCCTCTTCATTCCTTAAAGAACCCTTTAACCTATATACAGATAGTCTTTTATAATTTCCAGGCTGGGCCGGTACCCTTCCGTCGAGCACATTCTTTAAGGGTTTTTTCCTTTCTACTCTCACTCGGCGGATGGCATACATCAATGCAGGGAATCGGGTAGCTAGAATCCAGGCCAAGGTGAAGGAGTACGCACAGAAAGAGAAAGTAGCCCAGTTGCAGCGTGCAGCGAGCGAGCGGTTAATGACGGTGAATGACAAGTTTGTAAGCGTGGGTGAGAACCTGAAGCCGTGGGTCTGCTGCGGGAGGGATAGACATGGGAATAAGCAGTATACAACCTTGGAGAAGACCTCTTCGTTGAGTAAGCATAAATCTTTTCAGGGAACGATTGGAGTGGCTGATGGCTTCCGGTAGAGATTTCCAACCCTATGGCGGTGGAAGTGAACGGCACGAAGACGGACATAGGTGAGCCAATATCGAGGACGATAAGCGTTCAGGAATTGCCGGCCACGCCTATTCCCAAACACCTCAATGAGAGTGTCGACCCGGCGCTACCAGCTCTGGCGATGGACCTTCGCGACCCGATGGGCGTGAAGAGGAGAACACTAGACTTTATCGAATACAACACTCCGACGAACCGTCGCATCACGCAGATTATCGACTATTATGGGGATAGCATAGCGGAGGACGAACGCCTGAGCCGGGAGATAGATCTTATCAGGACAGCAGCTAGGAAGCATCCAGAGAATCAAGAGCTCTACGCTGCTTCCCGGGCGACGTACCTCGTTGACGAGAACGGACGACCCCGGCCAGAGATGAGAGAGGCTATGGACAAGGTTTTGAGAAGACCTCGGGGGAGGAGTTCGTTATCCCTCAGCACCGAGAGTTCGCATTATTCGAGCATAAGCAATATTATACAACCCTTGGCTCCTAAGCCGGCTCAATCGAGGGGTGGCGAACAGCCAAGGAATTTATTGCGGACAATGGATGAGCGGAAGGAGCTAGAGCACAGGCTGCTGAACATACAGCGGGCTCTATCAGAGAGGAAGAGAGCTAAGAGAAAGGATATTGTCTCGCAGCATAGTGTGTTTTCCCCTCCTCCCCCAGATTCCCCATATCCATATCCTACCCACACACATCAACCAAGGAACAAGAGCGGTTCGGAGAAAAGAAGGTGGCTTAATAAGAGAGCCGAGACTGACAGTGTTCTCGTATGACCGTATAGTCACTGGAGAATTGATAGATGCCTTATCTCCCACAGAGGAGGAGCACGATAGGCTCCCTCTGCTCCCTAGGCTCCCTCTGCTCCCTAGGATTCCTGTGCCTAAGCGCGCGCTCTCTCGCAATTCTACGTTTCGACGCAGTAACCTTGGGCCTGGAGGCGGCAGCGGTGGTCGTGGTGCAGGAGCAAAGGCGAGCACTCGGTTGAGCGGGTATTCGATTGACTACAGTGACTACATATTCGACCAATATGGAAAACCCTCGTCAGTAGCCGAGAGTTTCTTCAACACCAGTGGGGGAGGGGAGACCTCGCCGATCCTGCGATCAATCTCCCAAAGAACGGAAAACCACCTCCACTATCTACGCCGTACCCGCTCCTCCGAGACCATCTCCCCATCCGCTATTGCGATCCTAACACGCACAGACACAGTTGGATCAGCTCCCGGGAAGAGACTCAACGGATGGTTGCTGAAGCAGGAGGACTACTTCCTGCCAGAGAAAGCTGCCCCTGTATCCATTCTCCCCCCGCTGCCGGGGATTCTAAGGGCTCCTACCATACGGAGGGCCAGGAGCGCCGAGTTCCAGCGCGGGGCAGTAAACAGTAGCGTGAGCATTCCGCTGCAGTTACCGCCCACGGGAACTTATATGACAGCCTCCACAACGAACCATAAGGAGAGCAAAAAACAAAAGAAGACGAAGAAGAAGAAGGACAAACAAGTCGCAGATAACGACGAGGATTCCTCATGCGTGGGGATCCCATACGCTGCCATGCTAAAGAAAAAGCCTACCGATCCAGCTCCTGCTATAGGCCATACTGCATCACCTGGCTCCGATTACCTTGACATAGAGCTCCCACCATCACGGGCACCCTCTCCATCCCCATCATCGTCAATTGGCGCTAATCCCACTCCCCCGCGTCCTCCCCCACCCCGCCCTCCCCCTCCAACCTCAGAAGCAGTTGAGATCGCTCCGTCTTCTAAGCAGCAGCACACCCCAGGCTATGAAGCCTCTGTCGGCATGATATAAATTTAAGCCGTTCTTCCTATACCCTCTCAACAAGAAAGGACCCCACCACCGGAACTCATCAAAGAAAAGAAAAGAAAAAAACATTTAGTCTCCTTTAGTGGGGGATGAGCGATGGGGGGCGGGGAGTAGTCCGAAAACATTGGGGGACGTCATTCCTGAACCAATACGAGGTCCGAGTTACTCGAGTACAGTGTGGAACGGTAGCTTAAATCACTTTTATCATAGATTCATTTATTTTTTCACTTTCACAAACAAGTATTAGAAGTACGGTTGAGGAAGCTAAAGACCGACCGACTGCCAGTGCGATAAGAGCGATTGATAACCTGAGCTGGGATTTACAGTTTAAAAAAATGGCTCAGAAAATGGCCCTGGGCTAAGCTACCATGATTCCTGTCTGCCACGCTATCCCACACTTATGCTATGCAATATATCTCGCTCCAACTACCGGTATCATACAGTACTTCGGATGGAACGGGCAGGAGGGGGGGATACGACATTAAACCTCGTTCTTCCCCTAGGGTGTATTTTTTTTATATTTTTATATTTTTCTTTCAAACCTGTTCCTTTCTTCCTTCCCTATCCCATCATCACTCGTTTTTTTTAAACCAAATTCCTGTTTTTCCTTTTTTTTCTCCCCCCTCTTCACCCTCCCCTTTGGTTAGTCGGTCAGCCGGTCGCCAGTTGTGTATGATTAGGCTAGGAGAAAATAAGATTCCCGAAGTTCTATGGAACGTCCCTATTTTCGCAGACACCGCGTGCATAACGGGCAATGCGAGGTGGGGAGAGGGGAGGCGAGATAGGCTTGAAGGAGGGAGATGGGGATATTAGTGTAGTATACAGTGCCGTACTGTGCGAGTTAAGTAGAGACACCACAGATAACAGAGAAGGGAGAGGTTACAGCGTGTTTCGGCATTTGAACGAAACCTGATGAGGGCTTTTGGGATGCAGTCCTATTACTACACTTCAGTCCACTTCACTACCGGCACTCGAGTATTCATATATCTAGATCGCTCCATCCCAAAAGCTGTCACTGCCTTCCCCAGCCCTTTCCCCTTCTTTCCACTCGTTTGCAGTGCGTCATCCAAGCACCTTCCACCCAAAGCCGCAACCGCCGCAACCCCGGTTTCAAAACATGCACTTCCTCGCTCCCAATTGTTTATCTGTCCCTCCTCTCTCCTGCACCTTTGTAAAGTCAATCCGTATCCATAGAGATTACAATCCGACCATGTGGTGAACGATGCAGTACTGCACTGCACTACCGTGTCACAACCACGCGGGATTTTGGCATCTGATACAGTAAGTGCAATAGCGCCGAAGAACCCCCCCCCCCCCCCGGAAGACAGTAGACACACCTGATACCGCACCTCTTACCTGCTTCCCGCCACTAGCGCTTCGAGTGCTGTGCAGTACGATAACGTTATCAGACACCATCATCACACAGCGTGAAACAAACGAAGATTTTGAGAAAACAAGTCAGTAAAGTAAGTAAGCCCACCTGCCGCGATGAGTGATTGATAACCAAGCAATTACTAAACACACCGGCATATGCTGTGGATGTCAAGTTACGCCAGCACAAGTATGGACTCGTTCACCAAGAACCGGCGGCTAACTTAAATTTACCAACCAGAAGGCATTCCCGTACTCGCTCGTTCTCGAGTACCATACCTTACTAACCCTGATAAGAGAAATATGTCTCAGGACGTCGAAGTTTCCTCTCTAAGTAACGCGTCGTTTTGTTTTTGCTAGTATCCCCCCCTCCTCGTCCCCTGCCCAGGTCAAAATAGGAAACTCGGACGTCCTGAGACATATTTCCCTGATCCAAGCCAATACGGTACAGGGCAAGTACCAGGGGAGATGTTTTTTTTTTTACAAGACAGGGATTGCTTTGCTGGTCAACCACCCTTGGCTCGTGCGAAAACATCTCCCCCCGGCACAATGGTTCCTTACCACGCGAGCCCCCGGCGCAGCGGGCATTCACCATTTGCTGGTTCGGCCTTTTTGTGGGCTGTGGTTTTAAACTGTAGTTCAAGGCATTTCGTAAGCAAGTGCTCGTTCTACAGGGTGCGAGCTATGTAGGGAGATATTGTACGAGTACTCTTGCTGCACTGTGCTCATAAGGTTGATGGGGATCAGGTCAACACCATGCGATCAGGATCTTAAAAAAATAAAAATAGATGCACCACAGGAAATATAAGATGAGAGCTCATTACTGCGTGTGTTTGTTTGGTTTCCCCTTATTTCGCCTAATTTTATTTCGCTTTTACTCCTAATTAGATGGTTTAACGTGCGTTAATTCATGCGAGGGGAGATAATTCAGTTTAATCGTCTACCATATCTTACGAGCTTGAGTTGAACGCTTCTATCATAGCTTGATGCACAAACGCACTGCTAGGAAATCAGATCTCTTTTATATATATTGGCAGGGTCTAGATCTAGGGATTTCAGTGATAGATTAGGGGTTTGGTATGACACGTTCGGACGTCCGAACCATGGTTCAAACCATTGTTTGTAACTACAGGACTATTTGGTATATGTGAATTACAAAAGAATGGCTTATCATACAACGACCAGCAGCAATTCCCTGACCGTTCATGAAATAGGAGCTCTTTCAACCATAGTTTGTGTGTCACAGCCACCCGAATTTTACAAACATGCCAGGCCAGTCAATTAGTCGGTTATCATAGTTAGCTACAGTGGTTATAATAGTTAGAGCACTAGCAGGCCAACAAGCACGGTTACCCACAGCATCTACAATACCTTTTGCCCCAATGTGGAGAGTGCCGCAGGACAGGACGTCCCCTCTCGTCCAGGTTTCCCCAGCGTCTACCTTTCCCCACAACACAGTACTAAATACCTACCAAAGGCATAGTGCAAGTAGCTCTGGCGGTTACTCCGACCCAGGGCGACACTAGCCTCCCTATCAGCAGCAGAAGCAGCAGAAGCAGCAGTGCCGCCGCTACTCGTACATTCCTGGCTAGGGGGGAGGGGATAGTTGGCGTCGCTCTTGGGGCGGTTATGGCGGAAGTCCGCTGCCTGGAAAATAGGAACAAAAATATTGAGGTTCATTAACTAGGCCCTATTTTGCTCGCCCAATCCTCGTTTGCCTTGGGGCTTCGGCCCTTACTCAGACTTGAATCCCTTTGACTGGGGGCTGAAGTACAGTATACAGGGATGTCACATCCCCACAGCAGCTGCCCTATCGACAGTTGTGATGAAAACCACAGTCCAGCAAAAGACCTCCAAGTTAAGCTGAATTGCGTATAATACAGGTGGCTAAGAAAAAGTTCCATGTCGAAATACCGTAAGAACTCAGACAATCGGATCCTATATAACCGAGCGCTTGGAGTTGCCTCTCCCAGCAGAGTCTAGTTTTCTCTATATATTTTTCTTAATTCCCCTCTGAAAGCAGTTTTCTGGCAAGTTTTTTTTTTGACCCTTCCCCAGAGGACCAAATTTTGGAACAACCAAGCACATTGCCCGTTTATCCGAGTTCTTATAAACACGGTATTTCATCCGCAACACAAACGCCGCAAAAGGCCAGAAAAGCACCTGCGCTAAATAGGGCTTAGTTTTTAAATAACTCAAGGATCCGTACCCGGCTGGAATCCTTGTCTGAGCTGGATTTTTTCAAAAGGTTAAATTCGAAGTTAGTTAGTGAGTGCGAAATTATGATCCTCGGCATGGACGTATCATACTGTACTCGGGTACATATGATAATCTGCTGACGAGCTGTAGGTTGATTACGAATATGATTATCAGGGGACAGAATTCTACCGCAACGTGCCGATACGATGATGTTTACTAGGGAGGGGATCCTCGTGGCTCAAGTGCAGACTCATAAGGCAGGAAACAACTCTAGCGAATATAGTACTATCTTGCTCTGCTAGGGCAACCGCTGCTCTCAACTAGGTTCTTCCCTACCCGGGGGCATACAGCACCATGTGGTACCGGTATGATAGAAGCCCAGTCTCTGGGAACCCCCCAAGCCTATGATAGCCACCCTTGGTATGCACCTACCGCCTGCCTATTGTGCCCGCACTATATTCACCAGTCCAGCGGTTTCCCCAGAAGTCACTTAGTACCAACCACAAGCATTCACGCCGTTTTACTTAATAGAATCGGTTTTGGGGAGGAATACGAATTCATCCTAGCCCCATAAACCCCTCAGCCCTGCTGAAGTATCATGGTTTCGAAAAGACCATACCGATCTACAGTGTACTGCCCAACCAGAACAACCTACCGTTAGACATGATGAAGACCCACTGCCGATATTTCCCTCTTCCGAAAAAGTTGGAGCATTTGGTGGGGGTGGGGGGGCAGCCAAGCTAAAATGGCTCTGATAGGTTAAGCACACGCACCTCACCTCAACCGAGCGGTTGCCAGTACGATATGGATCTGCCCCCGGTGGAGAGGGGGGAAGACTAATCGATCTACCAAACAAGCAGCCCGTCCAAAGATCTACTAGACTTGGCAGCGCTTTCTCGCATTCCCCACAGTCCACTTCTACCAGAGCAGACTGTCTACTGCCCCTTCCCACCTGCCTCTACTCGCACGGCTTATCACCCTTCTCCACTCGTTTTCCCCAGAGGGAAGGAAGGCAGAGGGTAAGGATCGCTTTCAACGCAACGGCTTACAGTGCCGAAGGGTTCTCTCTCTCACATGCGATCCTGCGAAAGGTATGATAGGATAGGATGCCTGGCAAAATAAATACAGGGGACAGGGGACAATATGCCCTATCTTATAGCCTGTTTTGCCAGCAAAGAAGGTAAAAAAATCCCGAGTGACGCTGAGTAACTCCCTTGGCGTACTCGAGTACAGTACTAGTACTGTACAAGTGAACATATAGACAAAAGTATTGGTCCTTGGCCTCCCTTCCCCCACTCTCACCACTCAGATCCATCATCTGGCATGTCGATCCTTGTAGCACAAACTCTAGTAGGCTTCAGCCGGCTTAAACTGCATGTACCGTACAGCATCTTACGTGATTGTGGGAGCGTTCCACAATAAGCCTTCTTAGCGAAAGCATATAACCCGACGGGGGGCTTCAATTGAGGAATTTGGAGCCACGATAGCAATAAAATTACGCCGAATCCGCCCCAACCGACCAGGCAGGACCGCGAGGGTTTTCGAAAGGATGATAGTCCGAACCAAAAGTGGTTCCCCCCCCCCCGTAGGCCGAATTCCACCCTAGCAGCCTTGGGCAAATAAGGATATAAACCTGGTATCATATAATAGATCTCCCGGCCCTTAGCCGGTATTTATCGAAATATCGGCGTGGACTTTTTAATCTGTGGAAATCGCCCCCGTTGCCGACATCCGCAAACCAGGGCATTTCAAACCCCTTGCCCGCCCCCCCGCTCGCAGGCGTCGTCCTAGATTTCCGTTGTTTCATTCCTATTGTTTGAACTATGAGTTAAGTGCCGATATGAATTGGTTACTAGTATCTGTTTGGCAGTGCTATCGGGAGGATCGTTGAAAATCGGAAATTGGAGAGCGGCAGTGCAGGGAATATTTTATAGGATGGGCATGTTGTCTGGGGGGGGGGGAATATGATTTTACAGAAGCTAAAAACCTAGAACAGTTGCTTTGAAGTGACAGTTTCCGGTAGACTAAATTGAGCAAGTGAGAATCAAGAGCTTGGGGGGGATTTTCACGATCGCAACGAACTCGCAGAAGATTGGGCCATTCCTAACCAATTCATACTTAATATTTAGCATTGACATATTGCTCATGGATTATCATACTTTGCAGTTATTCCTAGCTAGCTACCCTTGTCCCCAAAAGACCTTCAGCTCCCAATCTTTTATCATACATGATCTCGTCCACGGAGAGATCCAGACGGCCACTTTTCCCAGCTTCTGATGACCCGAATATAGCACTTGTACTCGAGCACAAGTACGCAGCAACAAGCATCTAAAAACATGGCTATTTTTAGACAGCCGCCCGGGCGCCAGGAGGATACCTGTCTCGTTCTCAGATACGGTATGATACTTCATGCCAGATACAAGCACAACGCTACAAGCTAGACACTCTCATTGAACGATACATCTGCTAACACAACTGCTGTTATTGCATACCCCCAAATTTCACCCCCCCTCGCTTATACCTTGGCATGATTCAATAGCAGCCGTGTTCACAAACGCCGCTTAATTACTGGTAAGCATTCGGTCGCATTCGAGAGGGAGAGGTGAGAATCTGCCAGATCAGCTGGGTTGCTTCCACTGTAACCATGACGAGTACTAGTTACGAGTACAGCACAGCACAATACCGTACAGTACCCGCCGGATCGCAGCAGGGAGGCACCGCTGGTCTACATGGATGTTCCATCCGCCATGGCCGGCTAACTGCAGCACACTGCGGTGTGCTGGTAGTACTAGCAGCTGCAACAACGCTGTCTAGTATATCGTATCTAACGTGAGATAATACCCCCAGCGGCTCCAGTGAGAAGCGAGCGTCATAGGATTGGATTGGGTTGGATCGGCTCGGAAGTGCTACATTCCACAACCTTTTTTATATGCACTCGTCTCTGGCAGGAAGTACCCCGCCACAGGGATTAGAAGAAGAAAAATATATGGCTAATTATCCATGCTTATCTATGCGTGTGTGAACAAAATTATCCCTTCAATGTTGGGGTGTACTTCTTCAAGAGTCTAGGACGAGTGCGGTATTAATTCAACATTTTCCTTGATTTTCTTTTAATAGAATTCATCATCTGCATCGCTGATGAGAGTGGACGGGCGATCGTGAATCACTGTAGTACTTCTATGAAGTTCAGTCGGGGTGGTGTACCTTATTTTAAGCCTCCTAGATCCTAGATGGTATGGCAAGGGATCTCAGGATCATAACTGGAACAGGTGGGCATTCATCTTGGCTTAGTACCAGTACCGATGTTAACTCGCCAAGCGTGGCCACATTCCAGGTAATCAGGAATGAGCATGCCCGTGACATCCCCCTGCCTGCACCAAAAGCTCGGCCTGCTTCCAAGCCCTAATATCACCATGGAAGCCTGGGATATTCCTATCATATCCCACCCCCACCAACATGTAGAGAATCATCCACCCTACCATCTACTAGAGCCTCAATCCTCACTAGAGCACAATCCTTCAAGTGTTGAAGCTAAGCAATATTTTCTGGCCAAAGTACTAGTACTCGAGTGCTCCAGCCGCAGATGGTCCCTCACCATATGCAGGGCGCCCCGACAAACTGTCTCAAGCGGCCCGTCGACCACCGGAACCCTAACTCACCCGCCACCAAAAGGAAAGAAAACACACGGTACAGGAAAAAAGAAAGAAATGGAAAAATGAAATGAAATGAGGAAATTGTAGGCACAAAAAAGTAAAAAGATATTCTATATCTGTTAGGTTTACCGGTACAGCAATTGAGTAGAGTGCTTGCACCGGTACGGTACTCGAGTACTGGAAATGCTTAGTTGTCAATCAGACAACCGGTAACTGCCGCAGCTCGCCTCCCCGGATCCTCAGCACTCGGCGGCTTGCAATTCGCTCCCTTTGCGACCCTCACCGGAGGAGCGGGAAATGAGGAGGGAGAAAAAATGAAAAAATACCGGTAAGGTGCAAGACCAACTGGACGCAGCAGCGTGTATCGCGGCAGAAAGGGGAGGGAATGTTGAAGGAAGGAAGGGGAGTGTCGTAGAGTTCCCTGTTTTGGTTATATGTTTGGCTCTCTATTACCTCCTTGCTCCCTTCCCTTGTGCGGCGAGAATCTGGCAGGTCCAGTACGCTGAGGCGACTGGGCGCCAGCAAGTATATAGCAATACGCGACGAGATGTAGAGTTGTTTGTTTATTTTCTTCTTTTCCTTCTTCCTCGCCGGACAGGTTGATGCGTTGGAATATTTGGAGAAGGGGGTGATCTCTTGGCTCGAAGGATGTGAACCACTCCTTGATCACAGACGGGACCTCGCGGGTGGGTTGCACAGCAGACGGGGTGGCAGAATGTGGGCGTTTTTGTTGGGCAGGGGTGTTAGGCTCACCGGATTGGGGCTCATGCCCGACTTCAGTTAAGGTTGATTCACCGGTTAGATCTACCTTTAGTCCCAGTGAGAAGGAGCTGGCTCTCGCGACCAAAAAAAACAACAACCAGCTTTTCTTTTCTTTTCTTTTTCGCCCTATTACTCCTGTGGAAATGATCGTTTACTTGTCGTTAGCCAACCATACCTAATCTAGCTACCCATCATCTCCCCAGAGCTGCTTCAGAACACCCCTCCCTTCTCCTCCTCCTGCTCCTTCTGCTCCTCCATCGCCAGTACCGGTACCGGTACGGTATTGGACTGCGACCCCGCTCCCTCCGCTGCTCTTGGGTTGCGACAGTGGTCAGAGTGAAACATGACAATGCGGGTGTGGGGAGGAAATAAAAAGATGGGGGGCTAGGGGGTAAATTTACTGCGTCCTCCCTTCGTCCGCATGCGGCTCGTGAGCGGGGGTTGAGAGTGATCTCTCCCCCCAATCTTTGCCACTTTGCCAGTAAAAAAGTCGGCTTTAGGAGTGCTCGAAGGGGTCTTTAAAATGGGAAACTAGAATGTGGCAATGTAGGGATCATTTGATCCTGCCATAATATTGCACATGGGGAAATACAATGGGAAGGAAACCAAAAAAGCTCCATGCCAGCTGCTTTGAAGTTTACACTGAATAGAATCAAAAGTTAAGAGGGAATTTCCATCATCATCACAATGAATTCGCATTAAATTGAGTCATTTCAATTCCGGTTCACCCCTTGGTTCTTAGGATAACCCCGGTGGCTACCTCCAGCTGTTATCATCTCCAAAAGTGGGGGGGGGGGGGGGGGGGCGGGGGGGGGGGGCGGGGGGGGGGGGGGGGGGAGGGGGGGGGGTGGGGGTGGGGTG